>Ga0307512_10003096_pt1 | contig 19875 bp, 26 predicted proteins | sample 14_EM_MG_FD_200267 | JGI IMG/M metagenome (GOLD analysis project Ga0307512, IMG submission 200267) | Populus trichocarpa ectomycorrhiza microbial communities from riparian zone in the Pacific Northwest, United States - 14_EM | ecosystem: Host-associated > Plants > Roots > Unclassified | place... | reverse complement strand
GATTGTTGGAATTATTAGAATTATTGGAATTGCCGGAAGTCTTTTCCGCAGGTTCGGAGATGGACAGTCGGAAGTTGCGTTTCTTATCGCCGCCTTTCTGAGACTCTCCCAATTGCCCTTGTTGTTTCACTGTCCTCCGGGCTTCTTTGAGGTTGCTAGAGTGGTATGTGAACACGACTATTGAAGTCGATGCACTTCACTCAATTCGGAGGGATGTAGTTGCAACTCTGCTGACTCGCAATCGTCTTTCAACTTCGCCTTCGGTTCTTGGTAATGCCGATTCAGGGGTAAGATCGCGCCTTTGACTGTAGGTTCTCCGACTGATGATCACGCTTAATTGACTTGTAGGAATGATATTCGATTCCTCTCGTTGATAGGGTCGAATCCTGTACTCATGACAAAATCGTCATCATTGCCGGCGACGCGTTTGGTCCATGGTAGCTTCTCTGCCTGATGATCGGACGCAATTGACTCGTAGGAATGGCGTTCGACTCAATATCTCGATCGTATTCGGTTTCTCTCATTGGCCGGATCGAATAGTCGCGGCCTCTGGTCGTGATAATTGTCGTCATCCAAGGTGACGTGTCTCGTCCATTGTAGCTTCTCCGGCTGCTGATCGCACTCATTTTACTCGTAGGAATAATGTTCGATTCAATATCTCGATCGTATTCGGTTTCTCTCATTGGCCGGATCGAATTGTCGCGGTCTGTAGTCATGATATTGTCGTCATCGGCGGTGACGCGTCTCATGCGAGAGTTGGTCTCTGAACTCTTCTCCGCTCCCATCAGGGTGCTCAATTGAATGATGAAACGATAGATATCCGTGCTTGCAGTAATCATGCTTTGATATGTCGTTTTCAAGGCTGTGATCTCCAATGTAGACTGTATGATGAGGCGCGTCGGTATAAGGGTAAACTCGTGAAATCCCGTGAGCGAAACGTATCCATTTACTGACAAAGCGATTATAGTGTAAGGGCACGTACGCCAGCGTTCGGCCTTATAGTCATACGTATGGTAATTATGGAATACGGTTGCAAACGTGGACTCGAGTGATAGTAAATATAGGTGTATAGGTAAGATTATCGCTAGAGATCTAGGTCTCGTGGCGAGCTGACTATATAGAATGGCCGTTACCCGGACCTTGGTCACGTGCCGCCGTTACAGCAGCTTGTCTCCAGTTTCGTCGTAGTCGGTTAGCATATGCTCGTACGCTCTCATCGGGGTCGTGGGGACCTTGGCGAAAGTCATGGTAGAGTCGGGTGCCAGCGTTGAGTTTGCGGTCCTTCTCGCCGTACATCTTCTGGATTTCGTTAACGAAAAGGTCGAAATCGTGAATGCATGGGGAATCGTTGGTAAGTAGGTCCTGGCCCCAGGTGATTGGGTCGATCATGCTTGTCTTATGTAAGGTATAATGGCAGCGGTTGCTCCAGCTTCCGAGGTGATCGAGCGCATACTGGACCTTGTCGGTATCACCATCGGAGAAGAGGTGGCTGTGAGTGCGGAAGTTCGAGCGAAGAGAGCCGAGAAAGGTGTCTAATTCGTGTGCGCCTCCGCAGTATCGTCTCGGATGAGTGATGTGCAATTTGTCCTTTTTGCTGGCCGATTCTCGTCGGGATAGTAGTTCGGTATTCTGTTGGAAGAGGAATTCGATCATTCTCTCCTGTCATTCCGCCGTTGCTCGCTGCTGCTCCACTACATCTGCCAAAATGATATTCCGTCGTAAGGGGGCACGTAGATCAACATCTCCATTCTCGTCATTCTCCTCATCGTCGGTTTCGCGATCATCAGTCTCGTCGTCAATTAGGCATTCTTGATCGGAATCATTGTTGATTTTAGCCTCTGGGAGAAAGCTGTTCAATAGGGGTAATTCGACTCGCGAGACTCGGAGTGCCATGACCGATCGATGCCGGGATGGTCTCCGCGCTTCCACGCTCATTAGCAGTGCGAAGTGGGAATCTATTCCTCTTCTTAGGAGGCATTCTAGTGGTGGGATTGCTTCGTTCTTGAAAGTGTGGAGACGCGTCGAAAAAAGGGGTAAAATCGCCATTCTCGAAATCCCATGAACGAAACGTATGTAATTACTGAAAGACCGATAATAGTGTAAGAGCACGTACGCCTGCCTGCGGCGGCGTAGGGATCGGTGTGGTAATATGAGAGACACGGTTGCACACGTGGCCTCGAGTGATCTCAGGTGTAGCAGTGTAGTAAGGTTATCGGTGATGATCTAAGTCCTCATGAGCAGTCGAGATAAGGTTGCACTTACCCGGCCGCATTATGTGCTCGCCATTGCAACCTAACCTCTAGTACACGACCTCGCCATTACATTCTGGGTGAATCACCACGACCATCCGGTGATGCTGTTTAAGGCCCCGAAGCAACCATCTAGCCTGAATTCGGAAATCCAACCACTTGTTCGCAGCTGGCTTGGAGGAGACTCACCAAACCTTCCGTAAGAACTTTCAGGAGGCTCAAGCCAATCAAAAGAAATACGCTGGCGGCAAAGAGGTTGTTTTTGAGGCTGCAGATAAGGTAGGGCGTTCAACGCGGCACTTCCCGACGACAAGACCGGGAGAGAAGTTGGATTACAAACAGACAGGACCGTACACGGTAGGTAAGGTCATCAATAAGAATGCTTACAAAGTAGACCTTCCGTATGTGATCCTGAAGCACAACGTTTTACTCGTCTCTATGCTCGCCCACTATACAGCTCCTACCGGCAGCCAACCTCCATCGGAACCGCAGCTGACGGTCGTCGACGACTCTGACGAATGGGAAGTCACACCAATCCTGGACATCAAGCGACGCTACTGGAAGATGCATTATCTCGTACAATGGGAGTGTTACAGTTACGTACGGACTATCTGGGATCCTGCGGAGAATCTCGGGACTACGCAGGAGTTGGTTGATGAGTTCCACCGAGAGAATCCGAGGAAGCCTCGATGATGATTGGACTGGAGGAACGAGATTGGACATTTTACGTGGGTCTTGCTATGTTTACTTGCTTATGGATCTCGGCGCAGTACAAATGGCGTCGGCACGGGCTTTTACCACCTCCGGAGACAAGTCAAGTGGAGGTGGAGTTTTCCCGTGCACCGAATCGGCCGAGAGGCCGCTCATAGAGCACTGATCATTTGCGGGACTTATTAAGTCGTGCAGAGGCGTAAGCACCGGTTTTGTTTCTCTTTGTGGGGTTTCTCTTGTTATATAAACGTATGTGGCAGCCCAGAGGGTCTACTCCTAAAGGGGGGCATTATGTAATGGCAGTCATGATTAGGTTCTCAGCAATGGCATGAGACGTGTCAAGGGACGGGTAACCGCAACCCTATATAGACGACTCGCGACCTCTCTGAAATCACCAGCGATAAACTTACCTGTCAACTACTCTATTATAATACCACCACCACGTGTGCAACCGTATCTTCTCATATACTCTCATACGCGGCCATATACGGATATTCGGCCTTACACAGAAGCAGATGGAGCTTGACCAATTGACCCAACCAGGATGGGAGCATGCAGCCGACTACTCCTGTGAATGAGATACGAAGTACAGCACCTCCAAATCGTGGGTTCCGGCCGTCATTAAGCCTCAAACAAATGAAGATGCTCCGGCACCTCCACCAACAACATTTGGAGAGCTTATGGAGAGTCTTGACATTGGCCCCGGAATATCGCAAATGCTGCAAGGGACCTCTGGTCCAGGAAGTAGTCATATCAGCCTACGTGCGGTGAAGCCGCAGTCTAAATCGAGCATGCCCAGTGGTGAGTTAGTTGCAGAGCCCGATTCGTCAACGTCGCTGAAAGCGAAGCCAGTTGAACCAGTAAGCCTTTACACCTGGATATAAGCTCCAGCTAATTACAATATAGATATCAGTTTGTGACGAAGATATGGTGGCGGCTCATGAGTCTTCGGAACAATCGCAAAGCAAACTGTCATTTTGACATCTGATTGCATTGAAAGGCAAGTTGTTCACCCATTTTGCTACGTGTCAACTTTTTCTTGATTTCAGTGACCAAATTGTGAGACATGATAATTGGTCTGTGCATGTGCAAGGGTTGAACGCACCAAGTGAATGTCGTAGAATCCAAATCGCTCTGTAAGACGGCTATCACGTTCGGTTGTATTCCGCAAATGAGTGTTCGGTGACAAAGGAACAGCGACATGAGTGACGAAACATGTTACAAAAATTTATGTGAGTTATGTCAGACTTGTCATAGAAAGAGCAGTCAGTCACCACGATGAATCAATCTGAACGATTACCGTCATGCTGTATCTATCCATGTATCCAACTGCATAATTCTCCACACTGACCTGGTACACATGGTTACGATATTTGAACGTCATTGAAATTCAGGAGAAGGAGCTGGATAAGCTATAGTGACGAAGTCGAGCTATATTTGCCAAAAACTAGTGAAATGATCTACATGCCATCAATTGCCAGCCGAAAGCGAAGGAAAATGATTGGGCCACCTCATTTCTCACTCGGATAGTGTAGATAGCAGTTCATCAAAAATTCACAGCTAACCACAGTCCTTGATGCAAACGATAATACATACAAATGCAATAATGGATTTCAAAACTTTGTATATGATTGGTTGCAATCCAATGATTGAGTGTACAAAGGCTGTTTCAATGTGATTAATGTGAGAGTCAATGGAGCGTCAACGATTTTTGGCTTTGCGTCATGAAACATGCAGTTTGCTGTGCAGTGATAGTATGTCACAATCAAACTATCGGCCGCCTTTCTATGGAACAATGGTGGTGACAACATTTCTACGCTGTCCTCAAAATGAGCTTCAACAGAGCGTCAGCAACATTCGGGCTTGCATCTTGGAAAATACATGCGCTGAGCTCTACTATTACACCAGAATCGTGCTATCAGCCGCCTTTCAAGGCAAAAACACTTGCAACAACATCGGTACCATGTCCTATAAATAAGTGTCAACGGAGCTACAACAACTTTTGGCCTTGTATCATGGACACTCCTAGGGCTGTAAGGCCAAATGAAGCCATAGTCGCATTATCGGCTGCCTTTCTAGGGGAAAACATTTGCGACTGAATCGCTAATATTTCCTAAAAATGTGTCTCAACGGAGTCTCAACGACATTTGGCCATCAATTTCGGACAATCCGAGGGCATATAGGTGACAACAACACATAATCAAACTATCGGCCGGCTTTCTAGGCCAAAATGGAGTTGACAACATCGTCTCCATGCCTTTAAAAGAACGTCAATGCACCGTCAACGATATGCAGTCATCCATCTTGGAAAATCCTGGGGCTGTGCATCTACAATTATCTACAATTTTACTACCGGCCGGCTTTTTACGCAATTATGAGTACAACAAAATGGTAACCTTGTCCCAAACCGAGCGTCAACAGTGCATCCACCATTATTGAGCTGGCATCATGGATAATATAACTGGTAGGGAACACAGATGTACCACAATGAACCTATTGGCAGCCTGTATTGGCAAAAATGCAAGAGTTGATATCGCGTCTGCCAGCTTCAATTGACCACCCACAGTGCATCAAGGCTTTGAACGCTACACAGCAACCAACCGCAGTGTGCAATTCCTAAATGGAGGTTTATGTGGTCAGTCTTTGCAATCTGTCCTTGTATTAAATATTACAAATATGCATGGAATGTCTGACTGATCTGATTATTTTCCTTCTAGCTGTAGAGTCAATATGTAATGACCCGCAATCTGCTTAACTGCATCGTTATTTTCAGCAGCCTCTCGAGTTGGATTTCCCAGGTTTCTGATATGTCCAGGCATGTCGGATGTCCAATTTTCGAACACCTCATTCCTAGACTTTATGATTTCTTGCAACAATGAAGGTGTCTGTATTCGTGATTTGAGCGACAATATTTTGCAAATCATCTTCGATGCTTGGTGGGCTTCAATGAAAGTAGGCTTAAAGCGGCCAATTGCTTGGAATAATTCTAGACATGCGGCTTGGTGGCGATTCTATTTGCACTGCGGAATTGAGGTCACTGGCAGCGCTGGCATCATATATATCGTTTGTCATCAACTTCTTCGCCATCAATCAGAACATGGGACCAGCTCAATGGGGAAACACTTGTTGGCAAAAGCTCACATCGCAAAGTTAAACGAATTAACAGAGTCGAGTCTCACTGAATTGACTAGTTTCACAGTGGATGAAACAGCTTTGGCCATCCTGAAGAGGCAAGGAAGTCGTGGAATAACAATAGTAAGCTTGCAGAGGAAAATCATCTTTGATATCCAGTTTAATCTATATTGACCGAAATGACAGAAAAAGCATTCGAAACTTGCAGCTAAGGACTTTGAAACTTCCGAATTTCGCCAAGACACGAGGAATCGCTACCTCATGTTGAGATTTGTTTCTGTCCATATTCCATGGAACGATGTATCAAATCTTGAACTATGACGGTCATATAAGGCATTACGCGATGACCTAGTCCTACTGTCCGCTATGACCCTTAGAAACATTTGGCCGAGGGAATCTTCACAGGCTGAGAATGCAGTTAAGAAGCAATTGCGAATGCGAAATAAAGCTAATTTAGATTTGGACGGATGGACATGGACGAACAACCTGGCATCAACGTCCGTCATTGCATACTATGTGCTAGGAACCTGGGCAATGAGTGATGTTCAACTCGTGTTCGATGAAGTTGATTCCCTGTTCTGTTCCTGTGTCGAAAGCTAATTATGGATGATAGGTCAAGAGCCCACATACTGGAGCAAGGCTACCGGTACATTGGAAGGATGTGCCTGATCATTTTGAGCTTACCGACGGCCGTTTGCTTGGTATTACAACTGATAATGCTGTGTCAAACTACTCGATGACACACAAGCTGCAATCAACACTTGAGGCCTCGGGAATCCAGTGACCTGCACTGAGGAATCATATACCGTGCATGGCGCATGTCATACAGCCAGCTTTAGCTGCATTTATGAGCAGTCTCAGAGTAAAAGGCCGCACCAAGTCTTGGGAAGCCCATTTAGCGTGATAAGCAATTTGGAGAGAATGAAAGCATAGACATTGGAAAGTGTCAAACACTTCGAAAAGAGTGGAATGCTAGTATGAAGAATGTGTCGGCCATGAGACTAAGTTTAGCAAAGATAATTGAGAAAGTACGAATTTCATGATATTTTGAAAGTCCTGAAGCTGACCTTCATATAGCACTGAATGCTTGCTGTATTAATTACGCGATAACCTGGCCGCCGAAACGAGTTGATTGTCTGTCACAAAGCCAAAGTCCGCATTGCAGTACTTCCGATTATGGCTGTGAAGAGACATTGGAACTCTACTCTGGAGTTGCTCAAGGGCGCCTACCGCTTATGGCACATCACTGACGAGAAGCTTCAAAACCCAAAATACCCTGAATTCTTGTCACTATTTACAACTCAGGATGAATGGACGAGTGTGAAGTAAGTTATGGAAGTGTTGAGGCCATTTCGATATTGGACCATTCGGATGTTGATCAGACATAGAGTCACATTGCATAAAGTTATCAATGTGTACAATGTCATGTTCCATCTCATGGATGTCGTGATGCGAGCTTTGGCCAAGAAGAAAATTAATGGAAAGAAGACTTGTTCTTCGCTGTGATGTTCGCTCGACAGAAGGTATCAAAAGACTACGCCAAAGTGACTCCCATGACGGGCTTGCTTCTGATTGCCGGGCATATTCTCGATCCTTTCACGAATCTGTGATCGATTAGAAAGTGCAACAAGGGAATGGAAATTAATCCTGAGCACGAGTCATTCTACATTACACAATACCAAGAGGCATTTCTGAAAAATGTGGAGAATGAATACTGCGCCAAACATCGATGTGCGCCAGTCAATAAACCTGAAACGGTACCGTGCAGCAATCTTGTCCACTCTTCAACCGCTTCAGGGTCTTATCAATCACACATTGATTCATATGATTTGCCCAGCGAAAATGAGGAATATTTAACGCCTAACAATGAGGCTCAGACAACACCTGGACGAAGTGATCATGCAGACAGCATATTGACCACTGCCAGTCTCTATTTGAATTCGCCTCCTGAAGCTCCAAAGAACTGGGGGAATTTATCCAAATCTCAATGATTACCAGTCCGACCCAATGGAGATTACCAGTACATTTGGGATTCCTGACATAACCGACTGGTGGCTACAACAGGAGGAAATGCCCTCAATCTACGCCAATCTCTCCGATGTGGAGTGCGACATTTCTCTATCATACCATATGGTGTCAGAGTGGAGGCCAGTTTCTCCCTTGGCCAAGATGTCATCGGCTGTAGGCAATGAGAAATCTCAGGCGAGACCCTTCACGGAGAAGTCGTCGTAAGGCAGTTTGCTCTTGCCACTAACAAGATTGTGGCAGTCACGGACCCCGAATTGAATACCACGAGCACAGAAGACGAGTCGGGAATGATGATAGAGGCGGGGGAAACGAAATTGCACAGAATGGCCAAGGTTCATGACTTTTGGAGTTGTGGCAGGGCAGCTAAAACCAGCGTGCTATGCTGAAGGAATCACACACTCACAACAAGCAGATGACCGCCTTACAATGCATTTCAGATATGGATGAGATCGTCCAAGCATCCTGGTCACTCTTTCAACATGCTGGGGAGGCTGCATTTAAATTGTCAGCACGATCACCTTTGGCACCAGCATTGACTGCAAAGGACTTCCCTGGAGGACAAACTCAAATCGTGAATGCCGGCAGTATACGGAGAATCAACCGTCATACAGTCAGACGCGATAAGGATAGTGCACCTGAAAGTGTTTCGGACACCGATGATTGGGTATACTGGAATGGCGACTTGCATAATCCAAATGACAGCGAAAACGATTGCGCTGTGGATGATGACTCCCACATACCGCACATCAATTCCAGCGAGCATCCACAATGCCCAGAGCAAGAGGTTGTAAACGCCGTACGAAATATAGCCCGATTGGTTTGGCCGATATGGAAGTCAATGAGATATGCTGAAAAGGTCTTAGTGATGCTCAATGCAGTTGAATTGGGGAGAAATTCAAGAGGGAAGAAAAAGTAAAACAGAATCCATCAATTGTTCACCTGGTTTAGGTAGCTTGACCGAGAATTTCAGTGAGAGATATATTGTTGGTCAATGGTTGGTAGCTTGTGAATATCGGATGATAAATAGATGTATAGCAGGTGCGATGAATCTTTTGGCATGATACCTCCGTTTTAGTCATGTGAGAGTGAACAATGCAAAATAATTATGCCGCTCGGCTTTGCCAGAGGGTCGAGTCTCCATTGCGAAGAAAGCGAACCGGTACAGTCAAAGTAGAATGAAAACAATTACGGGCGGTAGGAAATGTTAAATGGACAATGAATCAAAATAAGCGTCAATGGAGCGTCAACGATTTATGTTCTTGTTAGTATGGTAATTCACCAGTGACTCGGTAGTTTTTATGCATAACGGACGTATTGGCCGCTGTTATCGGCAAAAGAGATAGCAACACAGTCACTGCCACATTCTTAACATTAGCGTCAACAGAGCGTCAACGATTTTTGGTCTTGTAAGTACAGTAATTCACCAGTAACTTTGTTGTTATTATGCATAAGGAACGTATTGGCAGCATTTATTGGCAAAAGAGATACCAACACGGTCAGCGCCCCATTCTTATCCTGAACGTCAACGGAGCGTGAATGATTTGTGGTCTTGTATGTACTGTAATTCACCAGTGACTTGGTCGTTGTTATGCATATGGAACATATTGGCCTCCTATATGGGTAGAAGAGAAAGCGATACGGTCACCACCCTAGTCTTAGCATGAGCGTCGAAGGAGTGTCAATGATCTGTGGTCTTCTAAGCAGGGTAATTCACCAGTGACTTGGTCGTTTTTATCCATAATGGACCTATTAGCAGCTTATAATGGCAAAAGAGATAGCAACAGGGTCACAGCCCCATTCTCAGCATGAGCGTCAATGGAGCATCAACGATTTTCAGCTTTGCATCTTGAGTAAGTTCTGTTCAGATTGGTTGCTGACATCAATTTATACGATATTGGCAGCCTGTACTGGCAAAAACAACCGCCGAATGCTCCCTGCGGTATCCGGAAACTGAGGGTCAACGGAGAGTCAACAGTTGTAGGACTTCCATATTTCGTAATGAAGGCATCTCGCGGATTTGCGCTTGCAGAACTGTATTGTTGACCACCTTGGTAGGCAAAAATACCATATATCGAAGGTGAAACACAAATACCAAATTACTCAATATTGCAAACTGCTCAACTGGCAAAAGCTCATTAATGGTTGCTGAAAACGCGATTTTGATAAGTTACTATTAATACACTTCAAATAGAAGAGCCTTATGTGAATCTATAGATGGACCCGCTGGGCGAGACACTAACAACCCCTCCTATTCTGATGGTGTGGGAGTTTATAATGGAACCGTACCGGAATGGGCTGTTCCGGTTTATTGACAACTCAGACCCCCAATTTACCAAAGGGTCCGTTTTGACCCGCACCCGCACCGGGAGTGATGGTCCGGATCCATTTCTAACACTACTCGGGAGGGGAGGTTACGGGTCATCAGAGTTTCCGAACTCGGGACCGTAGGAAACGTGATCAATTGAAAGTTGCCTTCTTCTATTTCTCTCTTCTCTACTCTTCTACATACTTCATAATTTCTTTGGATCTCGGCCTCGTATAAATGGCGTCGGCACGGGTTTTAGCAACTCTGGTTCCCAGTTGATGCTTGGTGAAGTTTCCGCTTGTGCCGGTTCAACTGAAAGACTACTGTACTGTGCCAAGCGAGAATGGGACTTTTGAGTTTGTACCAGTGCGTACGTCGCACGATTGTTTCATCATTTCTTTCATTGACTTTCCTTTTCTCTTGTATGGTTTATGCAGCCCAGGAGGTCTGTGCCAAAGGAGGGGAATACTGTAATGGCGGCACATGACCCGGGACAGGGTAATGGGCATTCTATATACTCTGCTCGCCATGAGCCTTTGATCTCTGCCTATAAACTTCCTATTCATCAACCACAAATATTACTGGCATCCCCGTTTGCAACCGTATTCTGTCAATTGCCATGCGTATAGCTATGAGGCCAAAAGGTGGCGTACATCCCCTTCCAGCTTCCATGATATCAATCAAACATCGGCTTACTGTCAGACCTGATATCTACCTTCTGGTCAGAGCCAACAAAAGCAGATATTCAAAATTCATCAACTGCGCATAGAAGCCACAGGAGCTTCCAATTTTTCGAAATGATTTGGGCCTGCCTAGGGCCTGCAAGTGAATTCCAATGCTGTGCAGCTCGATTTGTGATGACATCATGGTTGGAATTGAGGCTAGCTCATAGTCCAGCAAAATGGAGTGTAAAAGGCAATATCATGAATTAGGGGGAAAAAGAGGTTTACCATTAGTATTGTTAGCAACGGTTCGAAATTCCCAGGTCGGTTCCAGGTCCGGTTCCGACCCGGAACCTGACCCTTGCAACGGATCTTACCACACGAAAACCCGGACTGTTGCAATTGGGCCGGTTTTACCACCAACAACCCGGCATTACAACATCACAACTTTGGGTCCATTTAAGTATTTGCGTTCTGATTGTATCGTGACATGATCGGTATGTAAACTGTGCAGTTCTAGCCGCTCTTCCACCTCCCGGTTTCAGATTTGTGATCGGACCAATATTCGTTGAGTCGAGATCGAAAACACGCTAAGTTCGTGTACAATGGGCCTTTAATTCAATGACACACACCGAATATCAGTTGGATCGCAAATCTGAAAGCGGGAGGTGAAAGTGCGCCTATTACTGCACAATCTACGTACTGATCATCTCATGATATGATCAGAACTGCAATACTGAATTGGAGCGAAACCTGCAGGAACCGTCAGAATGGAACCGCGGTCCGGGTAACAACCCCGCCAAGACAACGCGGGTTGAGTTCCTTGCCGGTTCCTAACCCTGACCGGGGTCGCGATTCCTGTTCCAACCTGGACCTAAGCCTGGTAACCCGGAACCGTTGCTAACAGTAACCATCAGAACAGGCAGAGTGCCTGATGTTCAGTGCGATGTGGGGAAGGGGAGTGCCCATGGTGAAGGGACAGTGCACAGTGAAATTGAGGTGCGCAAATCATGGCTAAAGAGCACCAGCATAGATTGAAACGTGTAGAGTTAGCGGAGCAACTCATCCATGCTGAGTAGCACCGAGAGAGGCGGGAGGACAAGTATCTGGAATGAAATGGAACCTTGCGCAATCGAAGTTGAGGAGGGGATTGAAAATAGCCCATCCTAGTGGTGGTGGGCGGATAGAATAGGCAGCATGGACCGCCTAATGAAATACCCCAGCCCCAATCCATACTGAGGAGTGCCGCCAGTAATTGAGATGGGCCAACGAGAATTCAAGAACTCCTATTATAGTTGAGAAGCACCATGGAGGGGAATGTCATGGAGCCCCACAGTGATGTGATTGATGAGTGTACGGGCTTCTGCAGGAATAGAATCTATCACGGGGGAAGGGTACCATTTCCTACGATATTCATTGTGGCAAAACATAACTGTAACCATGTTTCTTGTTCCCCACTCAGACTATGTACAACGAATAACTGAGGTCGTGAGTGCAAATGTCTTTGGAATGATAGCTTGATAGATCTGCGATGTGATTGGTTGTCACCAGAAGCCATTCGCGGTGAATGAAACCCAATGGAAGGTCATGTGAAGCTCATCCATCCATGTCAAGCATGATGGCATATTATCAATGACCTTCGACAGAGAATCATCGTGAAACAGGACCTCCTCAACCTGCATTGGAAGCTCAGGCTCTGAGCCGAGGTTCAACTGGTATCTGCAGACCACAGCGCGACGCGCACCATCTGTCAAACCCTCTCACGTATTTCTAATCTGTTGTCTGAATGAGGTATTTTTTGTGATAGATTATCATCAGGAGTCCAATTGACAAGCAGAAAACAGATCATTCAGATAGAGATTCTTGGGTTTGATGATCGATTTAAATTGATTGACCACTGGGCATTTGACACACAGATTGTGTACCTTGAGGATCACCTGATATTTCCCACTGATGATCGCGGGATTCAACACGTGATATCACAGCTTAATCAACCATTGAGTACTTCTCATTGGGAATCATTTGCTAAGGGGTCTTTGTGAATTCGATTGCCTGCATGAATTGTTTCACTTCCTCGAGAGTAGTCATCTGTCATGGAGGAACATTGCGATTTCCGCCGGTTTTTGGTTTAAGAACCTTCTGGTGTCTACCTGTGTTGGGTACCGGGAGCACCTGTATACTGTTAGACTTGCATGATACGTTGATGTTTGACATTTTGTGTTTAAGCAATGGTGCTGCTATGGCCGCAACTGGATGTTAGAGATTTGGAAGTAGAGCGCAGGGAGTGACCGTATCAGCATGGCTCCCTGTATGCGGAAGTGGAACATCTTAAGTAGGTATTGTGTTATCCCGGCACACCTGGTCTGAATTGATGAACACCTGCCGATTGTCCAAATTGTGTTTCTCAATATGCAACGATGAGGTGGAATTGCCTGGGATTTGACTTGCTTCATTACTGCTCTCCTGATCGATAGCTTCATCATCCTTCTTCAGGAGGATTCTAGCTCTGTCATCTGCACTCTCCAACACTCTACTCAAAATCCCGATTGAAAGTTCAAACATTCGATTATCCATCAAGATTGGCTCACCAGTGCATTGTAACTGAAAGTGCTCTCTCAGGGTGTGCATCTGAATTTGTCTGTAAATAGTGATTCCTCACCTGGCTGGCTGTTGGTTCCATGTTTGATCATGTGAAGTTAGGAATGTACAGAGAGAATTTCTAAGTCCAGGAGTAAAAAGACTAGACAGGGAGATATAGAATGTTATATAATAGAATAACGAGAACAGAGTGTAAACAAGGAAAGCCCAGTGATGGAGGATGCAATTTGATGGGTATTTGGACTAACTAATGCTCGGCGCAGGAAGATGCAACATGTGGCATTCCTGGACAGAGTCAGGAAGACCTGGCAGCAGTTCAGATTGATTTGGTTATATGATGTAATTCAGAATGTGTCCTGTGCACCATCTGCAAAAAATCATTCTGTCCAAGCAGAATGGTAATGGCAGAGTTGACATAGCCCGTCAGAGCCTTCAGTGTGTAAAGACATGGATGTACGTGACGTGTCCAGGGCCGGGTAACAACCATTTCATATACTCAGCTCGTCACGAGTCTTAGATCAGCATCGAGAATCTTACCACTCAATTCTACATATGCTCTGACTCAGATCCACGTGTGCAACCGTGATCCTACAATTACTATCTAGGCCCTTACGCAGCCGGAGGCTGGTGCACATGCCTTTACACTATTCTCGATCTACACTTACTGGATATGTTTCGCTCACTTGATCTCGAGATTTGACCCCTTTTTGGACCTGTCGCGACACGCTCACAACACCACTCTAAGAACCACTACTACTCCAATGCCTCCCAAACGAACGAATAGACATCCATTGCGCACTGCTAACGACCGCGGGAGTGCAGAAACAAGTCGGGCATCGATTGGCCGCGGTACTCCAAGTCTAGCTAGTCGAATCAGCATTCCTATCCAAAGCGCCAGCCCACGTGTATTCCCGGAGGCCGAAATTGACCACAATGCGGAAGAAAACGGCAATACCGGCAATGATGATGAGGATGAAGAGTAGCAGCCCGAAGACAATCACGGCGAAGCGCAACATGACAGGACTGACCGCGGCGATACCGTAAAATCGGAGGTCACTATGGCCGATATGCGAGATATGCTTGAGCAGCAGCAAAAGCTCGTTGAATTACTCTTCCAGAATGCCGAAATGAAGCCGAATGATCCAGAGTCACCGAACCCCAAGGACAAATTCAAGGTCACCCACCCCAAATGCTACTGCAGAGGTGTGCGGGAATTCGAGACATTCCTCGGCTCCCTTCGCTTGAACTTTCGCACTCACAATGACCTATTCCCGGGCGGCAATACAGACAAAGTCCAGTACGCACTAGACCACCGCGCCACCTGGGTCAACCATCCAGATCACACTCTCCAGAAGACGAACATGACCGACCGGGTAACCTGGGGTCATGATATACTCGGTGACGACCACCCGTGCCTATGCGATCTGGACCTCTTCATTACCGAAATACGGAAGCAGTAAAGAGATGAGTACCGGAGGCAGAATTCAGCCACGCGTGCTTACCACGAAATGATGCAGGGTTACCACAACCCAGACGAGAACGTACGCGCATATGCCAATCGACTTTGACGAAACTGGAGGGAATCTGGTTGGGCTGAGGAACACCATCAGATCATGCTCTCTGATATGATCTGGGCGGGGCTGAAACCCTATTTGTGGCCGAAGTTAAGGCCCTTTACTAAGACTAACGGTAGATTCGACTCCATCGACGAACTTTTCGACCGAGCCGCAGACGTCGGGAGACCAAGGAAATCTGATAAGCAGCAACAGTCACCCGAGATTGGAGGCGGCAACCAGATGGGGAAGAAGCGACCTCATCAACCATCAGTATCAACACCTTCCTGAGGAGGATCGTGCTCAGGATCGGGCTCACGATCGGGCTCCGGATCGGGCTCAGGGTTAGCCACGGGAACTTGAGGAGGATTAGGATCAGGATCTGGATCGGGATCCAAACGCCTACAAGCACAGTGGTTAAGCACGGAAGAGCGACAACGACGGAGGAATGCGGGTGTATGCCTGCGGTGCAGCACCAAAGGCCACCTGGTTTTCGAATGTACCAAATACTCCCGGGCCCGAAACCCCGAGCAGAATAAGTCCGGAAATCAAAATTATCCAACCTCTTCTGATGACCGTCAAATCAAGCGCCAGCGATCATTTGATCCCCAGCAGTAAAAAAATCAGTCTACCTCTCCCGGTACCTGGCTGGGTGAGAAAGGTTTGGACTAGATGCAGCAGGGAATGCAGGAGGCAGGCACACGGTCCTTGATGGCAACGCTGGAGGCGATACAACCTCAACGAATAGCACTGAAACCGAGGGTAATTGTAGAGAGCCCGAGAGCTCACATGTTTAGTCAATATCTCTGCAGCACAGAGACCCCTGATTCAGCACACATAATCCACGAAGTTATGATACGTGATCTACACGGAGAAATGCAGCGCGTATTAGCACTTATCGACTGCGGACCAACCAGCATCTTTATGGCCCCAAGACTCCTTCGAACACTTGGGCTACCACACGAAGCTGCACATACAACCACTCTTGGCCTCAACGGATAGGTGATGGAGCACGCGAGACACAGCCGGAAAACGACGATTTCGGCTCAATACTTTGAACATTTGTCACCGGTTGACGAACCGCAGGTACTAGTCGTCCCAATAAAGTCATATGACTAAGTATTAGGACTACCACGGTTCCGAGCTCGGAACCTGGAGGTAGACTGGTCACGCAACCAGCTTTTGTCGTTGCGGACCCCCTGCGGTTCCGGATCACACGGCACTGAAGATACCCAACTCAGTCAACCTGAAGGGAGTGGTGTGAGTATCGAGACGCTTTCGGCCACAGCATTTGGTGATCTGCTTGCTAGCGAAGAGGTTACCGGGGCTTTCGCTCTACAAATAGAGGATTGCATTGGATTGCTGGGAGCTACGGTAGAGCGGACTCACGAGAAAGGTGAATACCCTCGTATGCTGGATGAGGAAGCAAGAGCAGCAGCAGTAGTTGCGGCAGAAGAGCGTCCACATGGGAACATTGAATGCCTGCTACTGGGTGGCCGAGACCCGAAGGGGGAGACTGGACGGTGGGGCTTGGCTCCACTGGAGCGAACTGCTAATGACAAGGCCTACTGGATTACCCCTCGTCCGTTCCATTCTTGTAAATGAAGCAGGGACTTTCAACGACAGATGGAGAGCAAGCGGAGATGGTAAGAGTATGCACCGAGGATGGAGGCTACATTCCGGCCAAATACTCGGAATTCGTGAAGGTCTTCAGCAAGACCAAGGCTGACACACTCGCAGCGCACCGTTCCTTCGACCATGGAATCGATCTGGAACCGGGCTGTAAGATACCGCATGGACATATCTACAACCTCTCGGAAGTCGAGCTTAAAACGCTCAGAGCATACATCGAAACTAACCTAGCTAATGGGTTCATCCAGCGGTCATCATCACCGGCAGCAGCACCGATCGTATTTGCGCACAAGAAGGATGGCGGCTTACAATTGTGTGCTGACTACCGCTCTCTCTATTCGGCAACCATCAAGAACCGGTACCCCGTACCTCTCATTTTGGAGATGCTTGACAGGCTGCGCGGAGCTCAGATTTTCACCAAATTGGACCTCCAGGACGCGTACCATCTCATTCAGATCAAAGAGGGCGATGAATATAAGACTGCTTTCTGAACTCCGTACGGTCAGTTCGAGTACGGAGTTGTGCCCTTCTGCTTACCAAATGCTCTGGCTAAGTTTCAGTCCAACATTGACGATTGTGTGCGAGCTTACATTGACGACTTTGCCGTGTGCCACCTTGACGACATACTAATCTATTCGACCAATGAGACGGAGCACAATGGACATATACAAAAAGTGCTGGAACGACTACGGGAATTCGCTCTCAAATTGCAAGGCCGAGAAGTGTCAATTCGCAGTCTCTCAGGTCGGCTTCCTTGGGAGTGTCATCAATTCTGAAGGAGTCGGCATGGAATCAAACCGAATCTCGACGATCGAAGACTGGCTGACCCCAAAATTGGTCCGGGTTATACAGGTGCTCCTTGGATTTGCCAGCTTTTACCAGCGGTTCATTCCGAAATGTGCAAAGCTCACATTACCGTTGACAGAGCTACTGAGGAGGACGCAGACGGCACGTGCTGCAATGGCTTCCGAGGGCCCACTTTGACCTTTAATGAAGTGGGAGTGGACTCGGGAAGCCGAACTAGCATTTCAGAAAATCTAGAAGGTGTTCACTAAAGCACCGATCCTCCAGGTTTTCGACCCAGCAAAGCCAATCATCCTCCAGACTCATGCCGGCGACTTCGCGATCGCCGGCATCCTCAATCAGTACGATGGATTTGGGACTGTTCGACCAGTCAATTTCTACTCTCGAAAATGCTCTCCTGCCGAACAGAACTACGATACGTACGATCAGGAGCTCCTAGCGATCGTGGAGACTATGAAACAATGGCGGCACTACCCACAGGGACCCAATCACAACGTCTTGATACAGTGCGATCACAAGAACCTCGAGTACTGTCAAACTTCAAAAGTGTTCTCCCGGAGACAGGCCAGGTGGGCGGAGATCCTTTCTTCATATGACTTAGTCATCAAGCACCTGGAAGCCAACAAGAACCCGCCAGATGGACCCTCTAGACGACCTGATTATGAGATCGGATATGAAAGACCTACCGCACAGCTATTGGCTACTTTCGCAGCCACCATTCTTGAACCGTACAATGATCTCCTACCGGCAATCAGGACAGCCCAGGCTACCAACTCACTGGCCATCGACGTAAACAAGAAGATAGTCAATCCTCCAATGGTCGGTATCCCCGATCTGTCGGAGAGCAGTGGACAAGATGGATCTACGGACACAGGGAATAGTCAATGGAAAGTCATCTCTGGAGCCCTGACCTACAAGGGGAGGATATACGTGCTGGCAGATGATGCTCTGTGCAGCCAAGTGATAAGTCTTTTCCACGATAACCCCGAATCCGGTCACTTTGGAGCTCTTAGAACTGCTGAACTCGGATCTAGACACTGTCATCGGCCTGCGATGGATGCTACGGTACGAAAGTATGTTGCCAGCTACGAAGTATGCCACCGAATCAATGCTCCACGACACCCCTGCCATGGGGTCAACATGCCACTGCTCCCACCTTATATACCTTGGGAGGGAGTCACGATGGATTTCGTCACCGACGTGCCCAAGTCAACGGCATCGGGCTTTACCGGGATTCTTGTAGTTGTTGTCTGACTAACTAAGATAGCGATTTACCTTCGCTGCCGGAAAGATATCGACTCACCGGAGCGGGCACGGATGTTGTTCAAGCACGTGATCTTCAAACACCGCGTACCGGATAACGTCATCACGGACCGCGGCACGCAATTCACCAGCCGATTCTCGACTCCAGTCTGCTCTAACATGAGCATAGATCACCGACTCTCGACTGCACTCCATCCCCAAACAGACGGCCAAACGGAGTGCCAAAATCAGACCATGGAACAGTACCTTCGTGCGTTCTGCAACCACTAGCAGGATAACTGGGTCGAGCTCTTACCATTGTCGGAATTCGCGTACAACAACTCCGTGCATGCTTCGACGATGATCACTCCATTCTGGACAGTTTACTACCGGCGCCCCGAGATGCAATTGAACGCACCGAACGCGCCACCCAACCTCAAATCGGAGATCCAAGCAAAGGCTGTACTCGAACAATTGGAAGATACTCATCGACTCCTGCGACAGAGTATACTAGATGCCCAGGAGCGACAGACGAAATATGCTGGCGGAAAGGAGATCACTTTTGAAGTTGGAGATCGAGTGGGGCTCTGGAACAAGCATTTCCGCACGACCACGCCTTCCAAAAAGCTCGATTACATGCGTGCTGGACCGTATACGCTAAGTAAAATCATCTATCAGAACGGTTACAAATTAGACTTGCCAAAGCCGATCTGGAATCACAACGTTTTCCACGTATCACAACATTATCGGTACACACCGCCGTTCGTTGGTCAACCGCCATCGGAGCCGCTACCGACAATAGTCGACAAATCGAGAGAGGACGAATGGGCAGTGGACCATATTGTCGACTCGAAACGGCCTTATCGGAAACTCCACCACCTCATCCAGTGTGCCGGATACAGCCACTTAGGGTTAGGGTTAGGGTTAGGGTTAGGGTTAGGGTTAGGGTTAGGGTTAGG
>Ga0307512_10003095_pt1 | contig 19875 bp, 25 predicted proteins | sample 14_EM_MG_FD_200267 | JGI IMG/M metagenome (GOLD analysis project Ga0307512, IMG submission 200267) | Populus trichocarpa ectomycorrhiza microbial communities from riparian zone in the Pacific Northwest, United States - 14_EM | ecosystem: Host-associated > Plants > Roots > Unclassified | place... | reverse complement strand
TATAGGAGTAAGGTGGTGGAGTGGGAGGCGTGGATAAAGGTTGAGAAGTTGGAGGAGGAAGGGGTGGGGGAAGAGGAGCTGGAGAAGGAGGGCGTGGAGATTGTGAAGGGGGAGGATCTGGAGAAGAGGAATAATGGCTGTCCATGTTGACCCCGGTATCATGACATACTTGTTCTTGCGTTTATCATTGCCGGGCGTTGGTTGTATTTGCTCTCATATGTGGAGTTGCGGTTTAGTATACCAACCATTGTTCTCAACCAATTCTTTCGGTATTTCAAGTCGTCCGTTTGGTATTTTCATTGGTATCACCACCATGTCCGGGATCAAGCAGATATCAATTAAGAATTCATAAACCGGGAATGATAAGTAAAATCTAAATAAACTATCGAATCACCACAACCACGTACTGGCGTTTCCCTAGCGCAATCAAATCACCAGTGGGTAGGTGATGTACCATGACGCGTCATCGGCTTCCAACATCCGAAATACCCTGACAGCCAGCCGGTCCAGCCGTACGCCTCAGACCCAGGAGTAAGTATGTCATTTTGTTCCTTGCATTAATTGCCACGCAGACTTAACGTGGCAGATGTCATCGTGTAATCGATATCGATAGATCATTCATCGGCCAGGGAGGGGAAAAAAAGTAAATAATTAATGTAAAAATTATATTACCGATAGAATACACCAGCGAAAAAAAAAGCCCGTCTGAGACCACCGAAAAAATTCTCCGCAATCTTGCCCATTGTAAAAAAATGGCAAGAATGAAAGATAAAAAGTAAACAGCAGCCGGCCCCGGAAAAACACCTTTAAATGAGTTGCCCCACCTCATCTATCAAATCAACCAAGCAAATACACAAAAACTCCCCCATACCCCCATCCGCGCGTGTCGTAATTTCATAGCAGTAGCAAGTAGGTAGTAATACACCGAAGAATCAGAAATCGGAAGCCCAAGTGAAGTAAAAGTGCCGTAATCCCATCCCTCAAATCCATGAAAGGGATCCAACAATCATTGCGACGACCAGCAATCCCCAATTCCTTCTCATCATCATGGCAGCACTATCATCATCAGTTCCACCGTCGGCCGTAGTCCCATTCGCCAGGGTCCCATTGATCACCACCGTCCTAGTGTTATTCACATCCGCAATCTTGCTGGTAAACATATCTGCGTCATTGGGCAACGCACTGGCGTTCTGATACAGCGCCTGCGCGTACGTCTCATTATGGTTCTCGTCGCAGCCGCACACGCTGTATTCCTGGCATAGACACAGCACCGGCAACGTCTCGTTCGTGCTCGCCGTAGTGTTATGGAACAGATGCGGGCGCGAGAATGGGTACGCAAATGCGCTTGCCAGCCACAGACCCGGGAGTAGTCCCAACGCTGCGCCGGCGAGAATGTATGGTGTGATTCCGGACGAGGAGCGTTTTCCGGCGGTGTAGGGGACTGCTGCCCCGCCGCTGTATGCGCCGCCGAAGGAGCGTGGAGTGCCGGACCCAGACGAGGTGCGGCCACCAGCGTTGGAAGAACTGTGTGATGAGGTCAGACGGGGGGAGGAGCGGGGGAAGGAGCTATGATACCTGCTAGTTCTGCCGCTAGTTGAACCACCGCTAGTGCGCCCGCCGCCACTGCGCCCGCTTCCCCCACTGCTTCCTCCGCGCCCACCGCCGCCACGACGCTTCTCGAGGGAATGTGACGATGGCGATGAATACCAATCGCGGCCGATTGAGTCGGAGAAGGAATTCTGCGACGACGGAGAAGTGTCGTAGTTTTTGCCCCCCCCAACGGGACCACGCTTTTCTAGCTGCGCAAATTCATCGTTGTCATAGTTGGCAATGGCACTCGTAGAGGCAAACAGATATGTAGAGGCCAGCAGAAGTGCAAACAGTGATGCGGGGAGCGGTATTGCGATGCGCATGATGATTGGTTGGTCGGTGGTTGGTGATATGTAAGTAATGTGGAGGTTGAGCGCGACAACAGAGCGAGATGCAAGGGATCGCGGGGCTTTATTAAGAAGCAATTCTTTGTCTGAGACCTGCCAGCTAAGTAGCAAGGGGAGTGCTTTGTTCGTTTAAACTCAGTTAAGTAACGTCACTAGCTAGGTAGATCAGTGTTTGCTCGGGGCCACTGCTGCTAAGGTATATACTTGTTGGCCTTGCTCCCATTAAATGGCAATCTCCTCGCTACGAGCATTGTATGGTACTGTAGAGACGTCTCTGACAACTCGTATTGCGACCAGTTTCCTGGCAGATCTGAGTCATAAGTTTCAGCCCTATAGGCTGATTGAGATGCTGTGCATGGATGCAAACCCGCAGATGCGCCGCGCTGGAGATAAAACGCGCCGTCTTTCTAGGTTATCACCACCAAAGTATGTGCTGCCAAAGTCGTCCTAGTTCTCGCCCGCCTGTATCAACTAGCCCCGGTTGCGCAGTCGCACGCAAGAAGATGAAACGAAAGTGCCGTCCTTTGTTTTTGGGTTCAACTGCAGCAATCCAAACCATTATCCCTTTGACCATATGGCCATCGCCGTCGACTCACGTCAATCATATGCTAACATTGGCTTCCAGAGACTTTAACTCGGCCGAACTCAACTGCATCGGTGGGTCTTGCGACTATAACATGCTCTTCCCGCATGACCATCCTTTATCACCGCCCCAAAGCTACACTAAACCCAAGCCGCCAGGTGAATCCATCTAAGCTTTCTAGCTGCGGCTGCCTACAAGCTCTCCACCTTCGCTCTCCTCATCAAACTATAACGTGCCATACTCCGTAGTCCTACGTCCGCCTGAAAACTCTCTCACAGCCCCAACCAACCTTTTCCTCCGCTCCCTAGTATCAAAAACCTGAGCATGGTCACATTTCGCATACCAAAGCACCACCAACTCCTCTCCAGCGCCCCACACTCTATCCGCGTCTCCCGCAGCCTCCTCCCCGGTCAAGTACCCCCAAATTCGCTCCGTGTTCACCAATAGATCCCTTCTCCCAAGCACAACCGCACACTTCTTCCCCTTCAACTCTTCCTTCCATAGGATATTCTGCGTCCAGAAGAAATGGCGGCAGATGGTATGTGAGATCCCGGGGTCTGTGGAGGCGAAGTATTCCAGTTGGTGCTCGTTGGCGAGGCGGGGAGGGCGCGAGGTGAAGTTATAGGCTACGTTAGGAAGGTGCAATAGGAATGCGATGGGGTCGATGAGAACTAGGGAGTGTATCTTCGTGCTGACCTGGGGGCAGTGCAGGAGGTGCGTAGCTAGGATTGTGCCGTATCTGACCATGGGGTTAGTGGATAGGTTCAGGGACAGGAAGATTAGAGTAACTGACGAGTGTGCGGCGAGGACGAATTGTCCGATTCCGTGGAAATTGATAATTTTTAGCATCTGCTTTGAGAACTCGGTTGGGGTTGTGGGGTCCCCGCATATACGGGTTGATATTGGCTATAGGTTGGCTGTGTTAATAATAGTCGTAGGGAAACAGGGAAGGAGGGAAGCCACCATAATTTCAACAGCAATTATACCAACGTCTTCTCCCAGTTCTTTCACTAGCTCACCTAGGAGTGGGATATACGGATACATCCCCACCCCGAGTCCATGAAGGAACACAACCGGCAGTTTATCCTCTGAAGTGTGCGGACGGAGCCAATATGACAAATTCTTCGCCGGCGAGTTCACACCCCTGGAAAACAGCGGAGCGTGCGGTCTCCCAGGGAAAACCTCCAGCCAGCTCGCTGTTGGAAAGAGTCTGAACCCACGGTACGCAAGACGGACCGATGTAAGGACGTCGACAATATGCATCATCTAATCTCTTAGTTACATCTCCATGAAGCAGCTGTGCGGATGAGGGAACTCACTCCATACCACAGTAAGCTGCGATGGCTCATTTTCACGGGATCCAAAGTGAGGCGCAAACTCTTCACTTTGGGATTATACCCCGGCGATAGTTCGAAATCGAGTTTACGCCTGCACGCTTCAAGATATTCATTGAGCTCTGCAGCTTCTTCCGAGTCCGGGGCGGGCGGAGAGTCGCGATCAAGAAATCCCCATGTCAAGAACTCCGCCAGATTTTCTCGGTACACCGAGGCAAACGGGGCACCATGGAACCAGCCGGAGAGGTAGTCAGTGGGCGAGGTGATGGTGTTAATGCATTTCCTAAATAGCTCTCGTCGCTCATCAGGCGTATGTGGAGCTGGATGCGGCGCTGGCTACACGAAATATTAGTTTATATGCTCGACTGCGATTTGTTTTGGGGTGTCATTGCAGCCTATCCGTGTGGATGGATGGACGTTGGCAATACCTAGCCCTATATATTTATTTTCATACCTTCTGTAACCTCTTACTCCACGGCAGGTACCAACAAAAATAAAACAGGGTCTCTGCAGCAAACCACATTTCCAATATCAGGGGTAGCACGTGATTCCGTGTGATCAGCGCATAGGCTGTATAAACTATGCTGATGGGGGCCACCGACTTCAGGCCGAAGATGCAGGCGCGGATGAAGATTAATGAGCTAACAGAGGTGCCTATCATGATGATGGCGTGTAAGACTGATGGATTACTTCAGTCGTTAGATGGTGGAGAGTAGAAGAATGTTATATGGTTGAGAGCTGTGGCGGAAAGAGCTACTTGAGATTTTGTTGGGATATAGCGCTGGGCGCAGTGTTGAGGTTAGTGACGTGGGTTGATTGGAACAGGCACTAATAGCAAATGTTAGGACCACGTTTTCTTCATATGCTACATACGAACCCCTCTGGAGCATACCGATCAGGTTCTACAAGAACCTATCCCCCATGAGTCAGAGTACAATCGATGTTGCTGTTTAATCATACTGTATTCACTTTATCTAGAGTATGACAATGCCCACTTCCCTGTCCCCCGGATGATCCGGCTAGGTGGGGAGATCCCCATCCTCTGCCCTTACTCCCCTTGTGCAGTCGTTGTTTGGCATGTGGTTAATTTCTATCAGATCCATTAGCAGAGGACGAAGAACGCTAGTTGTGGAAGGGGTTAGGGTTTACGAGTGTAAAGCATCTGAGGCGAGATATTTAAGCCTGAGATGGCGTAGCCTGTAGACGGCTCTTGAGCGATAAAAGCCGGATGACAGACTAGAGATGGCGATCTGATGCATCTGACGAATAGGGTCGTCCTGCTTCAGCCTGAAAATTCGACCTTTCAGCTCAGCTTTCATGTGCCTTCCTTCATAGCCAGCCATACAGATCGCTCGAAAGCTAAGCTGAAAGTTTGAGCTGTAAGTTGATTGATCAGGCGTCGGGACAGTCAAATGTGAGCTGCACTCATCCCAGGGAGCGTAGTGAAGCCTACAGAAGCCACGGTGTTGGAGCCAATATAAGGGTATATGTCCGGTTCATCTTTCACAAGCCTGTTTATCATAGATGTTACTGCTGCTGCATATAATCATAATTAGGTTCGAGACTTTGATGGATTGGTATCGGTATAGGAACGATGGGTTCTACCTGGTCCGCATGTCTGATCGGGTCCATTGGCACTACAGTGGCCGCAGTCGAGCAGACGACAACGATATCTCCTATCCAGACCGGTCATTTTCCTTTTTCGAAGCGGGCTTCCATCATCGTTGATTCTCCACTGGACTTACAAACATCTTATCTACCAGCTGGTTAGCAAGAAGGCTCCACTGAGACATTCTGGCGTATGCACACGCCTCGTGTTTGTACATACTCCACCAATTGAGGATTGCAGGACAATAAGCCCTCAATTCTGACCTATCATTTTCTTCGAGGAGCCGCCTCTGCATTGCTCCCTGAGGTTCCCCGTATGAGACTGCTGGAAAGCGCTTTAATACTAGAACGTGGGGCATGAGCATAGGACTAGTGGATTTGGGTTCGATTCACTCTTTTCTGTGCAATGAATGGTGCAGTGGTGGAGGTGGCGTAGGAGGGTAGCGGAAGTGCTTCATGTAGAGTAGGTGTTTCAGGAAGCAAATTGGGCGTCACTGAGGAAGTATCTTTTTGGTGTTACTGCAAGCCCTGGTACGATCTGGATATCCTTATCTTTATCTTGTCGGAATTGCCTTTTCTGTTGATTTCAACTGAAACCCGTCTTCTTGCCAGCGTTACTTTACATTCCTCATTGCAGTACATGTATACAATCCCACCTACTCTACACAACTCCTACTTTCACCGCTTGCCATGCTATTAAATACACGCTCCGCTGAAATATGCAACCCGCTCGCAACAAAAGCAAAACCCAAGAAGTACCCTTCACTACATCAATCGCACTGCCGCCATCACCCCGCCAACCGCTGCCGCCGCCGACAACCCCCCCACTGTACACCGCCTCACCACACCCCCACTATTAACCACGCACGTCGCATTACCCACACACGAGCTCTTGATAGGACAGCATCCCGCCTTCGTCCCAGTTCCTACTCTCCATCAGCGCTTCCTCCCCACGGAGCTTCTCGATGAAAAAACTTACCGCATACTGTCTCCCCTTGCATGCACGTAAGCTCGTCCATAGTCCCGCAAGTTCCATCAGAAAAGCACGTAAGTCCCGCCTGGCAGCAGTAGTTGAGTCCTGGACATTGTTCGTACCCGCTACCCACCCAGGTACGTCAGCATCCTGTGTTCCGCCGGAAGGAAGGGAAAGACACTCACTTATCGCAGCCGTAGCCTGCTGCTCCCGTCTTGAACGCTGGTGCGCGCTTCGATAGTGATAATGGAGGAGGAGGAGCGAGCCGTTTCAATAGATCTGTATGGCGCTCTGCGTAGGCGTCGGCGCAGCATGCCGCAACAAACACGAACAGACTGAGGATCAGGGTGGTAAAGAGACGCATATTTCCAGCTGTGGCGCGGAGATGGCAATGGCGATGGTGGTTGTTTGCGGATCTCGGAACATGATGATGGTGGTTGTTCCCTGTTTGTTGTCATCGGGTGGTTGGTCGCCAAGGGGTTGACGCGGTGAGCCGAGCGCCGAGCACAGAAACACAAAGAAAAGCTTATCCATTTTCGACCAATCGGAATAATGCTGGTTTAATGATCAGAGAATTTGCAGCATCACCCTCCTCAAACGTTCCCGGTCCTATTTATAACTAAAATAAAGTAGCCAGTTTTGACAAGAAGGATGCCATTCTAGATATTCAATGCAAACAAAATAGAGTGGTAAATAAACGAGTTTTTAAAACCTTTACTCCTCCCAAAAAACCATTGATACCCAAACATAAGAGAAGAGAAAACGCAGTAATGGGAATGGGACACATCAACCAAAATGGCGGCTAGCGAGGACGGAAGCCCAGAAAGAAAGAGCGAAAGGTACAAAATACAGGAATTCGCAACGCAGAAATCCACTACCTCCTCGTGTCCATATTTCTACAATAGACTTAATGCAGGATGCGAAAGATACAGACGTACAAAGAAAGCTAGTAACACAATGCCCATGCAGATTTGGGGGGCATGAGAAGAGCCAGAGCTGGAGCCAAAACAGAATGCGCCAACGATTAATATTTCTTTCCCTTTCTATTCCTCTTTTTCTTGCTTTTGTCGGGAATAACCACTGATACGTCAATCAACTCCCATTCCATGTGTCGTATCATGTAGTCATCGATGTGATCCGGTTCCCTTTCAATCCTGTCATAACCTTCACCGTAGGTATCGTGACCAAGGCCTCTGTTGACATCTAATTCCGCAAGAGTTTCTCGCGGAGTGGCAGCGGCGGTGGTGACGGGTACAGAGATGTCTCTAGAAGCACTAGCCTCCTTACTTGTGATTGCCGGCGTATTGACTGCCGGCGTATCCTTCGGGGTTTGAGGTGTTCCTCTTTCAGCAAAGTCTGCAACATCCGTGTCCACAACCTCCTTCTGCGCTACCTTTGCGGCTGCAACGTCTTCAACGTCTTCTGCAGCTTCAAGTGCCTTTTCCACGTTTCCACCGGGAATGATAGGGACATCGTCAGGCACATCCAGCTCTTTTACGACATCGTCTCCAAGCATATCTCGTATCGTCAACTTGTTGAAATAATCCGTGGTAAAGTCCCCTTCTTGGATGACGACATCGTCCAACATTCGCTTCTGGTCCGACTTCCGAAGGATGTTCGATTCGATAGTATATTCTGAGACGAAGCGATATATGTGGACATCGCGCGTTTGTCCAATCCGATGACAACGATCTTGACATTGCTTATCCATTGCAGGGTTCCAGTCCAGATCGTAGAAGATTACCGTATCAGCACCAGTCAAATTGATACCCAGCCCACCTGAACGGGTTGAAAGGATAAAAACCAAAATCCTAGTATCGTTGTTGAAGCGGTCCGTGAGTGCTTGACGTTGTTCCACCTTTGTTGAGCCGTCCAAGCGAAGATACCGGTGACCATGAATGTTGAGGAACTGCTCCAGAATGTCCAGAACCTTGGTCATCTGGGTGAAAATCAACGCTCGATGACCACCCGCTTGCAGTTGGCGTAGAAGGCCATCCAGGCGCTGCAGCTTACCACAGTCATATTGAAGTAGTCGTTTATCGGGAAATGCTATTGACAGTCGTATTCTTGGCTGGTGGAAGGGGTCCGAGGGGTATTGTTGCTGGCATCTTCGGACAGCCTCCACTCCTCGAGGTGCAAGGGCGATTTGCGGCATGTCCGTAGCAACAACTGCTGGTGTAATGCAGCCAAATTTTGTGATTGTGGACTCGAGCGATTCAGATCGCTGGCTCAGAGTGGGTATCATTCCATTAATGATCTCTGACCGGCTCAGAAACCACTCTGTTATCCGACTCCGTGCCTTTGGCTGTGGCTTCACTGGACTTAGCGAGATATCCCGTGTGCACGCTCCAACTAGATCACTGCTGCATAATGGTTCATATTGAGTCCGAATCCGGTTCAACCGTACACAAGTCTTCAGCTTATCAAGATAGGAGAGCTCCGATTGATACTTCATGTACTGGACGTTTCCACTGATTGTTGACAAGTCTTGCTCCACAGGTTCGATGGTAGCCGCCTTCTCCTGGTAATACTGTCGCAGGAAATCGGTGGCCGAAAGAGCTGATATTTCATTGTAGTTTTGCCGTGTAAAGTGGTTGTTTTTTGCAGGTACTAGTCCCACAAACTCCAAAAAGTCCGTGCTAAAAGATGGATCGAAATTATCCTCGGTCAATAACCGCCGCCGGACAAGCAGCTCCTTCACCTCATAATCTGCTACCACAGACTTCTGCATTGCAAACGAAGTGACGATCTGCCTGGTTTCAAAAAGGTCTGGATGATTACAGACCTTGCGCAGTTGCATGAGGCAGTTGATGATTGACAGGTAGTTACCCGAAGCCAACGTTTCCCGCGTTTTCGCCATAGACATGAAGTCATCGTACAAGTATCGTTGTCTTTTAGATAGTCGACAGTACACGATATGCTCGAACTTTCCAGGCATCTGCTTTTCCACATCGGCCTTGAGCCGTCGCAACAGATATGGTCGCAGGACCTTATGGAGTTTGGTAATGGTGTTCTTGGCCTCGCCGTCCATCCCTTCGCGCCCTCCTTCGATTAACTGTTCAACCGGATGTGCAAACCATTCCTGAAACTCGTTCAAGTTGGCAAATCCTGCCGGCAAACTTGACGATCCAGAAGGCATGAGGAAGTACAAAAGCGACCATAACTCAACGAGGTTGTTTTGCAACGGAGTACCAGTCAATAGCAATCGAGCCTCGGATTTGAAGTTGAGAAGAGTTTGCCATCGCTGCGAACGGAAGTTCTTGATGTTATGCGCCTCATCAAGAATCAGGTAATGCCAATTTCGACGTTTAAAGGTAACCTGATCCTGAAGTACTAGCTGATAAGACGTAATACACACGTGCCACAGATTATTGTCGAACCAACCTTTCCGCTTCTCGGCTCGTTGTTCTCGGCTGCCATAATAGGTGAGGATTTTGAAGCCAGGTGCCCACTTTTTAAACTCCATTTCCCAATTTAGCATGACACTTGTCGGGACAACAATAAGATGCGGTCCCCAAACACCCCTCTCACAAGCAAGGTGGGCTAGCAAGGCGATGGTTTGGATTGTTTTGCTGCATTAGGTTAGTGATTTGTTTTAAAAGGTTCAACTTGAAAGATTGGACATACCCTAGACCCATCTCATCGGCCAAGATTCCATTTGTATGATTGGAGTACAACCCAGCGAGCCAATCCAGCCCATAATGTTGATATTCCCGCAAGGTGCCACGGAGAAGAAAGGGAACAGCTGTTTTGATGACCGTTTGAGGCTGTGGTGTGGCGTCGGGCGACGTGGTGGGCGATGACTGCAGTGCGCTGTCCTTGGGGTCCAGTTGTGATGCAGAGGTGGCAGTTTCTGCATCAGCGGATTCACACTTCATATCAATTGTAGATATGTCCTCGATAGACTTTGGCACGACCACGTCATCCTCAACATCTACTGTACGGGAGCGATCCATAAATTCCTCCTCCACCATTTCTTCGACTCTGGCGTCAATATTAACAAGCTGAACTTCGTCATCATCATCGTCATCATCGTCATCGGTATTGGTTATGCGGTCTCCGGGCACATATGCTACATCCGAATCTTCTTGGGTTTCTTCCGGCTCGGCAATCGCCCCTCCTTTTCCACCATAGAACCCTAGTAACCCGGATTCCATCCCATCTTCGTGTTCATTTTCGCTCATATCGCTTTCACCGTCCTCCTCCTCGTCCATATCTGTTGACACGTCGCTTTCATCCATGAGAATATCATCTACTTCTTCCAGTTCGGGAAGTGAGAGACCGCTTGTAACACTCTGCCTTAATGGGCGCTCGTCTAGCATATCGACGTCTGACATTGGTTCTTGGTCAGAATTGGGATCCAGCATCTCCTGGTCAATGTCCATTTCATCTCCAAACTGCGGTCCTACAGTATTTCGGCGTGTGGATGTTGATTTACCCAATGCAGCATACTTAGCCCGTAGTTGTTCGACCGTAAGATTCGCATCGTCATCTTGGGCTTCAGCATCCGATTCAGATTCCGATGTAGACATATTATCCTCGTCAATATCACCTTGTTCATCCTCAGCATCATCGCTTGCGTCCTCTTCTTCCTCTTTAGCGTCAAGTTCTGACGTTGAAACAACGGAGCCGAGCCGATCGCCGCGACGGGCATCAAGAAGTTGCGTTGAGTGTTCGAGCATTATTTTGAGATGTTCTTTTCCAGCTTCACGGCGCTCTTCCTCAGCTCGTTGGATCCTTCGCTTGTCCACCTCCTACTTTAACGTATTAGCAACGATACTTAGAAAAGGTAGGGCACTAGTGGGTGCTATGATTCGGCATGAATGGGTCGCTTGCCTTAGTGACTTCTTCCCATTTCCTCCGCAGTTGCGATATTTGCTCTTTGTATAGCTTTCGATTTTCTATATACTGCTCTTGCTCAATTTCCTCTTGCGTTCTCGGCCTCCTACTCTTGACTTCAGCCATGAGTGCTGCATTTCGTTTTCGCATAAGTTCTTGATGTTCCTTGCGTTCTTTGAACAATAATTTGCGAAAATGAAGTGCATGTGCAACAAGATGGTCATGATGTCCGTACTGCCGTTCGGGTTCCATCTGTTTTTCTGGAAGAAATAGGGAGCAGTTTTCGCGCGTAAGTAAACCAAATTGAGCTTCGTGTTGTATCTTATTCCGAAGCTCTGCCTCTTCCCGAGCGTTTTCCTCTGCCTCCAGCCGTTTTTCCTCATTGTGTTCCGCATCCTCCTGCCGTAAAAACTCATCGAACGATGCGAACAGTTTTGGTGGTGGTATTTGAGAGGGATGCGTGATTACTGGTTTCGGTACTCCAAACTTCAGTTTCAATTTGACCTTCGGTACCCTGAAGTCGGGGCTCAGCTCCAATTCCCCATCAGAGTCAAAGCTAGATTGCCCATCCGAAAATCCATTCGCATATGAATCACTCAGTCGTCTTTTTGATCCAGCAAGTTCCTCTTCAGCTGCAGCCACAGCTTTCTTCAACGCACGAGCACTTTTTCTGGTACCAATTGCTGGGCTGGATTTAGGTTTTGGTGGAGGTGCCTTAGCTGGTATCGTTTTTGTTGCAATTCTAGGTCGTGTGGATGACGGTGGAGGCGGCGGTGGTGGTGATGGTGGTAGTGGTTGCGGAGGTGGTGGTGGTGGTGGTGGTGGTGGTGGTGGAGGTGGAGGTAGTGCGGATCTCTTAGAAGGCGACCTTATTACAACAGCAGTAGCAGTGACAACCTTGTCCATGGATTTGGTAGGAGTTTTCGTGTTGCGACCTGATGCACGGGTCGGAGATTGATTTTGGACTCTACCATTCGCCTGCTGTTTACTTGAGGATGCCTTAGCACTAGGTCGAGAGGCAGATCGAGTTGAAGACACGTCATTCGTCTGTTGAACGGCCTGTCGTTGGGAAACCCTCGTCCCACGCGTTGGAATTCCATTTTTCGATGGAGATAATAACTGGAGTGGTAGTGGATTGGTTCGACCGGATTTGCGACGGCCGTCAATGATAAAGGCTGTTGGGGTTTGAGTTGTAGCACTTTTCCACGGTGGCGAGTCGTCGAGCTTTCTTTTCTTGGATGACTTTTTGGTTTCGCTTGTTATTACGGGCGCGTCTGACGGCATAGCTACTTGCGACTCGGGTGTAGTTTGTCCATTCTCTACAACAGTAGAAAGAATCAGCAACAGATAAAAAATTGATGAATATCCAAGTGAAGCTCAATACCTTGTGAGCCGGACTCTCCGGAACGCCTTCGCGTGTTTCTCATCCCGACAGCTGTCGACGAGTGAATGGAACGAAGCTAGCAGTCGTGCTTGTCGAACGAAATCGAAGAAAACATGGGAGATTTTAGTAGCGAGAGAAAGCCCTGATCTTAACGACTTTGCACACGAAATTTGAGGTCGACAGCGGCAGTGGTTGCTGAGTTATAGCGAGGGGCGCTGCAATGCGGTCTGTGGTGAGGTTTTACTGATGGATGTGTTGCTCACAAACCCCGACACCATTTCGGTCAGCCCCAAGCCTCTCAGTCTGGCTCTCTGGTTTCGGCTCTGCATGGTTGGGTTGCACTCGACCACCACTGCTACTGCTACTGCTGAATAACGAGGCGACAACGACCAACTCTCCGCTCATCTGCCTATTGTCCTACTGCCGTGGTATGTTATATCTCAATGTATCAGTTACGTCTGTGTAATTAACATACCCTCCAGATGCTCGCCCGGCAATTGGCCGTTGCGCGGCCGCTCGTCCAACGAGCCCGCATCATCCCCCTCTCGTCCACCCCGACTCGATCATTCAGACTCGGCTTCCCTAGAGAGCCGATTACACAACCTATGGACCCGAGCTACTACCCCGCCAATAATGATATCATCGACCCAGGAATGGTTGGTACATCTAGAAGGCGCTATGGCACCGCTAATCGAACCTGAGCAGAATGGTGGATATGTAAACCCCGTCCCTGAGAAGCGCCAATTCAGAGATCCCTATGGCGACTGGTGGGATAAGCAAGAGCGTCGTAACTATGGAGAGCCGGTATGTCCTTTGATCACTCCCGGTTACCATAACGAAACCATTGTTCATATTTGGCGGTTGTCTGGATAGATTCATGAGGACAACGATATATTGGGAAGGTTCACCCCGGAGGAGTACACCTGGACCACGCCCGGAAAGGGTCTTTTTCAGATTGGCTGTTTCATTTCAACCGTCTTTGGGCTTATGGGAGTCGTCTACATGTTCTATCCCGACAAGCCTGCCGTACCCAGAACCTTTCCGCACCGGGGGTTGGAGAAGGCGTTAGGTGGACCCGGAACTGTCTCAGTAAGATTCCCTCGTACCCCAGAAAAACCAGGCCAGTAAGGGATGTGACTAACTCGGTATCTCCAAAGGCCGCATCAGATGGCACCGACTAGGTTTGAATAGACACTCTGGATGAAAGGTGCGTTTAGTCTGAAGGTATTAAGGTGTATATATTCTGCATCATTCATCAAGAAGCGTATCTAGGAAGACACTCCTATAGTAAAATACTGCCGAGTAGAATAATTCAAAGTGACGTTAATGTCAATAAAAGCCCATCGTTTCTATCATTCCGTACTCTACACATGTGGAATGGTAGTTCAAGGCGTGCTGCAGTGTTCTCGTACCTTGGGTTTCTCTGAGAATGTGAAGGAGAGGCTCTTTCACGTCATGCAACAAGCTTACGAACTAATCTTTGGGAAACAACAGCTCTTCGACCCTCTTCATCAACATCCATCAATCACTCCATCTCTAAAAACCTCAATACACTCTCATTTACCAAGCGCCCTCCATCTTGGCCACATATACCTGCCAATAATCAACATCCGTTCTCCGATCGATCGTTCACTCACAAGCAATCATGCCGAGTGCCACAGGCCAGGACTGGGAAAAGTACAAGAAGTTTGCCGACGATGAAGAGGAAGAGAAGAAGATTGTTCCCTTGTCAGAAGAGTATGTTCTACTTCTATCCCTTAGCTAGAGTAACTAAGAAGATGTGGCGGGGGGATTTTGAGATGGACTACTGGAATTCATGGCTGACAATTGTTTCACCATAGTGACATTCAAGTCCTTAAAACCTACGGTGCAGCACCGTACGCTGCAAGCCTGAAGGCAGTGGAGAAAGAGCTCAAAGAATTACAGCAGAAGGTGAACGAGAAGATTGGTAATAGTCCCCTCACATAATGTGCCAAGTGCACTGTCGCTAACAATCTTCAGGTGTCAAGGTATCTAGCAACCACGTTTATCTATCTTTACAGCGACTTACTGATAGCTTGGATAGGAGTCGGACACCGGTTTGGCGCCACCACATCTGTGGGATATAGCTGCGGACAAGCAGCGGATGCAAGAGGAGCAGCCCCTCCAGGTAGCTCGGTGCACCAAGATCATTCAGAGCGCCGACGACCCTGAGAAGGCGAAATATGTTATCAACGTCAAGCAGATTGCTAAGTTCGTGGTGAACCTTGGAGAGCGTGTATCGCCAACCGATATTGAGGAAGGGATGAGAGTTGGGTAGGTGCCTTAATGAGACTCCATAAGTCAAGGCTGCAGTAACTGACTATGCTATAGAGTTGACCGTCAAAAGTACCAAATTCTTCTCCCTTTGCCACCCAGAATCGATCCCTCCGTCACCATGATGACTGTCGAAGAGAAGCCTGATGTTACCTACGGGGATGTTGGTGGGTGTAAGGAGCAGATCGAGAAGCTTCGTGAGGTGGTTGAATTACCGCTTCTGTCTCCAGAGCGATTTGTGAATCTTGGTATCGACCCACCCAAGGGAATTTTGCTCTACGGACCTCCTGGAACCGGAAAGACTCTGTGTGCCCGTGCTGTGGCAAATCGCACTGACGCCACATTCATCCGTGTCATTGGTTCCGAACTTGTTCAGAAGTATGTCGGAGAAGGTGCACGCATGGTCCGTGAGTTGTTTGAAATGGCGCGCACGAAGAAAGCGTGTATTATTTTCTTTGACGAGATTGATGCTATTGGAGGGGCGCGATTCGATGATGGTGCTGGCGGAGACAATGAGGTACAGAGAACTATGTTAGAGCTTATTACACAGCTGGATGGTTTTGATCCTCGAGGAAACATCAAAGTTATGTTCGCCACCAACAGACCTAGTACTTTGGATCCTGCTTTGCTCAGACCTGGACGAATTGACCGAAAGGTTGAGTTCAGTCTTCCTGATCTTGAGGGTAGGGCCAACGTCTTGAGAATCCACGCCAAGAGTATGAGCGTTGAGAGAGATATCCGGTGGGAGTTGATTTCCCGACTGTGCCCAAACAGCACAGGTGCCGAGTTGAGAAGTGTGTGCACGGAAGCCGGTATGTCAACATGCGTTTCTCATACTGAAGTCATGAATCGTCACTAACGTGTTGTCATCGTAGGAATGTTTGCCATCCGCGCTCGACGGAAGGTGGCAAATGAGAAGGATTTCCTAGCGGCCGTGGAGAAGGTGATTAAGGGCAATCTTAAGTTTAGCTCTACAGCACGATACATGCAGTACAATTAGAGAGAGATGGAACACCCGGGCGGAATATTGATAGATTGGTCATTCTTTGGTGGTGGCTGTATCACCTCTTGTAAAGTAACAATAGGTAGTAATTAGTTGTGTCTTGGTCGGCTTTGATTGTTTGCTAGAGGGGTGTTTCTTTATCCAAAATACCGGTCCAATTCATCAGCATAAATCGACTTTGTAAACTCCGGGTGCTGATTGGAGGAAACGGGCTTATTAAGTACTTAAATAGTGTACTTCCGGCCGTTAGTGCACTTGCCCCACGGTCATCCTCGGCAGTCGGAGCTGTAATCATCCTCTTGACATTCATCTTCCGCCGCCGCCGCCGCCGCTACACCTCTCACTATTCTTCTGCCGCCATACGTGTACTTCTTCGTTTCTTAAATTCAGGGTTCTGTGGGTTGTCCAGAATTCATTTTGATTCACCATGTCGTTTTTCCTCCGGAGGGCCGTCGCTTCTCGCGTAAGTGTTAATCACCCCCGCCAAAGCCCGGGGCCCCAGAGCGCGAAAATCATGACTGAGAGATCAATGATTAACTGGTCCACCCTTCTTACAGTTCTCGCCCGCTTTAAGAGCACATGCGCGATCATTCCACAACACGAGACCAGCAGGTAAACTCCTAGCCCCTCTGGACCAATGGAGAGATTGCTGACGTTGTTCTCTCGTTGAAGCGAGAGTATGGGCATCACAACCTTTGCGCGCAAAAGAAGCATCACCATACGTGTCCAGCAAATACCCAGTAATTGTATGTTTTCCGGCATAGTCCATATGATATCCTACGAAATGCCGCTGACCTGGACTTGTAACAGGACCATGAGTACGATGCCATTGTTGTCGGTGCCGGAGGTGCAGGTCTGCGAGCAGCATTCGGTTTGGCGGAAGCTGGATTCAATACTGCTTGTATTTCCAAGCTCTTCCCCACCCGATCTCACACTGTAGCAGCACAGGGTGGTATCAATGCCGCACTAGGAAATATGCACGAGGACAACTGGCGGTGGCATATGTATGACACCGTCAAGGGATCCGATTGGTTGGGTGATCAGGATGCTATTCACTATATGACCCGAGAGGCGCCTGCATCGGTTATTGAACTGGAGAACTACGGTTGCCCATTCGTGAGTTATAGCCAAAGACGAGGGAATTGGGACACAATGACTAATGCCAAAGTTTAGTCGCGAACGGAGGACGGAAAGATTTACCAGCGTGCTTTCGGTGGACAGTCTCAGAACTATGGAAAGGGTGGACAAGCCTACAGGTGTTGTGCTGCCGCAGACAGGTTGGTCTCCTTTGAAATTGGTGGAATCCGGAAGTACAGAGATTGACGTTATTCTTAGAACTGGCCATGCTCTTCTCCATACTCTCTACGGTCAGTCCCTTCGCCACAACACCAACTACTTCATTGAGTACTTCGCTACGGACTTGTTAATGGAGAACGGCGAGTGCAAGGGTGTTATTGCCTACAACCAGGAGGATGGTACTCTCCACCGTTTCCGAGCTCACAAGACTGTTCTTGCAACCGGTGGTTACGGGCGTGCATACTTCTCTTGCACCTCAGCCCACACCTGTACCGGTGACGGTATGGCTATGGTTGCTCGTGCTGGTCTTCCCAACCAAGATTTGGAATTCGTTCAGTTCCATCCTACCGGTATCTATGGTGCTGGATGCTTAATCACTGAGGGTGCTCGTGGTGAAGGTGGATATTTGCTCAACTCCGAAGGAGAGCGATTCATGGAGCGTTACGCCCCTACTGCTAAGGATCTTGCCTCCCGTGATGTTGTTTCTCGATCCATGACCATGGAGATCCGTGAGGGTCGTGGTGTTGGTGCTGACAAGGACCATATCTACCTCCAACTTTCCCACTTGCCCGCGGAAATCCTCCACGAGCGTCTCCCTGGTATCTCCGAAACTGCATCCATCTTCTCTGGAGTTGATGTCACCAAGTCACCAATTCCTGTTCTGCCCACTGTCCACTACAATATGGGTGGTATCCCCACTCGATACACCGGAGAGGTCATTACCGTCGACGAGAATGGAAATGACAAGGTCGTTCCCGGACTATTCGCCGCCGGTGAAGCAGCGTGTGTCTCTGTTCACGGTGCCAACCGTCTCGGAGCTAACTCCCTTCTGGATCTCGTCGTGTTCGGACGTGCTGTCGCCCACACCATCCGCGATACCCTCACTCCCGGCACTCCTCTTCCTCCCGCCAGCGCTGATATCGGTGCTGAATCTATTGCCCACCTTGACAAGATCCGCAACTCTAGCGGACCCAAGTCAACTTCGGAGATTCGATTGACTATGCAAAAGACTATGCAGACTGATGTCTCCGTCTTCCGTACTCAAGAATCGCTTGATGAAGGTGTTGAGAAGATCACCAAGGTCGACCAGACCTATAGCCAGATTGGAATCAAGGACCGCAGCATGATCTGGAACTCGGACCTTGTTGAGGCCTTGGAGTTGGGTAACTTGTTGACTTGCGCTACTCAGACGGCCAACGCTGCGGCCGCACGAAAGGAGTCACGTGGTGCTCACGCGCGTGAGGACTACCCAGACCGTGACGATGATAATTGGATGAAGCACACGCTTTCATGGCAGAAGCAGCCCCATGGAGAGGTTAAACTTGGTTACCGAGGTGTCGTTGCCAACACCTTGGACGCCAACGAGTGCGCTCCTGTGCCGCCATTCAAGCGTGTGTACTAAATGTGCTTTTGTTCTGGGTTTTGGTGTTGGTAGGATTTCTTAATGCCGTTTGTGCTTGAAATGTAGGATGTGATGAATGATGGGTGATGGCTTGTCTCGTTGGGGAGAGTACGTGTGAATAAAAAATGGACAAGCAAGGGGAGGGCTTTCATGGGTTTCTGGCACGCATTGTTACTTTACCTGTATACTCTTCCATCGAAGTTTTATATTCCTTTTGTGTAGCTTTAAAGCTGTGTTTTTGCAATAGATCTGCATCTGAGCGTTGGAAATATAAGCGGACATGTGCAAACAATGGTGAAATTCTGTGACTCCGTTCCTAATACCAAAATCTTTTAATTCGCGTTCACACTTCACCACCCCTCCGTTCTATTATGTGTTGTTTTCAGCCATTCTTCCACCCTTCGATTCCTGCAATCAAGTGCCACCGAAATTAGCACCACGAATGATTTTGAATTTACCCGGCAAACTTCACCCATAGCTGTTAGTCTGTAGAGCTCGTAGCTATCCTCTCTCCCAACCACAACAGCAACAATGGTATCCGCCCTCCGCTTCAAAGGCGAAAAGAAACCCAAAAAGCGAAAGCGCGCGGCCGCCACGGGCGAAGATGAAGACGGCGAATCATCAGCACTTGCGCCCACCGCCAAAAAGGCCTCCACCAAGGAACACGATGCCGACGACGAAGGCTGGGTCGACTCGGAAGTCCTTGGTACCCCCCCTTCCTGCTTCCCCTCCATCTCCTTCCCCCGCTAACAACACACAGACGACCTAACAGGCCCCATCCACCTCACCCTCGCGACCTCCCCCCCCACCTGTCTCGCCTCAGATGCCGCCGGCAGCGTCTTCGCCTCCCCAATAACCCTGATCTCTGGCGAGAACCTCTCCACCGCGGAACCGAGCGACGTGCAGCAAGTATGGGTGTGCGCGCGCGTCTACGGGTCCACCACGAAATTCACGCTGAAGTCACATCTGGGCCGGTACCTGTCGGTGGACAAGCACGGGGTGCTGAGTGCGACGCGGGAGGCGATCTCGCCGGAGGAGGAGTTTGTGCCTGTCCGTACGGAGCTAAGGGGTGGGAGGTGGGCGTGGCAGACGGTGAGAGAGAGGTTTATTGGGGTTGAGATGGGGGCGAAGGGGACGGTTGTGCGCGGGGATCGTGAGGAGGTGGGGTTTTGCGAGACGTGGATGGTGCGGTTGCAGAAGCGGAATAAGGTGCGGGTTAAG
>Ga0307512_10003094_pt1 | contig 19878 bp, 18 predicted proteins | sample 14_EM_MG_FD_200267 | JGI IMG/M metagenome (GOLD analysis project Ga0307512, IMG submission 200267) | Populus trichocarpa ectomycorrhiza microbial communities from riparian zone in the Pacific Northwest, United States - 14_EM | ecosystem: Host-associated > Plants > Roots > Unclassified | place... | reverse complement strand
GCCGCACGTCCCGGCTACGTCGGTCAGACCAGGCCGACAATCCCAGCAACGCCGATCCAACCCACGCCATCCCGACAGCAGGTCAGACCGGGCCGGCGATCAAGGCAGCGCCGACCCATCGCGCACGTCCCTCACCTACAGGCCGGCGATTAGGGCGGCGCCGTCCCGGCTACCGGGGTCAGACCGGGCTGGCGTGGGTGATGTGCCGCAGCCGGTGGCTGGCCACGCCGGCGGCGCTGAGCTGGTCGGCGATCGGCTGCGACGAGTGGTCGAGGAACACCGCGACCGCGTGGTCGTCGCCGAGGTGGCAGGCCGCGGCGAGGGTGCCCAGGTTGATCGGGTCGAGGTGGGACACGTCGTGCAGGTCGAGGATCAGCCGCATCGGCCGCAGGTGACGCACGGCGTGGACCAGCGTCCGGCGCAGCTCGACGGCGTCGTCCATGTCGAGCGCGCCATGCGGCTGGATGATCAGGCTGCCGTCGGGACCGGTCTCGACGTCGACCGCCGCGTCGGACATCGCGTCGCCTTCCGTAAGCGTGGGTTGTTCGAATGGCTTACGTAACCCTGCGTTATTCGAGTGGCCAGAATAGGTTGGTTGAACACAGCCCGTCGAGGGGCGGCGGAAGAATTCATCACGTCACGGCAAGGTAACGAGCCAGGTCGGATTTTCAGGCCGGCGTGGTGGCTGTGCTGGTGAGATGCGGGATGACCGCCACCGGGCAGGGCGCGAGGCTGGTGAGATCGTTGCCGAGCCCGTCGTGCAGCAGGCGGCTGACGGCGGCGTGCGGGCGACGGCCGAGCACGATCAGGTCGGCCTCGGCGGCGTACTCGAGCAGCGCGTCGAGCGGACCGCCGTGGGCGGCCTCGATATCGACGTCGACGTTCACGTTGCCGATGGTCTCGTAGACCCAGGAGCGCAGCCGGGCGTTCACCGCGCGCCGTTGCAGCGGGATCGCCCGGCCGGGCTGCACCATCTCCGCCGCCGACGCCGGGTGCACCTGCCACACGTGCACGACCATGAGGCTGGCCAGCCTCCGCTCGGCCTCGGCGACCGCCCAGCGCAGCGCCGTCCGGGAGGCGTCGCCGAAGCGGACGGCGACGACGACCCGCGAGGTCGGCCGGCGCACCCTGTCCGGCACCACCACCACCGCGCAGTCGCTGTGTCGCAGGCAGGCTCGAGTGATCTTGGATGGCTGGGCCCGGTCCTCGCGACCACCCAGGACCAGCAGCTGCGGGCGGCGGGCCAGCAGGGTGGCCGCGACGTCGCCCTGGATCGCCCAGGCGGTGGCGTTCCCGATCAGGTCCGGCAGGGAGTCCGGCCCGAGCATGACCGATGTGTCCATCGGCTGGTTCCAGACGTGGACGAGATGCAGCGGGAGCCCCGCGACGGTGGCCTCAGCCGATGCCCAGCGCACGGCGGCAGCGTCTGAGGCTTTGCCAACCCCGACGACCACTCCAGCCATGGCGACTCCCAGCTGTACCGCACCCGCCCTCCCATCGTCGCAGGGCAAGCGCGGCGTGGCGACCCTCAGTACGTGCCGTCATGCAAGAGTTCCGCGCCGCCTTCGCCCGCTTTAGAAACGTTTTATGGCGGTCGTCGTCGCCGACTCGCCCGGCTTTCCGTAAACGCCGTACGCGCGTGTCGGCCTTCGTCGGTGTCGGTCCGCCAGGACGGCTCGGTCATCGCGGTGCCCGCCGCGATCTCGTCCGCGACCCGCCGCGCGCACGGCCGCAACTTCACGGGCGCCGTCCAGATTGTCTACAGACATCGACCATCATCGCTCATATGATGCCTGAAACTGCTGAGGTAAGCGCATTCCTAAGGAGATGATCATGAATGTTGCGGGATGGACGGCGGCGGCGGTCGCGGTCGGCATGCTGGCGGGCGCGCCGGCCTGGGCACACCCGGGCGCGGCGCAGACCGCGCCGGGCACCGTGACCCGGCCGATCCTGTCGGCGGCGGAGGCGGCGCCGTTCACGCCGGAGAACTACCTGGGTTGGTCCGGGCTCTACACGGCGCCGGTGGCGGACCCGTGGCGGCCGCAGCCGATCGTGACCGGGCACCCGGACTTCGTGGTCGGGGCGCGCGGATACCCGAGCGTTCAGCAGGCGGTGAACGCGGCGTTCGAGGCCGGCGGCAGCACCCGCCGTTACATCGCGATCCTGCCTGGCACGTACCAGGGGACGGTCTTCATCCCGGCCGGGTCGCCGCCGCTCACCCTCTACGGGGTCGGCCGGGCGAGCGAGGTGCGGCTGGAGTTCACGGTGGACGCGACGATCACCCCGGCCGCCTGGGCCGCGCTGGTCAACCCCGACGGCCGGTACGCCGAGGGCGATCCGGCCTGGGAGATGTTCCAGTCCTGCGCGACCCGGACCAGCGCCACGGCCGGCCTGTGCGCCACGGTCGTCTGGGCGCAGAGCACCGACCTGCAGCTCAAGGGCCTGACGATCACCAATACGCTGCTGGACACCGTGGACCGTGGCACGCATCAGGCGCTCGCGTTGCGCACCGACGCCGACCGCACCCAGCTGGAGGACATGCGCCTGATCAGCCGTCAGGACACGTTCCTGGCCAACGCGAACGACGTCACGCGGATCGCCCGCGTCTCGGTCCGGGACAGCTACATCGAGGGCGACACTGACTTCGTCTTCGGGCGGGCCAGCGCGCTCTTCACGCACACCCACTTCCACCTGGTGTCGACCCGCAAGGACTCCGGCGGGGTGATCTTCGCGCCGAACACCGCGCCCGCATATCCGTACGGCTTCCTGGTCACCCGATCGGTGCTCACCGCCGACGAGGGCTACCAGAGCGCGCCGACCGGCTACCTGGGCCGGGCCTGGGATCAGGGCGCGGGCACTACCGGCTACCTGCCCGGGATCACCCCGAACGGCCAGACCGTGATCCGCGACAGCGTGCTGGGGGCGGGCTTCAACACGACTACACCGTGGACAGCGGCGGCGACCACGTCGCGACCCTTCACGGCCCGGGTCGACGCCGGCCGGGATCTCAACGACATCAACTTCAACAGACTCTTCGAGTACGGAAACCGGGGCCCCAGCGCCTGAGGGTTGCCCGCTGGAACGTGTATCGCGGGCGTATCGAAAAACGCATACGCCACCGCAACGCTCGTGAGTCTTAAGTGGAGGAATGAACCAGAGCAAAGCACGTGGTATCGACCGGCGTCGGCTGGTCAAATGGGGCGGATTGGCGGCCGCCGGCGCGGTGGCCGCCGGGCCGCTGATGGGTGCCGGGATCGCCCACGCCGACCCGGCCGGGCACGACCAGATCCCACCCGACACCCTGCCCGGCGGCGCCTACGACCAGTACGTTGCGCAGCTGGCCGCCGAGGGCAAGTTCGCCGGCGTGGTGCTGCTGTCGCACCGGGGCCGGACGGTGCTGTCCCGCAGCTACGGCATGGCCGACCAGGAGAGGGGGATCCGCAACCACGAGGGCATCGCGTTCAGCCTCAGTTCGGCCGGCAAGCCGTTCCACGCGGTGGCCATCCTGCAGTTGGCGCAGCAGGGCAAGCTGGCGCTGGCAGACCCGGTGGGCGCCCACTTGACGGGCTTCGCCAAGGACATCGCCGAGCAGGTGACCATCCACCACTTGCTTTCCGGGGTCTCCGGGTTGGACAGCCCGGATGAGGACGTGGAACGCATCTTCCAGAGCCAGGACGAGGTGCACGAGTACTACGAGCAGCGGGCCCGGCAGGCGAAACTGGTCGGCATCCCGGGCGTTCCCGACGCCGGCCACAAGGAAGCGGAGGTCACCATTTCCGCGCTGATTGTGGAGGCCGTGGCCGGCACGACGTACTGGGATTACGTCCAGGAACACATCTTCAAGCGCTGCGGCATGACCGGCACGGGGTTCTACACCAGGCCGCAGTGGCTCACCGACAAGCACATCGCGCACCCGTACATGGAGCTGGCCGACGGCAGTGTGGTGGACGCCGTCCGCAATCTCGACAAGGGCAGCCCGTACCCGTACATCCTCGGCAAGAACCCGGGCCGCGCCTTCATCGACGCGCCCGGGGACGGCGGCTTCGCCACCGCGCCGGATCTGGTCCGGTTCGCGTGCGCGCTGGGTGACGGCACGCTGCTGAACCGGCCCTGGGCCGACGTGCTCACCGCGCCCAAGCTCCCGCACGGCCCGACCTCGTTCGGGGCGTACGGGATGGCGATCCAGATCGTCGGCGACCAGTCGATGTTCCAGCGCGCCGGGGGCAACCCCGGTGTCGGCGCCAACTGGAGTGTCTACTCGTACGCCGGCTGGGTCGGGGTCGTCCTCAGCAACCGCGACGGCGCGCCGCTGGCGGAGATGATCGGGCGGGAGACGCAAGCCGTCCTCGGTGTCTCGCCCGGTGACGGGTCGGGTGGCTGAGGCAGCTTCCGGGTATCGCGGACGTATCCAAAACCGCATACGCCGCTGCAACAGCCCGCCGACTCCAATGGGCGCATGACTCAGAACGCATCCCGGTCGGCACCGCCCCGCCGTACCCGCGAGATCGTGCTCGTCAGCCTGGCGGTCCTCGCCCTGGCGAGCGCGATCTACGCCGTGCGGCGGCCGCTGATGATGTCCGCTCCGCGATGCCTGACCGGGCGGTGGCACGGCTGCTTCGACACCGAGAACGGAGTGGTGCTGATGATGCTGGTCGGTCTGCCGTTGGCCGCGCTGGTGGGGTGGGCGCTGACGCTGTTTCGGCGGGCCGCCGGGGTCAGATCCGCGGGGCGGATGTCACTGGCCGAGGTGGGCATGGTCTACGGGACGGCGCCGTTCTTATGGCTGACCTTGCTGCCGGGCCCGGGGGCCGGCATCGTCCCCGGCCGGGTCAGCCTGGTCCCGCTGCGGGACCTGGTCACGATGGGGCCGATCGGGATCGGCGGCAACCTGCTGGTCTTCGCGGCGCTGGGGTTCTTCGCCCCGATCCGGTTCGCGGCGCTGGCGTCGGTGCCGCGGATCCTGGCGCTCGGGGCAGGCTGCTCGGCCCTGATCGAGACCGCACAGTACGTCTTCCAGCTGGACCGGGTGTCGTCGGTGGATGACGTACTGGTCAACGCCACCGGCGCCGCGCTGGCCGCGCTGGCGTCGCGGCCCTGGTGGCGCCCGGCGCCGGCGCCGCGATCATAGGCTGCGGGCATGCGCGTACTGATCGTGGAGGACGAGCCCTACCTCGCCGAAGCCGTCCGGGACGGTCTGCGGCTGGAGGCGATCGCCGCCGACATCGCCGGCGACGGCGACTCCGCCTTGGAACTGCTCAGCGTCAACTCCTACGACCTCGCGGTCCTCGACCGCGACATCCCCGGCCCCTCCGGCGACGAGGTGGCCCGGCGCATCGTCGCGTCCGGCAGCGGCATCCCGATCCTGATGCTCACCGCCGCCGACCGGATCGACGACAAAGCTTCCGGCTTCGAGCTCGGCGCCGACGACTACCTCACCAAACCGTTCGCGCTGCGGGAGCTCGTCCTGCGGCTGCGGGCGCTCGACCGCAGACGCGGGCACGCCCGGCCGCCGGTCCGCGAGATCGGCGGCCTGCGGCTCGACCCCTTCCGCCGGGAGGTCTTCCGCGACGAACGTTACGTCGCGCTCACCCGCAAACAGTTCGCCGTACTGGAAGTCCTCGTCGCCGCCGAGGGCGGGGTCGTCAGCGCCGAGGAGCTGCTGGAACGGGCCTGGGACGAGAACGCCGACCCGCTCACCAACGCCGTGCGCATCACCGTCTCCGCACTGCGTAAACGGCTCGGCGAACCGTGGATCATCGCCACGGTGCCGGGCGTCGGCTACCGCATCGACACAGGGCGTACCGGAGGGGATCGTGGCTAGGGAGCCCGGTTTGAGCGTCCGCCTCAAACTGACCCTCAGCTATGCCGGGTTCGCCATGCTGGCAGGTGGCCTACTGCTGGTCACCGTGTGGGTGTTCCTGCTGCGTTACGTACCCGAGGTGATCGACAACCAGCAGCTGCCCGCAGCCAACCGCCCTCGGGTCCTCACGACGTTCGTACCGAATCGTTCCGACCTGCTCCGCGCCTTCGCCCCGAGGGCAGCCGAAGTGCTGGCCTTTCTGCTGATCTTCGGCCTGCTGGGCGGCTGGATCCTGGCCGGCCGGATGCTCGCGCCACTGACTCGCATCACAGCTGCCACCCGCGTGGCCGCGGACGGATCGCTGTCCCACCGGATTCGCCTGGAGGGCCCCGAAGACGAGTTCCGGGAGCTCTCCGACGCGTTCGACTCGATGCTCGCGAAGCTCGAAGCAAACGTCGCCGAGCAGCAGAGATTCGCCGCCAACGCGTCCCATGAGCTGCGCACCCCGTTGGCGATCTCGCGGGCGCTTCTGGACGTCGCCCGCAACGATCCGGGGCACGACCCGGGCGAACTCGTCGAACGCCTGGGCGCCGTCAATGAGCGGGCGATCGACCTCACCGAGGCGCTGCTGCTGCTCAGCCGCGGCGACCGCGGAAACTTCACCCGGGCGAGCGTGGACCTCTCGCTGCTCGCCGAAGAGGCCGCCGAAACGCTGCTGCCGGCCGCCGAACAGCGCCGGATCACGCTGGACGTCACCGGCGGGGCGGCCCAGACCAGCGGCTCCGCCGAACTCCTGTCGCGGATGGTGACGAACCTGGTCCAGAACGCCATCGTCCACAACCTGCCCGCCGGCGGCACCGTAACGGTCCGCACCGAGGCGCACGGCGACACCAGCGTGCTGCAGGTCGAGAACACGGGTCATCGGCTCCCGGCGGAGCTGGTGCCGACCCTCACCGAGCCATTCCAGCGCGGTACGGAACGCGTACGCACCGGCGAACACGCCGGCGTCGGACTCGGCCTGGCCATCGTGCACAGCATCGTCCGCGCCCACAACGGGACCCTCGAGCTGGTCCCGGGTCCCACCGGCGGCCTGCTCGTCACGGTCCGGCTTCCCGGCACGCCGTAGCAGCGTGGGATCAAGTCCCGATCAGCTCGGGCAGGATCCGGGCGGCCGGGCCGCGCAGGTTCACCTCGGCGACCTCGTCCAGCGGCGTCGCCCGCGGATTGACCTGGATGACGGCGGCACCCGTGCGGACCGCGACGTGCGGCAACTCCGCGGCGGGGTGCACCAGGCCGGAGGTGCCCACGGCCAGCAGCAGGTCACAGGAGGCGGCCGCCTCGACCGCGCTCGCCAGCGCGTCCGTCGGCAACGCCTCGCCGAACCACACCACCCCCGGCCGGATGAGCCCCGAACACCGCGCGCACCGCGGCGGCGGGAGCCGGCGTCCGTTCTCCGGCTCGTCGGCCGGGGCGTCCGGGGTGGGCGCCGGCTGACCGCACTCGGCGCAGCGGGGCGCGAACAGGCTGCCGTGCAGGTGCACCGGCGCCTTCGATCCCGCTCGTTCGTGCAGGTCGTCCACGTTCTGGGTGATCAGCACGGTGCCCGGGTGGCGGGCCTCGAGGGCGGCCACCGCCAGGTGCGCCGGGTTCGGCTGGGCCCGGCACACGGCGGTGCGCCGCCATTCGTACCAGCCCCAGACCAGCGCGGGGTCGGCGCGGAACGCCTCCGGCGTGGCCAGGGCCTGGGCGTCGAAGCGTTGCCACAGCCCGGTGAGGGCGTCGCGGAAGGTCGGCACGCCGCTCTCCGCGGACACGCCGGCCCCGGTGAGGATCACCACCCGGCGGGCCCGCGCCAGCAACGCCGTCGCCTGGCCGAGATCCTCCTGCTGAAGCATGCTGTGGACCACCGTTCGTCGATAGTTACCAGGTAAAGCGGCCCGGGTAGGTCGCATCGGCGAGTTCGCGCTGGCCCGCGGTGTTCGGGTGGAAATAGTCGGTCTTGTTTACCAGGTCCAGGGTGAAGCGCACGTTGTGGGCACCGCCGCCGTCCCACCGGCAGCGTTTTTCATACGCCCGGCAGGCTGCCGCCAGCGCGTCGTTGTACGCGCCGATCCGGGCGTCGACCCGGCGCCGGCGGTCGGCGTCGGCGTCCGCTGTGGACGTCGCCCGGGCCAGCATCGACGGGCAGATGCCGCGGTCCCAGGCGCGAACCGCGGCGGGGTCGTCGTGGCCGACCTGCCACAGCCGGTACACGTCCGGGATGCTGACCACCAGGATCCGGGCCTTCGGCAGGCCCTTCTTCAGCGCGGCCAGGGCAGCGTCGATCTGCGTACGGAAGGTGCCGATGGCCGTCATGTCCTGCACCTGGCCGGCGCACGCGTCGTTCGCGCCGATCAGGATGGTGACGTAGCCGACCTTGGCCGACACCGCCCGCGCGGCCTGGCCGGTCAGGTCGGCGGCCCGCGCGCCCGGCACCGAGTAGTTGTGTGCCTGACCCTTGATCGTGGGATTGCCGGCCAGGATCCGATCGTAGTGACTGTCCACTGTGGCGGAGCTGCCGGTCGACCAGGAGTTGCGGGTGCACGCCACATACGCCGGGCAGCTGCCGTAGCCGGCGGTGATCGAGTCGCCGAGCGCGGCCATCGAGGACGGCAGCCCGGGTTTCGGCTTGCCGCTCGGCTCGGGTGCGGCCGCGCCGGTGCCCTCGCAGGCCAGGATCAGGAGACACAGCAGGGCGAAGCCGATCATGTGCCAGCGACGGAGCACGAGACCCCCGATCACTCGACGCGATGACTCAAACACCCTAAGGCATTTACCGTACGACGTGGAATGCCCGGACATGCCGCCCGCGAGCTGGCACGATCGGCCGGTGGGCGGCGCCCGGCCGGCCGGGGACGAGGAGGCGGGACATGTTCGACGGCGAACGGACCCTCACCGGGATGCGCGAGTTCTACACCGGGCGGCAGCCCGCGCTCGAGCCGCTCGCCCTGTTCCGGGAGATGGCGGCCACGGTGCCGGCCTACCGGGAGTTCCTGCGCGAGCACGCGGTCGATCCGGCCGCCGTCCGCGCGCTCGGCCAGGTGCCGCTGATGACCAAAACCAACTACCACCAGCGGTACGCCCTGCCGGACCGGTGCCGCGACGGGCGTCTCGGCGACATGGTCGCGGTCTCCTCCGGATCGTCCGGCAGCCCGACCGTCTGGCCCCGGTCGGTGCTCGACGAGCGGGCGGTCGCGGCCCGTTTCGAGCAGGTCTTCCGGGACGCCTTCCGGGCCGGGGAACGCGGCACGCTGGCGGTGGTCTGCTTCGCGCTCGGCAACTGGGTCGGCGGCATGTACACCGCGGACTGCGTCCGGCACCTGGCCGCGAAGGGCTACCCGATCACGGTCGCCACGCCCGGCAACAACGTCGACGAGATCCTGCGGGTGGTCGGCGAGCTGGGGCCGCTCTTCGAGCAGGTGGTGCTGCTCGGCTACCCGCCGTTCGTGAAGAACGTGATCGACGTGGGCGTGGCGAAGGGCGTGGACTGGCCGGCGTACGCGATCAAGGTTGTGCTTGCGGGTGAGGTCTTCAGCGAGCAGTGGCGGGACCTGGTCGCCGCCCGGGCCGGCCTGGTCGACCCGGCCACGGACAGTGCCTCGCTCTATGGCACCGCCGACGCCGGGGTGCTCGGCAACGAGACGCCGCTGAGCGTGCGGATCCGGCGCTTCCTCGCCGACCGCCCGGAGGTCGCCAGCCGGCTCTTCGGCGACGCCCGGCTGCCCACGCTGGTGCAGGTCGACCCGGCCACGCGCGTCTTCGAGGAGGTCGGCGACGGCACCCTGGCCTTCACCGCCGACGGCACGGTGCCACTGCTGCGCTACCACATCGCCGACGAGGGCGGCGTACACGAGCATGCGAAGCTTTTGGCGCTCTGCCGGGAGCACGGCTTCGACCCGGGAGCGGGGCCGGAGCAGCCCTTCGTGCACGTCTTCGGGCGGTCGCTGTTCACGGTGTCGTTCTTCGGGGCCAACGTCTATCCGGAGAACGTGACCGTGGGGCTGGAACGGCCGCATGTCAGCGACTCGGTGACCGGCAAGTTCGTGCTGCGCACTGTCGAGGACGCCGACCGCGACCGGCACTTGTCGATCGTGGTAGAGCTCGCCCCGGGAATCTCGGCCAGGGAGTCGCTCGCGGAGACGGTCGCCGAGTCGATTCGCACGGAGCTGTTGCGGCTGAACAGCGAGTTCGCCCACTACGTGCCGGAGGAGTATCGAACCCCGCGGATCTTGCTGCGGCCGGCGGGCGACCCGGAGTTCTTCCCGCCCGGGGTCAAGCACCGGTACACCCGGCCCCATTGATATCCGTGGTTGGTGAGGGTTAAGTGGGAGCGCTGTCGTTACCGGCGGGTAGGGAATAGCCGGTCAACCCGAGGAGGAGTCACGCCCCCATGGCATCCCCCAACATCCCCAAGAAGAAGAGGTCGCGTATCCCCCGGCCGCTGGCGGTCATCGCCGGCGCCGTCGCGCTGGTCCTCGTCAGCGCGGGCGTCGCCCTCGCCGCGCCGCCGGCGAACCTGCCCGGCAACGCCGAAGCCCTGGAAACCAAATGGCAGCCGGCGTACGACTACGACACGGACGGCTGCTACCCGACGCCGGCCATCGGCCCAAGCGGAACGGTCAACGGCGGCCTCAAGCCGACCGGGTCACTCAGCGGCGAGTGCCACGACCAGTCGGACCTGGATTCCACGAACGGCTACTCCCGGTACAAATGCAACAACGGCTGGTGCGCCATCGCGTACGCCCTCTATTTCGAGAAGGACCAGGCGCTGGCCAACAGCAGCATCGGCGGGCACCGGCACGACTGGGAACACGTGGTGGTCTGGGTGCAGAACGACCAGGCGAAGTACGTGTCGACGTCAGCGCACGGCGACTTCAACATCCACGACGTCGCCGTGGTCCTCTGGGCGGGCACCCACCCCAAAATCGTGTACCACAAGGACGGCGCGAGCACGCACGACTTCCGCCTCGGCAACGCCAACGACGAACCGCCGGAAAACTACTACCACACGTGGCGGTATCCGACGCTGGTCGGCTGGAACGGATATCCGGCCGGAATCCGCGACACGCTGAGCAACTACGACTTCGGAAGCGCGAACTTCGGCCTGAAGGACGCCAACTTCGTCAACTTGATCACGGAGGCCATGCCGGCCGGCATCTCATTCAACCCCGCCTGACGGCCGGGGCCGGGGATCGCACCAGCCGATCCCCGGCCCCGCCGATCGCCGATCGCCGAAACTCGCCGCCGCCGAACAGAGCAAGGGGCCAAGGGTTGGCGGGCGGCCCCCGGCGACCAGGACAAAGGATCGAGGGACCTCGAGCGGCCCGGCGGCCCCGGTGACCGGGACAAGGGGCACGGGGTGGCGGGTGGCCTACATAGTGGACGGCTGGTCGGAGTGGGGCGGTGCGGATCGGCCGAACTTTCTGGCTGCTCGGTAGTAGGTCCAGGCCAGCGTGGTGCACGCCGGGCGCAGGATTGCCGGGTAGGTGGCGCATTTGCGGGACAGGTCGGCGTAGAGCATGCGGTCCAGGCGGCTTCGGTTCGTCGCGAGCGTTCCGGCCGCCCGGTAGTTGCGATATCCGAAGTCGTGACGTCGGCACGGCAGGCGGAAGTCGAAGCCGGCGGGCTGGTCCGGGCCGCCTGTGCAGTAGTCGGTGGTCCAGTCGAAGCCGTAGGCCGCCCATGCGGCCCGGTGCCGGCGGGCGGCATCCCAGTGGCGGTAGCTGGCCGACGTGGGCTGCGTCCATCCAGCCAGCACGGACGGCCGGTCGGCGGGCACGGTCGCGGAGGCTGCTGCGGCGGGGAGGCCGGGCAGCACGGCGGCGGCTGCAAGCGTTACCGAGGCGGCCAGCAGTTGGATCGCACTCGCGGAATGGGTTAATTGTCCTTTATGCACAGCCGGAGCCTAGTGGAGGCGCGCGGCCGCGGCGGCCATTTGCCCGATCGGTCACCCTAGGCGGCGGGCGCTCGCCCAACGCGCCCCTGTCCTGGTCGACGCGACCCTCCCCGGCCGAGCCGCCGCCCCGCCGGGACGCCAGCCAGCCGGGACGGTGGCTTTGTTGTTGGGCAGGCGGGTCAGCTGCGGGTGGCCGCTTCGTTCGGCGCCGTCTCGACGTTTGCCTTGGCCTGCGGCGTTTCCGTGTTCACCTGGTCCAGCGCCGGCGCTCCGTCTGCCGCGTCGGCCGCCACGGTTGCCGCTTTGGCCGCTGACAGGTCGAGGCTGGTTCGCAAGGTCACCGATTTGAGCAGGACGGCCGCGACGACACCGAGGAGGGCGACCACCGCCGAGATCAGGAAGATATGTCCCGTCGCGTCGCCGTATGCGGCTCGGACTATCTCCTGCGCCTGGGTCGGCAGCGCTCCCACGTTCTGGCCGCCCGCTGCCGCGAGATCCTGGTTGATCCGCGCGGCGACCTGGCGGGCGAGCACCGCACCGAGGACCGACACACCGATCGTGCCGCCCAGCGAGCGGAAGAACGCGACCGTCGAGCTCGCCGCGCCGACGTCCTTCAGCGGCACGGCGTTCTGCACGACGAGGACGAAGTTCTGCATCGTCGTGCCCACACCCACGCCGACCAGCAGCATGGCCGCGCTCATCGCCACGATCGGCGTCCGGTGGTCGACCAGGCCGAGACCGGCGAAGCCGACCGTCAGCGAGATCGCGCCGCCCACGATGAACGGCTTGATCCGGCCGGTCCGGCTGATCAGGCGGCCGGCCACGATGGAGGCGATCAGGATGCCGGCCATCATCGGGATGGTGAGCAGGCCCGCCCGGGTCGGCGTGTAGCCGCGGCTGACCTGGAAATACTGGCTCAGGAACACCGAGGCTCCGTACATCGCGGTGCCGACCGCCAGGCTGCCGAGGATCGCCAGCGCGGTGGTGCGCTGGCGCACGATGCCGAGCGGCACGACCGGCTCCGCGGCCCGGGCCTCCGTCCACACCGCCAGGAGGAGCAGCACCAGGGCACCGCCGGCCATCGCCGCGGTCTGCCAGGACGCCCAGCCGAACGCGTCGTCGACGAACGAGATCCAGATCAGCAGGAGGCTGACCCCGGCGGTGATCAGGGTCGCGCCCAGGTAGTCGATCTTCACCCCGTCCCGGCGCAGGACCGGCAGTTGCAGAGTCTTCTGCAGCAGGAACAAGGCCACGGCGGCGACCGGTACGCCGGTGAAGAAGCACCACCGCCAGCCCAGCCACGAGGTGTCCACGATGACCCCGCCCAGCAGCGGGCCGCCGATCGTGGACAGGGCCGTGACGCTGCTGATGTAGCCGCTGTACCGGCCGCGTTGCCGTGGCGTGATCATCGCAGCGATCGCGATCTGCACCAGCGACTGCACGCCGCCCACCCCGATGCCCTGCAGCGCCCGGGCGGCGATCAGTTGCCCGGCGCTCTGGCTCAGGCCCGCGACCAGCGAGCCCGCGACGAAGACGACGATGGCGCTCTGCACGAGCACCTTCTTGCTGAACAGGTCGGCGAGCTTGCCCCAGATCGGGGTGGAGGCGGTCGCGGTCAGCAGGGTCGCCGTGACCACCCAGGTGTACTGGGCCTGCGTGCCGTGCAGCTCGCCGATCATCTTGGGCAGCGCGGTGGAGACCACGGTGCTGCTCAGCGTCGCGACGAAGAGCGCCAGCAGCAGCCCGCTGAGCGCCTCCAGCACCCTCCGGTGCGACATCGGCGGTGCGGATTCGGTCACGGTCACGAGTGCGTCCCGTCGATCGGTACGGCGGGCCGGCCGGCCGACAACGTAGGCGAGGTGGACATGCATTCCTCTCGGCTCGCACTGTCACGAAGGCGGCCAAATGTCCCGTTCGTGCCTGCCGCCAGCTAACCGACTCGCCTTCTCTAAGTCAAGTGACTGATTTAATGTCACATCCCACCCTGCGGGGAACCACCTCGGGGCAATCACCGATAGTCGCCCCAAGATCGTCTAGCTAGCGTTTGGTACGCCATCCAACCCGACGACCACATGGGGTGCCCGCGCGATGCAGTTGATCGACGACCTGCTCGCCGGGCTGCCTCCGCTGCTGGTGTACGTCGTGGTGGGCGCCCTGGTCACCGGCGAGGTGGCGATCACGGCCGGCCTGGTCCTGCCGTCCGCAACCGCACTGCTCGCGCTGGGCCTGCTCGCGAACGCGGGCACGGTCGGGATCGTGCCCGCGCTCGGCACCGCCGTCGGGGCCGCCTGGCTCGGCGGCACCATCGCCTACCACTCGGGCCGGCGCTCGGGGCCGGCCGCGCGCACGTCCCGGCTCGGCCGCTGGATCGGGCCGCGGCGCTGGGACCGGGCCGACCGGCTGTTCGCCCGGCACGGCGGCCGGGCGATCTTCCTCGGCCAGTGGGTCGTGGTCGCCCGTACGCTCGCGCCTCGCCTCGCCGGGATGAACGCCGTGCCCTACCGCCGCTTCGCCGCGTGGCACACGCCGGCCGCCGCCCTGTGGGCGACGTGGCTGGTCGGCGCGAGTTACGCCCTCGGCGCCTCCTACGACCGGCTCGCCAGCCGGGTCGGGCACGCCAGCGGCGCGCTGGCGGTGCTCGTCGGCATGATCGTGGTGCTGGTGCTCGCCGGCCGCTGGATCGGCCGGCACCCCGACCCGGTGCGGGCGTTCGGAGCGCTGTTGCGCCGGATCGTCCCGGCCCGCCGCGCAGTGCCCCACCGGTCCTGGCGCGGGCACCCGCTGCTCGATCTGGCGTCCAGTGTCGTCCCGCTTGCGCTGGTGGCGGTGCTGCTGGTGGTGCTGACGCCGGTCGTGGTGCGCTTCAGCGGACTCGCCGCGATCGACGCGGCGGTCGCCGGATGGGCCCGCTCGGAGTGGACCTCGGACGGGTACCTGTTCGCGCTCCAGGCCGCCACCTCGGCCGCGCCCGAGATTTTGATCGCCGCGGCCGCCGGCGTCCTGCTCGTACGGTGGTGGTGGATGCGCCGGCGCGAGAGCCGGCGACTGCACCGCCACGACGCCGTCGACCTGCTCGGCGCGCTCGGCCCGGTGCTTCCGTTCGTGGTCTTCGCCGGCGTGCTCGACTGGCTGGTCCCAACCGTGCCGCACGTGCGGGCGTTCGCGCCGGACGGCTGGCGCGCCCCCGACTCGATCACGTTCCCGTCGATCGCCGAGTTCGACGGAAGCCTGCCCCCGGCCGACGCCCTCGGCGCCCTCGCGGGTCTGGCCGCCGGCGAGACCGCCCAACTCGCCGCCGCGGTCGGACTCCTCACCTGGCTCCTGGCCCGCCGCCTACCCTGGTCGCTACGGGTGACGGCGTGGACGGCCGCAGCAATCTACGTGACGGTGTGCGCCGGCTCGTGGGTGTACCTGGGCTGGAGCCGCACGAGCGAAACCGTGACCGCCCTGATGCTCGGAGCGGCATGGACGGCACTGAACGCGGCAATCTGGTCCGGCCGCCGCACGCCACCCCTACCGGAGAACGCCGCAGCCGACGAAGAACCACGACCAGCAGACCGGAGCGATGCGGTGGCGGTGTGACCCAGCGGCCCGGGCTGCACTGTCCATCGCCGCGGGTGACGCGCCAACCAGCAATGCACGTCCGGGCAACCGCGGCAGTGACCGCCCTCATCGGCCGGTGCGAGCCAGCGACTCTTCCTCGCCATCGTCCCGCACACCACCACGCCGAGCTGCAACCCCGGCGAGGCCTTGCCCGCTGCGGACATGCGTCTGATTGGGGCACCTGCTCTTCCGGGGTGACAGCAGATGACGCTCGCGGACCCGCCGCGGGGCTGTCGCCACGCCGGCAGCCTGGTCACCGCCTATTGGTTCAACAGCCTCTTCCGCGGGCTCCTCGCGACGGCAGCGCAACGACGCGAGGACCGCATCCTCGACGAGGCGCGCGCCACCGGCGGAGACCCGCTGCGAGTCGCGGCGATGTTCGGGCTCACCGCCCGGCCGGCCATCCGCTACGCCAAGACCGTGTGGTCGCTCGGCCCTGACCTCATGAGCCACCTCCAGCGACCTTTCGACGCTGGAGAAGCTCAAGGAGAGTCGGGTCGCGATCCTGATCGAAGGAATCGAGGAGATAATCCAGTTCTCCAAGAGGGTAATAGTCTTTGATCGAAGGAGCGGGTTCCTTCTCCGAAATAACGAATCGAGCAGGCTCAGACCCGTAGCGATGACCCGCCCCCGGTGGCGAGGAAGGGCCGATAGGACGCGGAGTGCTCATGACCGCAGGTGCACCGGTCGACGGTGCCGCCGAGGAGTTGGCTCGGGGTGAGGCCGGTCAGGCGGAGGCTGAGGTGTGCCTGGTCGGCGTAGCCCGCGTCGATCGCCAGGCCGTCCGCATCACGCCCGCCAAGGCCGGCAGCGACGCGGGAGCTAGCTTTCCCCCGGCCGGGTCGGGGGCCAGACCAGCACGTCGTCCGGGATCGCCGGGTCTTGCAGCGCGCACGCGTCCCGGCCCGGCAGCGTCTGGCCCGCCGCCACCACGACGCGGGCCAGCTCGATCGCCCCGTGCGCCTGGAAGTGGGTGTTGTCCGACACGCCGGTGGGATAGTTCGGCGACTCGCCGGCGGCCAGCCAGAGGAAGTACTCCTTGGTCGCCTCCGGGCCGAGCGCGCCCCACAGCTTGAACGACAGCGCGGTCAGGTCGATCAGCGGTGTGTGCGTCTCGGCGGCCAGCGCGCGCATCGCGTCCGGGTATTCGCCGTGCGACTGATACGCCACACCGTCCGCCGTGAAGCGCCGCCGCTCGACCGGGGTGACCAGCACCGGGTGCGCCTGCGCGGCCCGCGCGCCGTCCAGGTAGAGCCGCAGATAGTCCTGGAACGTCGTCCACGGCTCGGTGTACCGCGCCGGGTCCTCGATCTTCTCGTCGTTGTGCCCGAACGAGACGAGCAGCACGTCGCCGGGGCGGATCGCGGTCAGGATCCGATCGAGCCGGGCCAGGTCGACGAAGCTTTTTGAACTCGCCCCGGAGAGCGCCGCGTTGACCACCTCGACCTCCGGGCGGAGGAAGACCGCTAGGGCCTGGCCCCAGCCGGCGCGCGGGACGTCCGCGACGGCGTAGGTCGCGGCCGTCGAGTCCCCCGCCACGTAGATCGTCCGGCGCGCCGGACCGGGCCGGCCCGCTTCCCCCGCTCGGGCCGGCCCGGTGACCCCGCACGCGCCCGCGACCGCACCGCCGAGGGCGGCGCGCAGCACCATTCTCCGATCAAGCACCATGCGCCCATCAAATCAACATCCATCGATTTAGGCAAGCGCTTTCCTGGCACGCCGAGCCGGTCTGACCGGGCCGGCTCGCACATGGTGTGAGCCTCTCTTCCCCGGTTGTCGCGCACGATCGACCGCATGGTCATCCCGAGCGGCTACGGCACCGAGCGCCGCGCGAGCCAGTCGTACCAGGATTCGACGTTGTCGCCGGTGGTCGCCGACAGGGCCAGCACCTCGGCGCCGGGATTGACCGCCTTGACGTACGCCCGGCAGGCGGCCAGGTCGAAGTCGACGTACGGCAGCAGGTCGGTCTTGTTCACGATCACCAGATCGGCCGCGGCGAACATGTACGGGTACTTCAGCGGCTTGTCCGTCCCCTCCGTCACCGAGATGATCACGACCTTGCCGGCCTCGCCGAGATCGAACAGCGCCGGGCAGACCAGGTTGCCGACGTTCTCCACGAACAGCAGCGAGCCGGCCGCCGGATCCAGGCCGGCCAGGGCGTCGCCGACCATCCCGGCGTCCAGATGGCAGCCGGCGCCGGTGTTCACCTGCACGACCGCGCAGCCGGTACGGCGGATCCGGTCCGCGTCCAGGACGGTCTCCTGGTCGCCCTCGATGACCGCGACCGGGCGCCGCCCCGCGGTGTCGCGGATCGTCCGTTCGAGCAAGGTGGTCTTGCCCGCGCCGGGCGAGCTCATCAGGTTGACCGCGAGGATGCCCAGCTCGGCGAAGCGGCCGCGGTTGAGCTCGGCGAGCGCGTCGTTCTTGGCCAGCACCCGCTGCTCCAAGGTCACGGTTTCCGGGTGCGGGTGCGGGTGCGGGTGCGGGTCGCCGCAGCCGCAGGTGACACACATGGCTCAGCCCACCTCCATCGAGACGATCTGCAACTCGCGTCCGGCGGTGACGTACACGTCGGCGCTGCCGCACGGGCACAACAGGATCAGGTCGTCGAGGGCGATGTCCGCGGCGCAGGAACGGCAGTGCCCGGCACCCGCGCGCCGCTCGATGTCTAGCCGGGCCCCTTGCGCCACCGTGCCCTCCACGACCAGCTCGAAGCAGAACCGCATGGCCTCCGGAACCACCGCCGTCAACGCTCCAACCTGGACTTTCACGCTGTGCACGGTGCGGCCGGCGGCGCGCTCGCAGACCGCGTCGACAACACTCTGGGTGATCGACAGCTCGTGCATCGTTGACATCGTCGCACGGTCGCCCACTACTGTGTTAGAAGCGTCACACAGGTGGGCCGAGTGTCGACTCCGGTGTCGCAGGGGTCACCGCCGACCCCGGAAAGCGGTCTTCATGCCTTCAGCGGAAGCACTGAAAGCGGCTGACACGCTGATCCACGTACTGTGGATCAACGCCGGGCTCAGCTGCGACGGCGATTCGGTCGCGCTCACGGCGGCCACCCAGCCCAGCATCGAGGAGATCGCGCTCGGCGCGTTGCCCGGCCTCCCCCAGGTCGCCGTGCACTGGCCGTTGATCGACTTCGAGTGCGGGCCGACCGGTGGCGCCGACGACTTCCTCGAATGGTTCTTCCGGGCCGACCGGGGCGAGTTGGAGCCGTTCGTGCTGGTCGTCGAGGGGTCGATCCCGAACGAGAAGCTGCACGACGAGGGCTACTGGTGCGGGTTCGGCAACGATCCCGCCACCGGGCAGCCGATGACCACGAGCGAGTGGCTGGACCGGCTCGTCCCGAAGGCCACCGCGGTCGTCGCGGTCGGCACCTGCGCGACGTACGGCGGCATCCACGCGATGGCCGGCAACCCCACCGGCGCCATGGGTGTGCCCGATTACCTCGGCTGGGATTGGAAGTCCAAGGCCGGCATCCCGATCGTCTGCGTGCCGGGCTGCCCGATCCAGCCCGACAACCTCGCCGAGACGCTGACCTATCTGCTCTACATGGCCACCGGCCAGGCACCGATGATCCCGCTCGACGAGGCGCTGCGCCCGGCCTGGCTGTTCGGCAGCACCGTGCACGAGGGCTGCGACCGGGCCGGCTACTACGAGCAGGCCGACTTCGCCGATGAGTACGGCTCGCCCAAGTGCATCGTGAAGTTGGGGTGCTGGGGGCCGGTCGTCAAGTGCAACGTGCCCAAGCGCGGCTGGATGAACGGGATCGGCGGCTGCCCCAACGTCGGCGGCATCTGCATCGGCTGCACAATGCCCGGCTTCCCGGACAAGTTCATGCCTTTCATGGACGAACCGCCCGGCGGCAAGCTCTCGACGAGCGCGGTCGGCCTCTACGGCCGGACGATCAGCCGGCTGCGCCAGGTCACCACGCACACCCTCGACCAGGAGCCGAAGTGGCGCCGGCCCGGCCCGAAGCTGACCTCCGGCGCCCAGCGCACCTGGTAGGACCCGCCGCCCAGCAGTCACAACGGAGAGGCGACGTCATGACGGCGACGCAGAACAAGCGGGATTTTGCCGCCCAGGGCACCGAGCTCGTCGACATGGCCTGGGACCCGATCACCCGGATCGTCGGCAGCCTCGGCATCTACACGAAGATCGACTTCAAGCAGCGGATCGTCGCGGAGTGCAAGAGCACCAGCTCCATCTTCCGCGGCTACTCGATCTTCATGAAGGGCAAGGATCCGCGCGACGCGCACTTCATCACCAGCCGGATCTGCGGCATCTGCGGCGACAACCACGCGACCTGCTCCTGCTACGCGCAGAACATGGCTTACGGGGTGAAGCCGCCGCACCTCGGCGAGTGGATCGTCAACCTGGGCGAGGCCGCGGAGTACATGTTCGACCACAACATCTTCCAGGAGAACCTGGTCGGGGTGGACTACTGCGAGAAGATGGTCGCCGAGACCAACCCCGGCGTGCTGGAGGCGGCGAACCGCACCGAGGCGCCGCACGCCGGCGAGCACGGCTACCG
>Ga0307512_10003092_pt1 | contig 19891 bp, 16 predicted proteins | sample 14_EM_MG_FD_200267 | JGI IMG/M metagenome (GOLD analysis project Ga0307512, IMG submission 200267) | Populus trichocarpa ectomycorrhiza microbial communities from riparian zone in the Pacific Northwest, United States - 14_EM | ecosystem: Host-associated > Plants > Roots > Unclassified | place... | reverse complement strand
CGAGAATACAGGGTCAAAAATGATACGAACGCCGCGCGCTGCGCCAGCGGGAGTGGGTAGTTCAACAAAGTAGCATGCATGACTGTCAACGCACAACCTTTTAAGTATCATCAGGCGCCATGGTTACGGGGACGTACCCTAGCCAAGTGGCTTTGCCGCTGCTCCCATTCCCGTGCTGGGCACCCCATGTGGGAGTTTGTTTCGGGATTAAAGACTTGATGTCCTTCGGGACACGAGGGCTCCGCGTAAAGAATCCTGAGAAGAACTGGAAGGCACATGAGGATATGAGGCATCTTTCCGCAGACGCTAGGCAAAAAGGCACGTACGGAGACCCATTGGAGGGTCGACTGGAATCTAAGGAGAGAACCACTGGAGTGAGCCAAGGACACAGGACGCAGAACGTCGTGGCGTACCTGAATGATGGCCAGGGATTCCCAAATAAAGTCTTGGTATCATTCAAATGGTGACTAGGACGGCCACCATCTAAGGTACTGGGCGGAAACCTCTTTGGGAGTTCCGTAACTTCGATATGTGGTGGAGAGGACATGATATCAAACGTTCAGAGGTGTCCCGTGGGCTGGTGACAAGGTGGGATAAGCAGCGTTGGCTACGGGAAGGTTCTGGGAAGGCCGTGTGCGTCATGACGTCCGACTAATTCGTCAACTTCGTCGCTCAGTAAGCAAGCCGATTTCCTCGAAGCGCCGCCGGCGCTCTCAGGATCAGTTGAAGCGAGTCACGTGTGAGAACACCGTGAGAGTACGTACAAAGAACGCAGTGCACACAGTACAGTACTAGTATGTATACCACAGTCATTCAAGACAGTCCCAAGGCTCCGCAAGCTAGGGACAACCAGAAAATGGCCTTCTTTCGCTTGTTTTGCCTCGATTCAGTGGCAGAAGCCAGATTTTCGGTCGTTTTTTGCGTTGGGTCCACGATAGCCTGAAAATTTGTGGTTTCAACGGGGAGCATGTCCAGAAGTGTCTAGAGTGCTTTTGCGAGGAAGGGCGCAGAGGCTTAGCCCGCGCTTGGGATGGAATTGGTTATTCCTGTCCTTCGGTATTGTACTGTACAAGAAACATCATGACTGGGTCACCGTCATCGTCGAACAGGGACTTCATCCTCGATCATATTTTGCCATATGCCACGTGATTCTTGAAAGCCGGCTTGACTTGGACACCGAGTCGATGTCTGCTTCGTGCGCTCGCGAACCCCTGGCCGTCGTTCAGGTGCGTGGCTTGATTGTATCCCCAGTCTCCACCCCTCCTCAATCTCGAGGGAAGTCAGGGACTTGGAAGGGTAAGCCAGGTCACCATCGAACATCCTCACTTAATTCCGATCCTGTGCCCAGTTCCTCTGTTCTGCTAAATGTGCCACGTCATGGCTACATGCTGCGTCTAAGGTAAAGGGAGTATCGTACGACTACGTCAGGTGCCACTGTACATATGAACTTTGGAAATACACACAATATCAATGAGTGATGAAATAGCAAAAGGTGTAGGGGTCTGGGATTGGACGTACATAGGACTACCATGTAGTGAACAGATACAGAGAGTGAATGGAACGACTTATCACGATCAATCATCGACACCCTGTAATCTTTACGCCCCAGCTGCACAGGGAAGGTGGATCAACCCTTGGCCATAAAGTCCGAGGTTACACACTGTTGAACTGCTACAGGATGGCCAGAGAGCCTGCGCGCGGTAATAAAAGGCTCTATGAATCCCATAGCGCGTCCACGTGGTTCCTCCAAGAATAGGGTACGCAACTCGGGTAATGCTTCTACGACCCTTTCCTCGGAGAGATCTTGCAGCGCAGGTGCGAGTTTCGGCCATAAATTCTTACAGAGATACACGTTCTTCACAGCAATGAATGGTTGGAAAAGCTCCGGCCAATCCCCGAGGTTCATGAATGGCGGGGCCAACTGAAGGAGGTTACGAACGCAACGGAGGTCCAGGCGTTCTACACGAGAGACAAGAGGCGACAGCTCTCGGCATACCAGTGCCATCGACAAGACTTGCCCCAATAATTCGGTGCACGTAACCGCCAACTCGAAACCATCCGACAGGATAAACTTGATGAGAACCTTCTTATATTCAAATTCTACTGCGGCTCGAATAGGTGGACCGCTGAGTCTTTTTGCGTAATTGGTGAATCGGAAGAATTGCGGAATGTGTACCACATGGTCGCAGAATGTTGCTGAGACGGTCCGGAGTCCGGGGGCATCGAGTTGGGTAAGGAGATCCTCCAAATATTGGGTAACGCCTACGAAGCGAAAGGAAAGGAGGGAGGGGAGGACGGCACGTGTTGGTAAAGGTGGACTTGATTGTTCAGGGTCAGGGAATGGGAATGGGAATTTGAGGGTAATTTGCTTTAGATTTGGCAACGAAACCAAGCAAGTGGCCATCACCCCTGGTGAAATATACCCAATGGTCGATGCGGAGGAAATTCGGAGTGTGACAAGCTGAGTGGTTGACAAAAGTAGCTTTGGTAATGCCGCAAATGCAATCCTTTCGAGGAGGAGGGTTCGTAGAGATGGCGCCGATCCGCCCAAGAACCCATCGGGGAGGACCAACTCATCATCGTCAATCGATCCAAGTGAGAGATATGTCAGCACAGAGAACGGACACCGCATCATGTCGACGAATACCATCACTCCGGTTATTGTCAGGGAGTTGAGTCGGATATCGGATACGCGATCGGGGTGTTTCAGCGCAGCAACAAAATTGAAAATGTTACTAGGCGCTTTACAGGAGGAAACATGTATGGCGATGGGAAAGGGTGGCCAGATATCCAACGACCTCCTTGCGCGTTTTCTCAAGGAGCAGACAAGTGTCAGGTTCAGGTGCAGCGGTGATGCAAAGATCAGGTGTCGCCATCTACGGCACACGTGAACCAACGGCTCCCACCACGACAGATCGTGTAAGTAAACTTCTTTGTAGAGGAAGAATATTGCTAGGAGGGCATCATCTGAGAGAATGTCGATGGTGGCCTCGCCTGCACAGTACCCGTAAGTGTCGTTGCGGTCACGATGCAGAAGACGTACTTTGGCCTCGTTTGATTGGTTCCTTTTCCTGACATGCAATTTGCTTATCCATCTCTGAGCCCCATGAATGGCCATCCATCAGAATTTGGGTGTCGAGCATGCCAGGCAATAAGCAGTAGGGAGTGCTGTTGACTGGCTGGGAGTAGTGATGGCCCGGGTGAACGGGTTTTGTGGGAGGTTATGGGGGATTTGGTTGGTTACTTCCCCTCAATCGGACTAAGGGAGCCGATAGGTGGGGATTTGACGTTTGAGCTGGTGGTCTTTTAATCTTCCACCATGGACTGCGCATCAGTCTACGCAACCATATTACTCCTTTAGTTCGCTACTTGGGTGCACGTGTTGGGAGAGGACTTGGTGGATCATTTGTTGTGTTGTGATAGGAACATTGGACGTCGAACGTCTGGGGCCCTTAGGCTGCGAGGCTAGGATCTTCTCTTTTGAAAGCAGTTGGAGCGGGGCAACATTAGGGAGAGGGAGAAAAGAAAAGGCCACAGTACTTAATGATAAGTACTGACAAATCCCAAAAATAACAAAAGAAAAGGCACAAGGGCCCAGACAGTCTGCCATGGGTGGTGGATACTTTCATAAGATTTTCGACTCGATCAGTACACTACATATGATGGATATACTACAGCATGGCATTTTACTGTGTGGACAACCCACAATCGTTGATATGAGTGAAGTTCGGGCCGGTGCGGCTACGTCAACGACGCTTTGTCAGTGCTTTCGTTAGGGCAGTGTTTATCCGAGTCGCCATGCATTGCGTATTGCCACTTCGAGTAACAATATTTGTCAATCTGCTACTCCTACGACCAAGGAAGCTCTCTAAACATTGAATTCTCACCAGTAGACCCCTGCAAGTACGTCTGGGGAAATTCACTGGCTGGACTCATTCCCGAAATTGCTGATCAAATCCTCCTCCAGCCAATCGTCCTTCAACCAATCAGCATCTCCCAGTCTTATTTTCTAACGCACAATATTCTCCTACCCCGAACGTTGACACCTCTTGGGCCGTGTTGATGGGGGGGCATTCCGTACATCTCCGGAAAAGGTCCTGTGAAGGATGGCGACATCGTGCGTCTTTTGAACTGTGTTTACGGCAACCCCTTACTCATTCACTGTAGGCCAAGTGTCAATTGACATGATCCCCGACGATATACTCCTAGAAATATTCGGTCTTTACGTTGATGAAGCTGAAGATGTGAATGGATGGCACACCCTGACGCACGTGTGCCAAAGTTGGCGCAACGTCGTGTTTGCATCACCCCGTCGCCTAAATTTGCGACTTCTCTGTACAAACAGAGGACCTGTAAAGGAGATGCTTGACATCTGGCCGACGACCTTACCTATCGTCATACGGTACAACAGTGGCCACTTGTTTCCAGCGAAAGGCGCAGATAACATTATCGCCGCACTCGCGCATCGTGATCGTGTGTGTGAAATCGCCCTTTGCGGTGTTTCGAGTTCGCTATCGGAACGATTCGCGGCCATGACGCGGGAACCCTTCCCGGCACTGACATCTCTTCTCCTCGGGTCGAACAACGAATGGGGCCCGGTCGTACACGATTCGTTCTTGTGTGGATCTGCCCCGCGTCTGCGGCGGCTGTGGCTGGCCGGCGTCCCATTTCCCGCGTTACAAAAACTGCTCATGTCCGCTAGTGACCTCGTCCATCTTGACCTTTTGAATATTCCTCATTCCGCTTACATCTCACCCGAGACGATGGTCACCTGCTTGTCCCGGATGCCCGGGCTCGAAACGCTTAACCTCAAATTTCTTTCCCCTCGATCTCGCCCCGATCGAATGAGACAACGTCCACCCGTCCTGACACGCACTCTGCTCCCCGTCCTCACTTTACTTGGTTTCCAAGGAGCTAGCGAATATCTGGAGGACTTCGTGGCCCAAATCAATACCCCCATACTCACCACCCTCTCAGTAACGTTCCTCGGCCTCGTCTTTGACATCCCACAGCTCTACCAATTCATCAGTTGTGCAGAAAGGCTCAAACCGTCCAATCGAGCCACGGTGGGCTTCTACGTTGCGACCGTCTGTTTCAAGTTCGTACCGTCAAATGGTTTCGAGTTGGCGATCAAATGCGACAATTTACCCGGGCAGGTCTCGTCGATGGCGGTGGTTTGCCACGAGCTATCGCCTCTTCTCTCTCGTGTGGAGCGCCTCGACCTCCTCGGCCGTCTTGCCTTGCGGCCGGTCTGGCAACGCATTATGGACCCTGTGCAATGGCAGGAGCTCTTCTACTCATTTATCGCCGTACAGAGTCTGCACGTGTCCAAGACACTGAGTCCACTCATCGCACCTGCGCTGCAAGCCCTCACCAGCGAAAGGGTCACAGAAGTCTTGCCCAAGCTCCTCTATCTTTTCTACGAGGGATTTCGGCCGTCAGGTCCCGTGCACGAAGCCACAAGGCCATTCGTCAATGCGCGCCAGCAGTCCAGCCTGCCCGTGGCTGTCCTCCGTTGGGTACGAGAGCTGGACATGTACTCGGAGTTTGGTGATTGGGATGTCGATGACTGATTTGTGCTCTCCATTCTCCCACATCATCAAGTGCTCCGCATCCTCTGCTTATTATCTTATTCCTATTTTCACCCTATGTTCGACAATTTGACATCTCAAATTCGTCCGCCACTTTTCCTACCCCATAGTCATCTGACCTCGTAATATCTATCTTAAAACTCAGGACACACGGTGACGACCTAAGAAGGATGTAACTCTTCATTGACCTAGAATGATCGCTATACTGTATATAACCCATCATGACGAACAAAGGCATCACGCTGTTGAGAAGATCGGGACTGAGAAGACTGAGTTGGATGACTCGTGCCAAACGTAGCAAAGCATCCATTCTACACTTCGCCTCTAAAAATATGATACAAAAGGTGATGCAAAGATCCTTGTGACCGAAAGCTTGCACACTTCTCGTATATAACATGGCAGCTGGCTGGCACTCAACAAGCGTGTGCCTGGTGTGATTCCCCATACAAGGTGTGGTGCGTCCACATTCCACCCACCGAACAAGTCAATTGCATCAATTATCAATTCGTACAAGTACAAAGTAGAAGTCTGCAAGCGAGGGTGGGAGGGAGGCAGAAGGAAGAAAGACTATCTGAGCGTGAACTCCGCATGGGCGAGATTAACCTCATGAAGACCTCGGAAGAAGGTCGGAGGCGGCATGAGTCTCAGTAGCTTGACGATATGTCTGAGAGTTCAAAGAGAAGGTGCGGGCAAAAGACGAGTAGCGGTCGACCTCGGTGTTATGATGTAGGCGGATTGTGATTTCCTTGAGGCGTTCTAAAAATGCATGGGATAAAAAAGATAGGCTCGTCAGCTCTTCGCCTCCCAGCTGACGCCACATCCGCATCCAGAACCGACGACCTGGGGATTATTGACGACACGGAAAGAGCTGGCGATGAGCTCGGCAGCGAAATCGACCGTGGAGCCGCGCAAGAGTTGGAGAGATACCACGTCTACGATGACATGAGCCTGAGTCCCGGCAGGGGACTCAAACACACTTTGGCTTTGGCACCCCTTCTCGGTCTGTGGTGGTAGGGAAAAAAAATGATGATGACGAACCAGAGCGTACTAGCCCTCAACGTTTTGCCGCGTGAGCTCTATCTAAAATTGTTATGCGTGGCAGCAACCCGACTCGACGGAGATTCGCACGACTGGACCTGGATGTTGTCCTCAGGAGGATATTCGGTGGGAGTTACTGCGCGAATAGACAATAGGTCAATGATGCTGAACTTACGGAAGTAAAATTGAGGCAAACCTCCGCTGCGAGTTCCGTATGGACCAGGTGGGCAGGAAGCTCTACATCGAGTCCAGTGGCTTCGAAGTCTTCGACCGTTTCCGAACGGCGTAGAATCGCTAAGGTCGTGGGAGGCGTCAGTGCGGGTGCGGCTCTGAGTGATGGTGTTAAGACAAATGCCCTCTGCGAGATGTATTTGCTTGGTGAGGATGACGTAAACGAATATAGGTTTTGGTGCTATGAGCTGCTAGTGGACATGGAGGAGACGACGGTAAGTGAGGGTGTAAGTGCATGCGAGAGTGAGGAACCTGAGAGGCGTGGTCGTCGTAGCACCGTAGACAGTGTCAGTCACGGTTCGAGTGCCAGACTCCGGACCGCGACCAATTTCGAGTTGCCCACCCTCAGTTTCGGCTCATTTACATCCCGTTTTACGGAAACTACATCCCCCTGCGACGCCAAACTATAAGCTGTCATCCGTCCGCCCTGGTCAATAAAATAGCCCGAACTTTGGTTCCTAGACTTCCGGGAATCATCGCTTTTGATGTACGGCAGTTCTGAGGGTTCGGACCTGGAGACGCAAATAGCATGTATGGTGGAAGAACCAACCAGCCAACGTCAAGGTATGTTTTATTCCTTGTGTCCACAACGACTGCTGAATGGTGCGGAGTAGGCGAGGTGACAATTGACACGCTTCCCAACTATGTTCTCCTACAAACATTCTCCTTCTGCCGAGAGGTTTACCGTGGCTCATCCCGCGATTCCCGCCCGCTGTGGTGGAGACCGTTGGTACACGTCTGCCACAGATGGCGACAAATAGTCTTTTCATCGCCCAGGAGCCTACAACTAGTAATTTTCTGCGACCCCAGAACACCAATCAGGAAGTCTCTGAATATCTGGCCACCTTTCCTCATTTCCGTCCATCATGATCCTTATAGCACGGATGCAGAGAGTGAGAACACCGTTGCCGCACTCGAACTGCGTGATCGCGTATCGGAGATCAGTATCGACTGTCCGGTGCGTTCGGCATTGGGGAGACTCACTGCTGCGATGCTAGAACCATTCCCGGAACTGTCATATCTTTCTCTCGGTTACGGTGGTCATATATCGCCAGTCCTTCCCGATGCGTTTCTGGGCGGATTTGCGCCATCTTTACGAAACCTTGAGTTGTTCAACATTGCATTTCCGGCATTATCCGTATTACTCTTGTCTGCCACTCGACTTACCTCACTCCAACTTTGGAACACACCAACCACTGGGTACATTTCACCCGAGGCAATGGCCACTTGTCTCGTTGCATTGCCCAATCTCGAATATCTTGGCATTGAATTTCAATCATATCCAGATCATATAAGTTCATCTTCCCTGACACGCGCTATCCTTCCCTCCCTCACCTCTTTTCGCTTTGACGGCGTTGGCGAGTATTCAGAGAACCTTGTTGCCCGAATTGATGCCCGAATTCTTCGGACCCTCACAATAACATTTTTCGATTTCGTCTTTCGCATTCCACAACTCTATCGATTCCTTAGCTGCGCCAAGAAATTCGAACCACCCAATGGAGTCGTCGTGGAGTTTGACAGCTGGAAGATCGACCTCAAGTTTATGCCATCAAATAATTTCAATTTGACGATTGAATGTGACGATTTCGTTGGGCAGGTCTCTTCAATCGCAACTATATGTCGTGGACTATCACCTCTCCTTTCTCGTGTGGAACGCCTCGGCCTCCACGGGAAGCATCTGCCTGTGTCCCGATTCTGGCAAGGCGACACGGCCCCCGCTGGCCTGGATTGGCTGGAACTCTTCTACCCATTCGCCACTGCAGAGTCTGTATGTGTCCAAGAGACTGGGGCCGCTCGTCGCACCTGCACTGGAAGAGCTCACTAAAGAAGGGGCAACGGCAGTGTTCCCCAAGCTGCGTACCCTTTTCGTGGAGGAGCTCCAACCGTCCGGTTCTGTGCGGGAAGCCATAGAGGCATTTGTTGCCACGCGATGGCTCTCTGATCATCCTGTGGCATTTCAGCAGCATCGGGACTCCGATGCCGAGACCACTATTTCCCCCTGCAGCTGGCCAGCTTGGTATTGGGACCCGGCTGTCGATGATTCATGGTGATAGGTGATCACCACTCTGTCCCATTGATGCGTTTTGTCATCGACTTCCTGAATGACGCTCCTATTTACGTCGTTTTTTTGATACCTGGGATCTCAAGTCACGCACTACTCCTGCTGGTTCACCGTTATGTTATCTTTTTTAGATGGTATCTCTAACTTGATATTCGCTGTGGCAACTGGGGACGTACCATGGTAATTTCGCTACTCTAGAATGTTTACGAAGTGTAACTCATTTACCCAACAGACGAATCGGGCTGCAGGATCAGAACGCAGTAGAGATGCTGGGTGACCTAGACCACGAATGTGGACGATATTGCAAGAGTGGAAATCAAGGCGTGGACGGGAGTCTGCAAGAGGGCAGGGAGAGACCAGCAGGTGTAAAGGAATGTATCGAGCCCCTGGGTGGAGAATGAGTGTCTTGTATGAACGTGGGTCACCCAGGATCCCCTATATGGTTGCGATCCTGGTGCTCTGTTAGTTGCTTTTGTTTAGTGATATCTCGCGATCGTTGTACGATGGCGTGAGCTGGGCACCTGGCGTCCTAACGCAGTGTATCCCAAGACGGTGGATTGAGCACGCGCACGCCTGCACCTGAACAGTCATTCATCAGAGGAAGTGGCCAAGTGCCTAGCCGCTATCCGTCACTAGTTGCCTTGTTGAAAAAGGGTCCAGTATACTGTGGTCTTCAAGAGGAAGGAAGGTCCTAGTATATGATCACAGAGTAAATAATTTGCAGTCTTGTGCACGATCCGGCTGCCAGTGCCTGGTGCTTTGCACCGTTACCACCAATGAGTCAGGTTTTCCACCCAAAATTTGTGAATAAATGGCCACTCATACTTGGAGATATCTCAAAGGGGCAGAAAATGTGTAAAAGCCTCGAATGAACCGGGGTGGTCTTAGTGTCCAAGTTGGAAAATCAACAAGTTTACCTAAAATTTAGAAACGATAATTAAAGTAATTTCTGCTTTTTTTTTTCAGGTTTTGTCGCACAAAAATTGGGTTATCATTGCTGTTAGTGCGACACTGAGCGGCATCCTGGGTTCCATACCTGTAACTCATGTTCAGTACAGAGGAACACGCGTTGGCACTTGCTTTTGCCCAGTGAATACGATTTCGCATTCAGGATAATTTCAAGATGGCCGCCTCGCCCTCAAATGTTGAATACTCACCGATGGCCTCTCGTCCTTCCGTCCTTGTCAACAGTACTCTGTCGTTGGTTCTGATAGATGGCAGCTCCGCGGGTTTGGAGATGGAAAAACAAGTTGTACATCTCGTACAGGAGACGGGATCAATCAATCGAGGTACGTCTAGTGTCTAGTGTCTACGACGACGGACAATTGACTGGTGCGGTGTAGGCGAGGTGACAATTGACACGCTGCCCGACTACGCTCTCCTACAAATATTCACTTGCTGCCGACACTGGCAGACCAAGGCACCGTCATCCGACCTGTCGTGGTGGAAACCATTGGTGCATGTCTGTCGAAGATGGCGACAATTAATCTTTGCATCACCCCGGAGCCTACGTCTGACACTTGTCTGCAACCCTAGAACACCAGTGAGGAAGTTACTGAATATCTGGCCACCATTTCCCATTTCCGTACGCCATGACGCCCGGGACTCGGATGGGGAGACTGAGAATACCATTGCCGCACTCAAACTCCGTGATCGCGTTTCTGAGATCAGTATCAGTATCGACTCACAGAGACGTTCAGTATTTGAGCGACTCACTGCTGAAATGCTGGATTCATTTCCGGTGCTGGCGTCTCTCTCTCTTGGTTACGGTGGTGATAATACGCCCGCGCCTGTCCTCCCCGCGTCGCTTTTGGGTGGATTTGCGCCATCTCTACAAACCATTGTGTTGTGCGGCATTGCATTTCCGACATTACCTACACTACTCTTGTCTACCGCTCAACTAACCTCACTCCAGCTTTGGAAAACACCAAACGCTGGGTACATCCCCCCTGAGGCGATGGCCACTTGCCTGGCAGAATTACCCAATCTTGAAGACCTTCGCATCGGATTTCCATCTCATCACGAAAACCCATGTCCATCCTTCCCTACACGCTTTAGACTCCCCTCCCTCACCTCTTTTCACTTTGAAGGCGCCAGCGAGTATTTAGAGAACCTCCTTGCTCGGATTAATGCCCCAATTCTTCAGACCCTCTCAATAACGTTCCGCGATATTATCTTGCACATTCCACAACTCTACCACTTTCTCAGTTGTGCAGAGAGACCCGAGCCACCTAATCGAGTCATCATGGGGTTTGACTATTGGAGGGTCGAGCTCAAGTTTATGTCATCAAATAATTTTGAGTTGGTAATTGGATGTGACAATTTAACTGGGCATCTTGCTTCTATGGCGGTGGTATGCCGTGACCTGTCTCCCATCCTCTCTCATGTGGAACGCCTCGACTTCCGCGGGGAGCGTGTGCCCTGGTTTCCAACCTGGGTAGACGAAATCCGGCTTCCTCCCAGCCGGGATTGGCTGGGGCTCTTCTCCCCATTCATCGCTGTGCAGAGTCTGTATGTTTCCAGGGAACTGGGGCGGGACATTGCGCTTGCACTGGAAGAGCTCACCAGGGAAAGAGCCGCAGTAGTCTTTCCCAAGCTGCGTACTCTTTTCATAGAGGGGCTCCAACTATCCGGTTCTGTGCGGGACGCCATAGTGGCATTTGTTGTCACGCGACAGGCCTCTGGTCATCCCGTGGCTTTCCAACAGTGGACTCCGATGCCGGGGTGACACACTCCGTACAGCTGACCAGCGTGGTGTTGGGTTTTGGGACCCGATTAGCGATGATTGATGATGATAAACGGTCTCCGCTCTCAATTACATCATGGCTTTCCGTTGACGACCTATTGAATGATACGTGTATTTACTTTGGTTATTTGATTCCCAGAATCTCGAGACACGAGTTGCGTTTACCAGTTCACCGCAGCTTTTTTTTTGGAAGGTATCTCCAACTTGTTAGAAGCTGTGGCAACCGACGAGGTAGGACGACAACATTGCTACTAGAACTGCCACGAAATACAACTCATTTACCGAACGGATGGTGGGCTGCAAGATCTGAGCACAGTGGCGATGCTTGATGATGCATCAATGATGACTCATTGTCCCCTGGTACTCTGATGTAGACGATTATTACACATTTACGCGACCGCAGATTACTACCCTATACATGGCCTTGGTTCTCGTAACGCACTGCAGCAGGACGCCAGACACCCCACTGACAGGATACGGCATTGACAAGGACCACAAGATGTAATACATCACACCGAACAAAGGCATAGAACGGCACACCAGCAGCTGGACTGCAACTACGTGAGGGGAACAAGGTGGTGACTCACATTCATTAAAACCCCCATTCTCTCCACCTCGTTCCCACTGACCTCGGCCTACCCCTAGCAGACTCCCGTCTGTGCCTGAGTCCCGCTCTTGCACTATCGCTTACGGTAACTTCGTTCGTGGTCCGGGTCCTGCTTACTTCTCGGGTTGGGTACCATGTCTGATCATTCTGGGAGGAATGACTCAGCACGCCCACGAAGATGGTGGCTCGAGTCAGCCAACATCGTTAAATACTAGTATCCTTGGACAGGGGGATTGATCATGCAGGTCGTCGCATCTGGACAGTCATTCTTGTGGCATATGGTGCCATCCTAGATAGTGGGCTGGCACCAGCTGTAGGGAACTAGACCGGAGTGGCCTAGTAGTGAGTTCGGAAAAGGATAGAGAAAGAAAGAAAATGAGCTCGCGATCTCGAGAGACCGGAACCTGTCAAAGAACTCGGGCAGACGAGCGATGGAGGGGCGAGGACGCGAGTCAAACGCAAGGCAACGACGAGTGTCTTGGCGTCCAAAGGAGACGATGCCAACCTGCAAAGGTAACGAGGACAGAGAGAGAAGAGAATAAGGACGCACGCGAGATCAGAGAGAAAGGACCGCGCGGCGGCTCAGTTTATCCTCTGTCTTGTCGGGCGAACGCAAAGAACAGAAAAAGGGTGGGCGTAATTGTCTTAGACCAGGAAGACGAGTTACAGCACGGCGGCTTGGTTCGTCGTCAGACGGTCAGGCGCGGGCGAGAGCGAGAGCACACGAGCGAGAAGAGGGGAGAAAACGGGCTCTTGTTGCCTGCCTTTGACCCTTGACGAGGCCAAGTTAGAGGGCTTTTATACGAGAGTCAGGCCATAAGACAAGTATACTACGAGTCAGAAGGGTAAAGAAGGAAAGAAAACAAGAGGGAATGAGGTGCTTGCCGGCGACAGACGCGCACGGCGATGAAGACGAGGAACGGTGGTGTCCGAAAAGCAGAAATTTTACTGAATCGTAGTCGGGTGCATGATGGCGGGCGCATAGACGACGAGGGTGAAGGAGGTGCGGCCACGTTCGATGGTAAAAGGCTAAAGTAAAAGGGGATATTTGTAGAATGGAGAGCAGAAGATCTAAAGCAGAGGGAGAGAGAGAAAACTTACGAAGAGAGACCTGAATGAACCTATAGACAGTAAAATAGAGATGAGGTTTAGACTGATGCCCGACTTGCGAAGGGTCGTGAGCGACGTGCGCTACGTGGAGCGACGGGCTTTGGGTGATCCACGTATCTTCGGCCGTAAGGATTGGGGAGCGACGAGGAGGGGAACTTGGTCGTGAAGGGGAAACCGGGAAAGGGTCGGTCGTATGGTGATAACGAGGGTAGAAGGAGACGAGTTTTGGATCGAGGCGTGGACGAACAGGGGTGAGAGGCTGAACGCGGCGGCCGCATGGAGGGACGTCCGAGTCACATGGATACGGATACGCACGACTCGAGCTCAGAGATTATACTACAGTACGGCTCGCGGTGCTCGCTTCCGAGGCTGCAGCGTGTGCCATCCTTTTACACCAGTCATTTGTTTTGTTCGTCCGGGAAGAGCTGTCCCGTATGGAGTAAATAGCCCTCAGAGTCTCGTGATGTATGTAGCGTCGCTTGCCAGCGGTATACGGTTTACGCGGGTTACACACTGGATTGGATCCCATGTCAAGATGGTCACCTCGCCCTCAGGCTCAAACGCCGAATCCTCTTCTCATCGTTCTGTCCTGGCCAACAGTACAGTGTCGTCGATTCTGATAGATGGCAGCACCGCGGGTTCGAAGATGGTGAAGCAGACCACACATCTCACGCCTGAGACGGGACCAGTCAACCAAGGTACGTCTTGTGTCTAGTTTCCACAATAACTACTGACTGGTGTAGCGTAGGCAAGGTGACGACAATTGGCACACTGCCCGACTATGCCCTCCTCCAGATATTCTCTTGCAGCCGACATCTTACCTCGTCACACCTGTTGTGGTGGAAGCCATTGGTGCATGTCTGTCTTAGATGGCGACAACTAATCTTTGCATCACCCCGGAGCCTACGTCTGGAAATCCTCTGCACCCCTAAAATTCCAGTGAGGAGGTCCCTGGGTATTTGGCCACCGTTTCCCATTTCCGTACGCCATGATACCTGGGACCTGGATGGGAATAACGAGAACACGATTGCCGCACTCAAACACCGTGATCGCGTATTCGAGATCAGCATCAATTGTCTGAGACGTCCCGTATTGGAAAGACTCACTGCAGAGATGCTGGAACCATTCCCGGCGCTGACATCTCTTTATCTCGGTTACCGTGGCGATATAGGGCCAGTCCTTCCCGAGGCACTGTTTGGCGGATTTACACGAACTCTACAAACTATTGTATTGGCCGGCGTCGCATTTCCGGCATTGCCCATACTACTCTTGTCTGCCGTTCAACTTACCTCACTCCAGCTTTGGAGAACACCGACCACCGGATACATCTCACCCGAGGTGATGGCCACTTGCCTAGCAGCATTGCCCAATCTTGAAGACCTTCGCATTGAATTTCAATCCTGTCGCGATCACATGAGTGCCCCTTCCACGACACGCTCTATTCTCCCCTCCCTCACCTGTTTTCATTTCAAAGGCACCAGCGAGTATTCAGAGAACCTCGCCGCTCGAATCGATGCCCCAATACTTCAGACCCTCTCAATAACGTTCTGTGATGATGTCTCGGGCGTTCCACAACTCTATCAATTCCTCAGTTCTATGGAGATACGCGAACCACCCAATCGAGTGGTAGTGGTGTTTGACTATTGGAGGGTAGACCTCACGTTCATGCCATCAAATAATTTTGAATTAGCGATTAAATGCGAGAATCTAGCTGGGCAGGTCTCTTCAATGGCAGCGGTTTGCCGCGACCTGTCGCCCATTCTCTCTCGCGTGGAACGCCTCGACCTCCATGGGAAGCGTCTACCCTCGTTGAAAGACGATGATACTACCCCCACTAGCCTGCAATGGCAGATACTATTTCACCCATTCATCACTGTGCAGAGCCTGAATATATCCAAGAAACTAGAGCCGCTAGTGATACCAGCGCTGGAAGAGCTCACTAGGGAAAGGGTCACAGCGGTGTTTCCTAAGCTGAGTACCCTTTTCTTGGAGGGGGTTCAACCGTCCGGATCTGCGCGGGACGCCATAGAGACATTTGTTACTGCGCGAGAGTTCTCCAACAATCCTGTGGCTATTCAATTTCGCTCGCCCCTGGACTCCAATGCTGGGACTTCTCTTTCCCCGTGCAGTGGGATAGTGTGGTATTGAAACCCGTCTGTCGATGATTGATGATAAGTAACCTCCTCTCTCCATTTCAGCCATGCTTTCCATTATTGACTTACTGAATGATAATTTTATCTACGTCGATGGTTTGATGCTTGGAGTCTCGAGACCCACGAGTTACTTTACTCGTTCGCTGACAAGTTGGCAGTGACAACTCATCCATTTGGATGATATCTCAAACATTATATGTGCTATGGAGACTGATGACGTACGATGATGATTTAACTACTTTATTGTGGTCGTGAGTAACTCGTCGTGCTGAACGGGTGAATTGTGCTGCAGTACCGGAACGTGGTAACGATTCTGGATGATGATCTGCTGGTTCTTTACTTTACTTTCGTGTCTGACATGTACGCTTGTTATTGTAACACAGATCCCTTTTTGCCCTTCGCACTCCCATGACCTGATCACACACTTTTGCGATTGTACAATACTGGTATACGTCTCATACACAGCGTTGGTTCTCCGAGTCATCACTGCATCACTCCCCGCGCGTGACTCGGAAGACATGGACTAATCACGTCGTCGCATCTCATTGTCTCACTTGGGCAATCATCAGTCTTTTGCATGGTTCGAACATGTGTAGACTCCGCCGAAGCTGTCACAGAGGAAGAATGGTCCTGGACTCCTGGTACCGTTCAAGTTTGTCATGGTAACGTAAACGCAAAAGACAGTGTATTTTCGGCCCGGGGCTGCTATGCACAAAGGAAAAGGAACACGTCACGGTGTTGTTGCTACACACGGTGGCCAAGATGGCCGCCATACTCTCCGATGCCAAGTCCTCACTGATGAGATCTCGTCCGTCCACCCTTATCGACAGCGCTGGTACTGTGTTACCGATTCTGACGGATGGAAGTTCGGAAGCTTCGGAGATGGAAAAGCATATCAGGCTGGAGATGGAATCAAACAATCGAGGTCAACGTACGTACTCATCCTCTGTCCGATGCCCCCGATGGCTACTGACCTGTGCAGCGTAGGCCAGGTGACAATTGACATTCTCCCCGACGACATGCTCCTAGAAATATTCTCTATCTATGGGGAAGCTAACGAATACGGCCCATGGTGGTGGAAGCCGTTTGTACACGTATGTCGAAGATGGCGACAAGCCATCTTTGCCTCACCTCTGCACCTGCGTCTAGTACTTGACTGCAACTATAGAAGCCCTGTTAAGAGGTTACTGAATATCTGGCCACGCCTTCCCATCGCCATACGCTATTCCCCCGGGCGCTCACTTGAGGAGAGTGAAGAGACCATTGCTGCATTCGAACACCGTGATCGCGTATCCAAGATCAGTATCCGCTGTAGGAACAGTTTGCAATGGGAGCGACTCGCCACGACGATGCTGAAGCCCTTTCCGGCGCTGGGACTACTTTCACTCGTTTCATCTCATGACACGGTGCCACTCCTTCCCGAGGCGTTTTTGGGCGGCTTTGCGCCGTCTCTACAAACCATGACATTGATCAACATCGCATTTCCGGCATTACCCAAACTGCTCTTGTCCGCCACTCACCTCGTCTCACTCTGGCTTTCAACTATACCGATCACTGGGTACATTTCACCCGAAGCAATGGCCGCTTGTCTGGCTACATCGTCTAATCTCAATGAACTTCACATGGGATTCCAGTTCGGCACCGATAAAAGTAGTCCACCTCCATCCACACGTGATATCCTTCCATCTCTCACCAGTTTCCAGTTCACTGGAGCCAGCAATTACTTGGAGCAGTTCGTTGCTCGAATTGAAACACCCAGACTCGCCACCCTCTCAATAACGTTCTATGACCTTATTTTACCCATCCCACAACTCCACCGGTTCCTTAGTCTCTCAAACATGTTCAAATCATGCAATCATGGCGTAGTGGAGTTCAACTCTCCGTGGATCGACCTCAAGTTAATGCCACGGGATAGTCACCATCATTTGCAAATGACATACGATAAATCAGCTGGACAGGTCTCGTCAATTGCACGCGTATGTCGCGCGCTATCGCCTCTCCTCTCACATGTAGAACGCCTCGACCTCCATGAGAGACCTTTCCCCCAACCACGCTGGCAGGACATGGACCCCACACAATGGCTGGAGCTTTTCCGCCCATTTGTTGCTGTCCAGAGTCTATGTATATCTAAGACACTGGTGCCGCTCATTGCATCTGCGCTGCGAACTCTTACTGGGGAAAGGGCAACAGAAGTGTTACCTGAGCTGCGTACACTTTTTTTGCAGGACCCCCAGCAAGCCGGATCTGTGATGCAAAACATAATGGCATTTGTTACCATGCGTCAGCTCTCTGGTCATCCTGTTGCTATCGAACAATACACCGCCTTCAACCCTGGTACCAAGGATTAATCCTTTTTTCCGTGCTGGACCAGGGTGTTATTAGGACCCAGGTTCTTGACCATGATAAGTATCCTCCGGTTCTTCATTCCATCCCAGGTTCGCGTTCTTTGCAGACTCTGCTTTCGATAGGACATTTCTATCTGTCCGATGTTTGATGCCCTGGTTATCTTCGTATCCACGGGTATCCAATCTCCTTAGACAATAAATTATTCACTGCGACACCTTAGGCTGTCGTGGTAGGATAGTACTATAGAATGACTGCAAGATATAACACTTCGTGCCAAAGAACAGCAAAGGATAGTGGAACAGGATTGGAAGTAGGTAAGTATAAGGGTGCTATATAGCCATGCATACAAAGGGTTCAATCTCTACTTCATGCTCGGACTCATGACAACGTTGACCGTACGACGACAACCATGTTTGTTGCCCGGAGCGTCAGAAGCGACTCGGAGCTTTGAATCAGTCGCACTGATCAAGTGAGCATCTGACCGAGATTGAACGGACCGATCGCGTATAATATTAGATAAGCCAAAAAAAAACCTTGGTGCGCCTCGGAGTTGTCTGATGACGCCACGTCACAAATCGTTTGTTGTTCTCCAAGGCGTGGATCTAGATCGTTTGGGGACAAGCAGTTCTGTCCTCATACCTTTGTCCAGTGGTTTGCACTGTATTGCGATCACCGCTAGGCCCTTCTTTCCTGAGCGTGGTGCTATCGCCAGGATAGGCACTGACATACACCACAATAGTACTCGGTCGCCCAGGTGCCCTACGGTAACTTTGGTGTTTATTTGAGGTATGAACCACTTCAGCGAACAAAGATATCTGAGAACATAGCGGGATTCGAAGTGGAGGTCTCACGCACGGCGATTTCGATTTCGTCATCATATGTAAGATACTAAGTGGCGTGAAAACACACTGGCAGAAAGTCACCGTCGGCATCCAGGTAGCATCACTAATAACACACGAGCCAGTATCAAGTGTGCACATCACCTAACATTTTATCTAAGTACGGCATCCCACCCAGCGCTTATCAAAGAAGCACTGTAGAAGTAGGGTCACACATAATATCCAATTATTGGGGTGAGGTCTAACAGTATCTGTTTCAAGTTACTCATCAAGGCTCTCCTAAAATCCCGTTTATCATCACCACCCCCCACCGGTCAACAGCACTCCACGATACTTATAATTATAGCATGCTCGAGTCTTCAATTTTGAGTGATGACTGTCCGAAGGAGTCGGAGCTGGACGAGCAAGGCGCACACCCGAAGGGGGAGCCAATCAAACGAGATCAAAGTATGTCTTCTGCATAGTGTCACCAACATCCGCCGATGATTGATGGGTGCATTGTAGATGAGAAAACGATTGACATTCTCCCCGACGATGCCCTCCTAATCATATTCTTCGTTTACAAAGGATTTTACGCATCCGACCTGACTTGGTGGGAACCATTGGTTCACGTATGCCATAGATGGCGACACATCATCTTTGCGTCGCCGCTACGCCTGAACCTGACAGTTGTCTGCACCTCGAGGACGCCAGCAAGGAAGTCGTTGGATATCTGGCCACCCTTTCCCATTTCCGCACACTTTACCCCCTGTGATCCGCCTGGGGACATTGAGGATGTCGTTGCTGCAATGGAACACCCTGATCGCGTAGCCGATATCCGTCTCAACTCCCTGACAAGATTTGATTTCATGAGGTTCTCCATCATGATGGACTGTCCGTTCTCTACGCTGACCTATCTTTCGCTTGGGTCGATTGGATCGATTTACGATGATGAGTTTGTCCTCCCCTTTGGGTTCTTGGGCGGATCAGCACCGTCTCTACGAACACTTCTCTTGGAGAGAGTTGCATTTCCGGCATTGCCAAAGCTGCTTTGGTCAACCGCTCATCTTTCTACACTCCGGCTTTCCTCGATACCGATCATTGGCTATATTTCACCGGAAGTGATGGCCGCTTGCTTGGTGGCGTTGCCGAATCTAAATCAGGTTGGCATTGAATTCCCATTTCAACT
>Ga0307512_10003091_pt1 | contig 19893 bp, 16 predicted proteins | sample 14_EM_MG_FD_200267 | JGI IMG/M metagenome (GOLD analysis project Ga0307512, IMG submission 200267) | Populus trichocarpa ectomycorrhiza microbial communities from riparian zone in the Pacific Northwest, United States - 14_EM | ecosystem: Host-associated > Plants > Roots > Unclassified | place... | reverse complement strand
GGGGATGGTCGCATCGATGACGAGTGCCTCTACAAGACTAGATGTAAGATGGAACTGAGGTCATAGGATAATTAGCTGTCATGCAAACCATTTTGAATGGATATCTTGAGAAAGCGAACATTCTTCGAAGAGACGGCGTCTGCAAATGTGGAAGCCAATTCTGGTGATACGGTGATACCAGACGTTGTAGACATGGTGGAAAGCCTGAGGACGGACTCCAGTCCGTAATTAATTACATGACTAGCCAACTCAAGCTTGATTGCGACCCTGATGAACACGCCTCCTCACATTCCCTACCAGGCCTACAAGGTACGCCCGTATATCGTCTTCTACCCTATGACTAAATCTATTGGGAAAAAATAGCCAAAGAGACATTCGCATTCACTGTCCAACAACAAGCCGTCTGTCTCACCTGGTTCCTCCACGCCAACGTCAGCTTCCCCGCATGACACTCTTCCCGTTCAGCCTACACCACAGATTCAACAACGCCCTCTTGAAAATACCAAGGACATTGTACCCAATGGATTGCATGTCACGACTACATCTGCAGCCTCGGTTTCGTTTCCTTCAACCCCAGAGCCGACAACAGCCACATCTGGTGCCGCGGAAGAAGTACCACCACCACCAGAGAAACAGGCCTCTTCTTCTCGGCCCCTTAGCTCGCCCACGACATCCTTGACCGCTACCTCTTCTCCTGTGTTGGCATCAGATGTGAGACCTGCGGCGTCCTCGAGCACCAGCTCATCCCCGACTTCAATACGTACTCGGAAGACCTCGACATTTCGCCACGTCCCCGCACGCCCAACACAAGCACCTATTGTCCCCTCTCCTCTTAGCCCAGCAAGGGATTATCCTCGAGCAACCTCCCTGTCATCACACACGCTTGATCCAAACAAGCCGCATAGACCCCACAGTCGCCTGTCGACTATCTCCCTCCCAAGTGATTCATCCCAGGCACCACCTTCCCATAACGTGCCTGTTGGCATCCCCACGACGATTGGTCAACCTCATCGGAATGGAACTCAACCCGACCACCGGCGTACCGCGACCGAGATAGCCAACGACCCATCACCCACGGTGTTGTTGCCTGTGCCCATGCAGAAGACACCGTCGTCATCACCATCCCATACTCCCGCTGCTTCCATCTCACCCGTTCCATCACCTTCACCATCATCAACACGTACCAGTACCCCTGTGCGGCCCCCAGCACCTTACCGCCCAGGGTTTCAGCCCAAAGGTGTCTACCGACCTCTTACGGATGAGTTCCTTGAAGTTCGTCGATCTCGACGTGACGTTGGTCGTGTAGAGCAGACGCGCTTGGAACGCCGCCTAGAGAAGTTGATAAATCTGCACTTTGAAGAAGGTCCAGACAAGAAACCAACTTCCCGCCCGAGGCAAGCGAAGAAGATGCCCTCAATATGGGAATTAGACATCAGAAGCATGGGGCCAAGTGATCTCTGGCGAGGTGTGATTCAGAGCCAAGTCGCGGCTGGAGGCAAGGCGGATTTACGAGGTTGGTTTTATACGTCTACGTTGCGCAAACCTTGCTTAAACCTTCGGATAGCTGCGGAACAGGATATCACACCCTGGCAGAATGATGCAGACGTCTCGCAATGTCCTTTATGCGGGTACGTTGTCCATTTTGTTGACACTCCCTCCCACTTAAACCACGTTTGTTAGGGCATCGTTCCATCCAATAACAAACCGCAAGCACCACTGCCGCCTATGCGGACAGATTATATGCTCCTTACCAGTCAAACACCCACAGCGGCCCGTCACTTGCTCCCTTCTTTTTATCTCTGACCTGAAGTCGGGCCAAATTGAAGAGGTTAAGGAAGGAGTAGACTACGGTGTCCGGCGACGGACTTTTAGTTCTGCAGGACATGGCGCAAGTAAGGATGGTATCAATCCTGATGAGAAGTTCCTGAGGGGCATTCGGATTTGTCGTACCTGCCGCCCCGCGTTGTTGTCAGGCATTTTATCTCATGCGGCGACATGCGCTGATATTTTCTTGTTCAGACGCAAGCAGTATGCCCAGGACAGCGCACGCTTGCCAACATTTTCCAAACTCTACGATGTATTCATGAATTTGGAGAAAGAGATCGAAGACGCTCTGCCTCAATTTCAAGAGCTCCTGCTGACCCTCAAGTAGGTCTCTCTCAGCTATGCCTCTAACAGCCCCCTTGACCAATCACTTCAGCTCCGATGAACGCCCCACGGCAGAAGCGTCGGCGGCAAGGAAGAGATTACTGGCTGGGTTCGCCCAGTATGACGCTCTCGCCAAGCGAATTCGAGCACTTCCCACCTCAGGTCCAGGCAGTTCTCAGGACAGGGTCTTGGCTGCTGTGCATACTAGAGCTAACATCTTTCTACAAAAGCACATGTTCCCATTACAAGTGAGTATCAGAAGTGATGCATGAAGTCCTATGTTAATTTAATCTGTAACGACGTAGTCCCTGCCGAAGCCTTCAAAATCTTCATTCCTACAAACTACACCGGTCGATGTCCCAGTCATCGACCCAGACTCTGAATTTGCGCATGCCCTCCAACCTCTACTCGAGCAAGAAGCTCTTCTAGAGTCCTTCGTTGAAGAAGCTAAGGCGCACCGCAAATTTGAGGACGCAAAGACGTTAAAAAGTAACTTGCACGAGATCCGGGCGGAGATCGATAAAATCGTCGCGAATGCGCACGAAGGCGGACTCATGTCCCCGCGAGCGGACAGTAAGTCAAAAAAGTCGGCGAAGTGAAGTGCTGTTATCGTCCCATGTCCCCATCTCATACATCACGACTGCATGATCTTTGTTCCTTGCTTCCATTTTGCATACATTGCATATTTTCCAATGACACATTGCCACGACACATTGTCGTCTAGTCTTCCTTGCCATCATGGTGCGAAGTAGAACCATGTTCGGATGGAAACCGTCGGGATCCTATAATCCCAACGAGATGGAATGGGACGAGCAGGGAGAAAGTTAAGTGTGTGAGGTGGACAATCAAGTGTGTAATAGGGATGTCAGGGTGGTTGCTGGCTGTAAGATTCGGCACTCGATTGTGGCTATGTCACGGCATCAAGACTAGGTTCTATGCTTGATGTGGGATTGGTGGGATTCGAAACGTCTGATGCGGTAAAGCGCTATGCGGCATCTCTCGAGGCAAAGCGGTCATAATTTTTGGTGTACCAGTTTGTGCGCTACGCGAGCGCGCTAGATTTGAACCAAGATGCGAGTCGTCAGGGACAGCCCCGATCACAGCACTGTTGCTAGAGAGGCCATTGACTAGAGGTGTGTATGGTCGAGGGGTCGGTGTGTTGGCAAAGGACGATACGTGGAGTAAAATGACGAATTCTTCGGTGGCATTAGTGAGCTTGACCATGTTCGCCCGTAAGGCCGCAGACAAGGGGTGAGAATCGACGTATGACTTCACGTTAGTTGAGAGGTGGACCACCAGCTGAAACAAGCACCAGGTGAGGAACTTGAGAAATACAAGCATACGAATGCGTCGAGAAAAACTCACCTTGACAAAGAGGTGTGCATCGTTTTGAAGTGACTTCCTGTCGACATTCATACCGTCTTGAAGTAGAGGAATGTCTGTTTTCAGCTGTTGTGTCACGTTCTGTGCCTTGGCGAGGGTCTCCTGAATGTCCACCCGCTTTTCCGGTAGGTCAGCAAGGATACTGTCCATCATAGCCCAGACGGGCGGTGCAGCCGCTACCGCCTGGCTCATGGCATCAATCGCCTCTTTATCCACCAGACTATGGAGTGTAGTCGGGATATCCACCGGTAATCGTCCCGCGGTGGAGGGCGAATAGCTCACCGATGATTCCAATAAAGAGGTCAAGGATCCCCGCCTTGAATGAGTATCATAAGATTGTGAACCTTTTCGAATAGGAGCTACTGGTGAGGAGCCACCATGTAGGGGTAGTACACCTGGGTGGCGTCGAGTGACGCGAGGTATAGGTGTTTCCGCGGCAGTCCCCGACACGACGCCTTTTTGCTTGATTGTTGATTCATCAGAAGAAGCCATGAATCGACCAATCTCGACGTCCTTGGAGCTGAAGGAGCCTGCATGCCTTCGAGCGATGTGAGTCCTCCCAATAGGGTCGGGACTGTCCGGAGGGGCGAGAACAGGACGAGCAGGGGCGGATGAGAATGGCGACACGGGGCTCGGTATGATGTTCAGTGATGGAGGATGAGGGTAAGTTTGACCACCTGGACGTGTCTTTGTTGTTGTTGGTGGTCGATGATCCCGGAGAAGGGGCTCAATGGCTTCAAGACGTGGGACCATTGATTGCCACGCATTGGATATTTCCGCGGTGGCACCGTAGAGTACTAGTAGCATCTGTCTCGTGTAGCGAACGTCGTCTTGAGTGGCTAGCACTTTCAGCTGCAGGGCAAGGACTCCGACTGCTTTACCAAAAATCGCTAGGTTATCCTTACAGCTTTCAACTACGCCTCTACAGATCGAGGGTGTCGGTAATGCTCGACGACTCATCGAGTCGAATCGGTCCAATGCGTTGATTAACTGGGTGATATAGCCGCTCGCAGGATCAAGTACTTTCAACAGTACTGATGCCAGCCGCTCGTCGATGGCATATACCGTATAGTGGTGAAGTGCCTGGTAAATTTGTGATACTGCAAACAATATTCCGCGCGCCGCGTCTACAAGTCGAAGCAGAGCCTCGGGGACGGTCTTAGAGATGGAGGATGACTGTAATACGGAAAAGCGGCGGAAATATGAATGCCTTTCACCGTCCATTGTAGGAGCCGGGCGATTGGGGGTGATGGGTGAGGAGGCAACGTCTCCGTTGACAAAGATATGGTCTTGGCGGGAACTGATGGGTGCACCCTCGGAGGAGCTCGAGGAGTCTTGTCGGGAAGAAAGGAGCTGATCAACAGACCGGTTGACGGTGAGAGCATTTCCTAATGGAGCAGTTGGTGACCTAGCAATCGCCTCCGGGCTTGGGGGAAACTTAGTTCGCCTTAGATCCGGCAGACTCTTCTTCGAGAGAAGGTTTGGTCGCGTGGAAGTTCGACTCGATCCGGCATAGGAAGCGTTGCGGACGTGGGCAAGAACATCAGTAATAGGCTTCAACATATCGTCATCAGTGGACGAATCGACGAATTCGTCGGGAACAGGTTGGGATATGTCCGGTGATCGAGATGGTGGGGAAACCTGACCACTGAGAGAAAGAGATCCTAGAGAAACGGGAGAGGGCACGGCGGAACGAGAGGACGACAGGTCCGATGGATAAACCATGAAGTTCTCAAAATGGGTCGAAGTCGTTGACGAATTTGAGGAGGTTCTTGCATGGAGAATCGGCACGTTGTGGAAGCCGTTTTCAGTTCTGAAAGATGTGAACATGGGTTGCGCTCGCGGTAAGAACGGACCTCACCGTCGTAGCTCTAGCCCCAAATCTTCGCGTGAGGTGGGGTCAGTGGCTAAACTACGATGTTCAGAAGGTGCATTATCCTCGATCCAATGTTGAATTGTAAGGATGAAGTCCTTCGTGAGGGATTGTGTCTCCATGAGCCTCTTGGGGGGCCATTCCCAAGGATTCTGCTCTGCTCGAAGAATAGAAAGTTGGGTGAACTTTACCAGGTAAGGAGGTAATCTGGTGATCTTGTTACGATAAAACGAGAACACCTGAAAGATCAAGAGGAAGTAAGCGTAAGTGTCGAGTAATGAAGGAATCCCTTACACGAAGGTTGACCAAGGACCCGGGTTGCGTGGGTAGTCTCTTGATCTTATTACGACCAATATCCAAAATCTCAAGCGAGGGCATGATGGTGAGCTTGATGATATGCGGTGTCAGTTATGGGTAGATTACATCCCATGTGAATAGTTGTTGAGCTCACCACGTCAGGAAACACGGTAAGACTGTTGTTTTTTAAGTTGAGGTACCGAAGGCGAGACAGTAGCGCAAAGGCCATGGGTAGCGTGGCGAGACGATTAGATGCCAATGTAAGCCTGGGAAGGGTCTGTGAGATATTTTATCAACCTGTAGGTAAAAGCAATGCGCACCTCAGCACAGAACTCTCATCTTCCATCGAAACTTCTCGTCCGATAGTAGCAAGCTGTTCCGCCCCGTACTCACCGACATCTGTCAAACCCTTATGACTGAAGTCCAAGGTCGTGCCATTGTCTTCGGACCTGAGCAAAGCCTCAGAGATATGCACGTGGTTGAGGGAGGTCGCAGAGGTGGATGACGAGGGTCCTCGACGATGCAACGAGAAGCCATTAGATATCTGAGCGCCCACGACGCCGGAGTCCATACCAACTCACGGACGCCAGGGGAGGGACAACGAGTGGGTGACTGAATCTCTCGTTGATTTCTGATGACGACGATAATATTGCGCCAGTGCCTATTTTTCCCGGCCCGGTGACGCTCGCCCGACGTCCGACCTCAGTTCTCAGTCCCTTCATGTCACATTCGGTCGCGCCTGCCTACGCTGGATCATGGGCCTCCTTGCCTATACCCTTGTCAGATTGGGTGTAAGTAATCATATCTTCTCAATAAATCTCATTTTATATCCCCTTGACTGTTATCTTCTCAGTCTCGACGTGATTCAGTCCATGGGACATACACAAATGACTCCTGTTCAAGCCTCTACCATTCCCTTGTTCTTGCAGAACAAGGACGTGGTGGTAGAGGCCATCACAGGATCAGGGAAGACCCTGGCATTTGTCATCCCAATTCTTGAGCGCATCTTCAGGAGAGAGAATCGATTCAAACGGAGTGAAGTCGGCGCCTTGGTCATTAGTCCAACAAGGTGACTCTCCACGGCACCTTACTGATTTGCTCAATATTCGAGCTGGCTTAGGGAGTTAGCATCACAGATACATGCTGTTTTCACTACCTTTCTGTCGGCCCAACCTCTCGGTATCTTCCCAAACGCAGATGACCCTCCTCCACCAGACCTGTCATACGACCATCTTCCTCCTGCCCTTCTCCTTATTTCTTCATCGCAATCCTCCCCAACTCAAGACGTAGAACGCTTCCTATCCCAGGGTTCGGACATTATAATTGGTACTCCTGGCCGCGTGGAGGAATTTCTACTCGGTAAAGGGAGGACCTCTGTCATCACAAAGGAACTGGATATGCTTGTCCTCGACGAGGCAGACCGGTAGAGCAGTCACGCCAATGGTAGACAGACATCGTTCGCTGAATGACATTTCTCTTCAGATTGCTCGATCTGGGCTTTCAAAAAAGTCTGACCAGGATCCTATCCAGTCTACCAAAGCAAAGAAGGACCGGCTTATTCAGTGCAACAATGACGGATGTCGACGCAATGTCAGAGCTCGTGAGAGCTGGCCTGCGGAATCCCGCTCGTATTGTCGTGAAAGTACAATCTAAGAGGCCGCTAGCCGTTGATGATATGCCGGTAGCCCCAGGAGAAGTGCTCAGTGAGCGCCGGATCCCCCCTGGGTACGTTCACCGTGACGCGCTGGTCAATATCTGACTCTTTCTGTTGCGTCGTAGTCTGAAGATTTTTGGTCTCATGTGTCACCATTCTGAGAAGTTGATTCAACTTACGCGCATTATTCTCCATGAGACTCGACAGCATCGACTGACTCGGTTCATACTATATTTCGCAACGGGCGTGTCTGTTGACTACTTCTATAGGGTGTGTGGTCTCTTTGACCCAACTCGCTGTTCTCTCACGCAGCATTATAGATTCTACCGTTGTTTTTACCAGAATCCGCCCAGCTTTTCTCACTTCACGGTCATCTCTCTCCTTCTGCGCGGACGCGAACATTGGCTTCGTTCGCAAACTCCTGCTCGACTGCTGAGGCGCCTTCGTTGCTCCTGGCTACTGACGTTGCTGCCAGAGGATTAGATATACCCAATGTGGACGTTGTTTTGCAGTTCGACCCGCCCACAGATGCCAAGGCGTTCCCCCACCGATGCGGTCGTACCGCGCGTGCCGGAAAACAAGGTCGGGCCTGGGTCCTCCTAGCAGGCCAGGAGCATCAATATCTTGGTGACGCATGCATCACCTTGATTTGATATTGATATTCTGATACCCTTTAATATCAAGACTTTCTTTCCGTTCGCAAAATACCTGTGAAGGCCCATGGCCGCTTGGATGAACACGGTGTAGCAGCTAGCTCGGACGATGAGCCAGAGGCCCAGACTGTCTCTACTTATCTTTCCACGATACGGAAACACCTCGTGCGAGACAGGGCGCTTCATGACATGGTTCGTCCCCTTTTAATTCCCTCTTATGCCCGTCTGATCCCCAAAATGTAGGCAACGAAGGCCTTTGTTTCATTTATTCGGGCTTATAGTAAACACGAAGCATCTTATATCTTTCGGTCGAAGAGCCTTGACTTTGTCGGCATTGCGGAGAGCTACGGACTCCTCCGTCTCCCTCGGATGCCAGAATTGAAGGGCGTAGAAACGTCACGTTGGCGTGGGGCCGATATTGAGGTGAGATATATTACGCTTGAGGATTCGGGATTCTATTCACCAGTTATGCCAATCGTTCCCTATGCAGTGGGACAACTATTCTTACGCTGACAAAGCTCAAGAAGCCAAGCGGTTAAAGTCTGTGGCAGAGGCCCAACAAGCCACCGAATCCAAGCGATCACCATCCAATAACAAACATGACAACCTCCCGTGGAGCAAACGACTTTCCAAGAAAGATGCAAAAGAGAAAAGGCGTGCGCAAAAGACAAGGAAGAAGGCATGGGTCGCGTCTACACGACCGGAAAAGGAGCGTAAAGAGCATTCAACCCTCAAAAGGATGCGAGCTGACAATGAAGAGAAACTTGTTGATTCAGCCGATGCTGAGGACGACTGGACGTCATTCGCTGAGGAGGAGAGGCTAGCAAAGAAGTTGAAGAAAGGAAAAATCACTCAGGCTGAGTTCGATGCGACGATGCACATCGACATCTAATGGTGCATTTCCCCATATTCAGCCTTCTTGCACAGGTTTCCTGGTGAACTTTCTTCGCGGCATATATACTATTGTTATCGGGCCTGTCTAACAACCATCTATTCTACTCGATGTCCATGCCTGAATCGGATCCGACTGGGACCGACCTGTGAAAGTGTTCTTTCATTTGTCAACTATGGGCAAGGTCTACATGCGATATTAGATGTGCTCCACGTTCAGACGTGAACTCTACAAGACTTCCAGATTGCAATCTACTCGCATGGTGAGATCCACCTTGAATCCTATGTTGGATGCTCGTGGGTTTCACTCTCGTACATAACTGACCGAGACGGGTATATATGCCCTGTTTCGATGACGGTTCCATTGAGCTTCCCTCAGAGGAGTTGGTTGATCGCAGAGCGTGTTGGTCTCCCGAGCGAACAGGCGATATTAAAATGTCTCAATTCCAGTCCCATTTCTCCCCGGGTCACCTAATGATCGATACTGTTTCGTCCGTTCCAAATCGGTCTCTGAGGGGTTTACGGAGAAGGGTGTCAGCGTCGTGGACGTTTATATTTACTTTGCGAATGACCTCGCTCGTCGAGGTTCTCTGATGCCTTTACTGTGTGAGCTGTGATAGAAAGATACACCATCTCTCCCTTTTAGGGTGTCACGTCCCATTGATGGGCAAAAAAGGCAAATAGTAATTTCTCGTCTCAAGCGGGGTGCGAACGTCACCCATGTCGCGTTTTACTTGACTTGAAACCCAGGCACAGGATGAGCAGCCCACTCCTGCCGCGCTGTTGTTGACTTCGTTCGTCCAGACACGCAGCAACCACTTTACACCAACGTTATCATATTTTAAGAACGACAAGTCCGAACCGATAACGAGCACACCAAGATGCATAGACACATCTCCCCATCCAACCTCCTGAACACTAGGACCGCCGCCGCCAGCACCAGGGAGGCCTCCCATCGCTGCTCCTGGAGCACTGTCTAGGAAACCAGCACTGAGGAGACTTCTTCTAGCGCCTACCTGAGATTACAACTTCTGCATGGGAAATCGCAATGGACGCGAGCTCTCTTTGCTTCTTATTGTACTCTTCAGCTGATGCTTCCTGCGAAGCACCGAGCCAGGAGATTGTCTCATTCAACGCGGTCTCCAACTTCGAAAGAGTGTCCCGGAGGTAATATGTGTAAGATTCGAGGTTATTCTTCGCAGTAGAGTCATCCTCGGCTAGAGCGAAGTGTCGAAAAGGACTCTATCGGGAGATGCAGGGCTTACCCTTGTACTTCTTGGCATCGTTGATCATCTGCTCAATTTCCTCCTTCGACAGACGACCCTTGTCATTGGTGACTGTAATACGATTCGATTTGCCGGTCGTCTTGTCCGCAGCCGAGACGTTCAAGATACCACTTCCATCGATATCGAATGTTACTTCTACTTGAGGTACACCGCGGGGAGCTGGGGGAATGCCAGAGAGTTCGAACATGCCGAGAAGATTGTTGTCCTTCGTCCGTGCACGTTCACCCTCGTAGACCTGAATAAGAACACCTGGCTGGTTGTTGGAGTATGTCGAGAAAATTTCTGACTTATTGACCGGGACCGTCGTATTGCGCTTGATGAGCGCAGTCATGACACCACCCGCAGTCTCGATACTAGGAACAACATTAACCGATCAGGTAGAAACTTATGACCAAAAAAGTCAACCCACCCAAGAGATAGTGGGGCCACGTCGAGAAGCAGAAGGTCCTGGGTCTTCTCAGAAGTGTCGCCAGATTGGATAGCAGCCTCCACGGCCGCACCGTATGCAACGGCCTCATCTGGGTTGATGCTCTTGTCGAGCTCCTTACCATTGAAGAAGTCGGAAACAAGTTTGACGATACGGGGAATGCGGGTAGAACCACCGACGAGGACAATCTCGTGCACGTTGGCCCTGTCGATCTTCGAGTCACGAAGGACCTTTTCGACGGGCTCCAAAGTGCTGCGGAACAGGTCCTGACAGAGCTCCTCGAAGCGTGCACGAGTAAGGGAGGTGTAGAAGTCGATACCCTCGTAAAGGGAGTCGATCTCAATAGCCGTGTTGGTGGCAGAGGAAAGTGTGCGCTTGGCGCGCTCGCAAGCGGTGCGGAGACGACGCAGGGCAGGGGGGCTCGATGACAAGTCCTTCTTGAACTTGCGCTTGAACTCCCGGACAAAATGATTGACAAGGCGGTTGTCGAAGTCTTCTCCACCAAGGTGGAGGTCACCGGCGGTAGCTTTGACCTCGAAGATACCCTCCTCAATGGTCAAAAGAGAAACATCGAGGGTTCCTCCACCCAAGTCAAAAACGAGGACGTTCCTCTCACCGGGAACCTTCGTGTCGAGGCCGTATGCGATGGCTGCTGCCGTAGGCTCGTTGATAACGCGAAGGACGTTGAAACCAGAAATTGTGCAAGCATCCTTCGTGGCCTGACGTTGCGAGTCGTTTGCAGAGGCCGGGGCGGTGACGACGGCATTCGTGACTGTGCCACCGAGGTATGACTCTGCGATCAATTTCATCTTGTAGAGAACCATGGACGATATTTCCTCAGGTGACTACAAAAGGTAGGTCATTAGCAGCTGCAGAGGTCAGTCAGTCTAGCCCATTGTTCACTCACGAATTCCTTCTCCTCGCCTAGGTATTGGACACGAATATAGGGCTTCCCGGCCTTGTTGAAGACTTTGAAGGGGAAGTGCTTGATATCGCTCTGCACTTCGAAGTCATCAAACTTGCGGCCTATGAGACGCTTGGCATCGAAGATACTGAAATAAGATATGGCAACATTGTGAAAAGAGAGAGATGATAAACATACGTGTTGTGAGGGTTCATCGTCACTTGATTCTTCACAGCATCGCCGATCAAGCGTTCATTTTCTGAGAAGGAGACATATGAAGGTGTTGTGCGGTTGCCTTGGTCATTTGCGATGATTTCCACGCGATCGTTTAGCCAGACACCAACGCAACTGTTTGACGGAATGAGTGTAAGATGTACAGATAATCAGGACGAAAGATAAGGACGCTCACCAGTAGGTTGTGCCGAAGTCGATACCAACAGCTTTGGTCATCCTTGTAGCAAGAATGGGAAGCCTACAGACGCCCTCATGATCTCTTTGCAGTAGTGCAGCCTAGTGACTGCTGTAGGGTTATGGGCACTCTGTGGATTTACTATTGTCCCCATTTATGCTAAATCTTGAAATCTGATTGGTCAGCTGTCACTTCCTGAATTCTGGCTGGACTGCGGCCCGGTTGATCCGCCAAGCGGCGGGACAGGTTGGATGTGGTGACTCGGACGTCGTGGACGTTTGTATTTACTTTGCGAGTATCCACGCGCGCCGAGGTTCTCTGGTGCCTTTACTGTGTGAGCTGTCTTAACATCTCTCCCTTTTAGGGAGTCACGCATCACGTCCCATTGATGGGAAAAGAAGGCAAACCTCTTGTCTCGAGCAGCGTGCGAACGTCACCCGTGTCGCGTTGTCGGGTTTTACCTAAAACCCAGCCTGGTACAGGATGAGCAGCCACTCCTGTCGCGCTGTTATTGACCTCGTTCGTCCAGACACGCAGGAACTTTACGCCAACGTTATTATATTTTAACGCCTGGGAAGCCAGCAGCGAGGAAAAAACTTCTAGCGCCTACCTGGGATTACAACTTCTGCATGGAAATTGCAATGGACGCGAGCTCCCTTTGCTTCTCGTTGTACTCTTCGGCTGATGCCTCTTGCGAAGCGTCAAGCCAGGAGACTGTCTCATTCAACGCGGTCTCCAACTTCGAGAGTGTATGGCGGAGGTAATATGTATAAGACTCGAGGTCGTTCTTCGCAGAAATACGGGTAGACTCGTCCTCAGCTAGAGCGAGGTATCAAAGGAAAGGAATGAGAAGTGTAAGGCGGTGCGTACCTTTGTACTTCTCGGTATCGTTGATCATGCGCCCGACCTCCTCCTTCGACAAACGACCTTTGTCGTTATTGATCCAAATACCATTTGATTTCCCTGTCGTCTTGTCCGCAGCAGAGACGTTCAAGAAACCGTTTGCGTCGATATCGAATGTGACCTCTATCTGAGGAACACCGGGAGGAGCCGGGGAAATGCCAGAGAGCTCGAATTTGCCGAGAAGATTGTTGTCCTTTGTCCGAGCACGTTCACCTTCGTAGACCTGAATAAGAACATTTGGCTGGTTGTCAATGAATGGAACCCCGGGAGGAGCCCGGGGAATGCGAGAGGTCTCAGGGGGATCTTTGTCCTTTGTCTGTGCAAGTTCAAGGTCGTACTCGCGGTAGGGCTTAAGAACGCCTGGCTGATTGTCGGAGTATGTAAAGATTTCTGACTTCTTCACTGGGAGTGTCGTGTTGCGCTTGACGAGCGCAGTCATGACACCACCAGCAGTCTCGATACTGGGAACAATATTATCCAACCAAGGGAGAAATATACACTGAAAAGATAGCTTACCCAAGGGACAGCGGGGCCACGTCAAGGAGCAGAAGGTCCCGGGTCTTCTCAGAGGTGTCGCCAGAGAGGATAGCAGCCTGCACAGCTGCCCCGTACGCAACGGCCTCGTCTGGGTTGATGCTCTTGTTGAGTTCCTTACCATTGAAGGAGTCGGACACCAGTTTGACAATGCAGGGAATACGCGTCGAACCACCGACGAGGACAATCTCGTGAACGTTGGCCTTGTCGATCTTCGAGTCACGAAGGACCTTTTCGACGGGCTCCAAAGTGCTGCGGAACAGATCCTGGCACAGCTCCTCGAAACGCGCACGGGTGATGGAGGTGTAGAAGTCGATGCCCTCGTAAAGGGTGTCGACTTCAATAGTAACGTTGGTGGCGGAGGAAAGTGTGCGCTTGGCACGCTCGCAAGCGGTACGGAGACGGCGGAGGGCACGCGGGTTCGATGACAAGTCCTTTTTGAACTTGCGCTTGAACTCTTGGACGAAATGATTGACAAGGCGGTTGTCGAAGTCTTCCCCACCAAGGTGGGGGTCACCGGCGGTAGCTTTGACTTCGAAGATACCCTCCTCAATTGTCAAGAGAGAGACATCGAAGGTCCCTCCACCCAAGTCGAACACGAGAACGTTACTCTCGCCAGAACCCCCCTTGTCTAGACCGTACGCAATGGCAGCAGCTGTGGGCTCATTGATAACGCGAAGAACGTTGAGACCTGAAATTGTACAAACATCCTTTGTTGCCTGACGCTGCGAGTCGCTGGAGATAGCTGGAACGGTGACGACGGCATTGGTGACAGTGCCACCGAGGTAAGACTCTGCGGTCTCTTTCATCTTCAAGATAACCATCGACGAGATTTCCTCGGGTGACTATGAAAGGAAGGGTATTATGTCCATATGTCAGTGAATCTAACAATCTTTCACTTACGAACTCCATCTGCATGCCTCGGTATTGGACACGGATGTAGGGCTTTCCATTCTTGTTGAAGACCGTGAAAGGGAACTGCTTGACATCGGCCTGCACCTCTGCATCATCAAATTTGCGGCCGATAAGACGCTTGGTGTCGAAGACTCTAAGGTTGGATGAAATGAGATATGGCGACCGTGGCATTGTCATAAGATTGCACAACGATAGACGTACGTGTTGCGGGGGTTCCTCGCGGCCTGATTCTTCGCAGCATCGCCGATCTCCCGCCCGTATTGTGAGAAGGAGACGTATGATGGGGTTATGCGGTTACCGTGGTCGTTTGCGATGATTTCTACGCGATCGTTTTGCCAGACACCAACGCAACTGTTTGACGGAATAAGTGTAAGATGTACAGATAATCAGGACAAAAGAAAAGGACGCTCACCAGTAGGTTGTGCCGAAGTCGATACCAACGGCTTTGGTCATTCTTGTAGCAAGAATGGGAAGCCTACAGACGCCCTCATGATCTCTTTGCAGTAGTGCAGCCTAGTGATTGTAGGGTTGTGGCAGTGCGTGGATTTACAATATTCCCCATTCATGCAAAATCTTGAAACCTGATTGGTCAGCTGGCACTTCCTGAATTGGTGAATTGGAATAAATTGAAATTGTAAAACCAGGTTGGACTGCGGCCCGGATGGTCCGCCAATCGGAGTTCAGATACGGGTTGGACGTTGGATGTGATTCCGCGAGTCAGTACGGTGGCTTCAGTCCAAGTTGACACTTCGGTCTCGTTCAGAGGCCTGCACGCCTCCAGCATTTCACTGCCGCTGAAGAAAGGACAGATTACATCAAGTCCCTGAATCCTCCTCGCCAGTCGCTCCGCTTTTGGAAGGTCAAGTATCCCCTCTCCTCCAGCATATGCTCAGAATGACCCCAAGGTACGCCTTCCCATCCCCTCCATGCGCCCCCTAATTTTGAGCACCTGGCAAAGTGGCCGAAAATTTGGAAGAAGGAAACCGTGAAAAGGAATAATGATTGTCAAGTTTTCATGTTCGGGGCACTTATTTTTGGCCCTTAGCCAGCCTTGCTTTGTCGACGTTCTACAAGGACATTATTCACTCGCTCAGCTAGAGCATGCTTTCTACTACTCTAGTGAAAATGTGAGAGTTGGATCCGTTTCTGCCTCTGAGAGGCCCTCAGAGGCTGCCAGTGCGAGTGTCGTGGTCCCGACTCGTGGAGTCGACGTGGACTACAGATGGAATGATGCGATGTTGTCCAGCGATTGTCATACAAATTTCCAACTGTATTACTAGTAGACATATCGCCAGCACCTACTATGCTATCTGTCCATGCCCCACCCCCACTCTCCCCTAAGTCACTCGGACTGTCTACCCTTCAAAGTCCCCGTGACACCTCGCTGCTTCTAATTTAATCCAGTCTCTCTGATGCTAGTCGCGAACCTATTATGACGGTGCGAAGTCGTTAGTAGGCTCATTTTTTCCCGATACCAACCATCCCCGCGGACAAATACAGTGATTTCATTTACAATGAATAATACCGGATGTCTTCGTGGTACACCGATCTTCGCGCTTAACAAGTTGAAGCGAACGTCCTGGATGAGTTTCAGGGCGCCCATTTGTGCAACTACGTCTCAATTTCATCCCACATGCTCTACCCAGTGGTGGATACTACAATAGTCTGTCGTCTTTGATGCTCGGATGGCGATTGAGAGTGGCACAAAGTCACCAATCCGTCTCTCAAGAGATTTGTGTAAATGATGGTCAACCAATGAACGTCGGATAACGCTATAATACATTAGATTCTAGAAATATACAAGGACACCAACGTCGTTACATTTAGGGAATAAATCCTAACTGATAGTCAATACCACAGCTGGTGTGCATAGATATCTCCCCAGTCAACCCCCGAATACGCTAGGCCCATCCCTGCCGTCGGCCGGAGAAGCCTCCTGATGCATCTCCTGGAGCACCGACTGAGACGCCCGCACCAGAGACTCTGAAGCATCCTCCTGCGCTCGCCTAAGAGGACCGCTTCTGAATGACGGAGAACGCAGTGAACTCGAGTTCCTGTTGCTTCTCATTGTACTCCTCGAAGGATGCCTCTTGTGAAGCATCCAGCCAGGAGATTGTCTCATTCACCGCGCTCTCCAACTTCGATAAAGAGTTGCGGAGGTGGTATGCATAAGATTCGAGGCTGATCTTCGCGGATATACGAGCAGCCACAGCCTCATCCTGAGCTAAAGCAAGGAGTCAAGAGAACCCAACACGAAATGAAAGGCGAGACACACCCTTGTACTTCTCGGCATCGTTGACCATCCGCTCAATTTCCTCCTTCGACAGACGTCCCTTGTCATTGGTGATTGTAATACGATTCGATTTGCCAGTCGTCTTGTCCTCAGCCGAGACGCTCAAGATACCATTTGCATCGATATCGAATGTTACTTTGACTTCAGGTACACCGCGAGGAGTTGGGGGAATGCCAGAGAGTTCGAATTTGCCGAGAAGATTGTTGTCCTTCGTCCGTGCACGTTCACCCTCGTAGACCTGGACAAGGACACCCGACTCGTCGTCGGAAGATGTGTAGAAGATTTCTGATTTGTCAGTCGGGATCTTCGTGTTGCGTTTGATGAGCGTGTTCATGACACCATCATCTGTCTCGACACTGGGAATAACGTTAGCCATTGGAAGAGAAACATGTGACCGAAGAAGACAAAATACCCAAGAGACAGTGGAGTAACATCCATGAGCAGAAGATCCCGGGTCTTCTCAGAGGTGTCGCCAGAGATGATAGCAGCCTGCACAGCTGCCCCGTACGCAACGGCCTCGTCTGGGTTGATGCTCTTGTTGGGCTCCTTACCATTGAAGAAGTCCGTCACGAGTTTGATAACGCGAGGAATGCGGGTAGAACCACCGACGAGGACAATCTCGTCGACGTTGGCTTTGTCCATCTTCGAGTCAAGAAGAACCTTTTCGACGGGCTCCAAAGTGTTGCGGAACAGGTCCTGACAGAGCTCCTCGAAGCGTGCACGAGTAAGGGAGGTGTAGAAGTCGATGCCCTCGTGAAGGGAGTCGATCTCAATAGCCGTGTTGGCGGCGGAGGACAGGATACGCTTGGCACGCTCGCAAGCGGTGCGGAGACGACGGAGGGCACGCGGGTTCGATGACAAGTCCTTCTTGAACTTGCGCTTGAACTCCCGGACAAAATGATTGACAAGGCGGTGGTCGAAGTCTTCTCCACCAAGGTGGAGGTTACCAGCGGTAGCTTTGACTACGAAGATACCCTCCTCCATGGTCAAAAGAGAAACATCGAGGGTTCCTCCACCCAAGTCAAAAACGAGGACGTTCCTCTCATCAGAAACCTTCGTGTCGAGTCCGTATGCAATAGCCGCTGCCGTAGGCTCGTTGATAACGCGAAGTACATTGAGACCAGAAATTGTGCCCGCATCCTTTGTAGCCTGACGTTGCGAGTCGTTTGCATAGGCTGGAACAGTGACGACGGCATTCGTGATCGTGTCCCCGAGATAAGACTCTGCGATCAATTTCATCTTGAAGAGAACCATGGACGAGATTTCCTCAGGTGACTGCAAAAGGTAGGTCATTAGTAGTGACCGCCACTCACTAGCTGAAGAAGTTAGTCAGTCTAGCCCACTGTTCACTCACGAATTCCTTCTCCTCGCCTCGGTATTGGACACGAATATAGGGCTTCCCGGCCTTGTTGAAGACCTCGAAAGGGAAGTGCTTGATGTCGTCCTGCACTTCGAGGTCATCAAACTTGCGGCCGATGAGACGCTTGGCGTCGAAGACACTGAATTAAGATACAGCAACATTGTGACAAGAGAGTGTGGTGATAATCATACGTGTTGTGAGGGTTCATCGCGACTTGATTCTTCGCAGCATCGCCGATCAAGCGTTCATTTTCTGAGAAGGAGACATATGAAGGTGTTGTGCGGTTGCCTTGGTCGTTTGCGATGATTTCAACGTGGTCGTTTTGCCAGACACCAACGCAACTATATGAGAAAATGGGAGTAAGAAGGTGTGCACAAGGACTTGGAGGGGAAAAGTGGACGCTCACCAGTAGGTTGTGCCAAAATCGATGCCAACAGCTTTGGTGATTGCCATTGTTGTACTGATACTAGTAGCCTGACAATGAGACGCCCATAGATGCCTCTTATGATCTCTCCACGACCTGAGCGCTGGGTTACACCTGAGCTAGACCATGGAGTTAGAAACGAGTTACCAGGAGGTTGATTCCACTAATTAGTGTTCAGAACATGTATGATAAGATAGCGGAAGTTGGGTGATCATCGACGCACCCTCCAATGTTCAAGTTCATGCTTGTCTTATGCCCTTCATAAGCTTCATCGCCCACCCTACCGCTGAAACACGGGCAGATTGCACCCAGTCCCTGAGTACCTCCCTGCCAACTTCCTCGCGCCAACTTCAAAATATTAAACTGTCCTCTTGCCTCCTTCAAGCAGTTTACTTTCCCACGGCCCATCCCCTGAACCCCCTTACGCTGGATATGATTACTATGACCATGCCGATGCAGTCCTCTCGCCGCATAAATAGGTCCAGAACACGTTTACATGTGCTTCCGCAAATATGATGATCGTCGAGGCGGGTGCAGTGTTCGTCAGCAACGCTACTGAAGCGAGGTTAGAGGACCTGCATGTGAGAACGTAAGGCAGACCTGAGTTTAGAAAACATGAGTGGGGAAAAGTTCGATTGGATTAGCCAGCCCAACAGAGAGACCACGAGCCAGTTTATATATATGCAGAGGATATGTAAACTACGAGAGGCCGTGCAAAGTTAACAAATGTATGAGTAAGCAAACACAAATCAGAGACGAGGGAGTACAGGAGGGACACAGAACACGGCTAAGGAAGGAAGGGGAACCGATGAGGGAGCATAGGACGAGTATGAAATCCGAGAACTAAGGAGAAAATGCCACAATTAGTGTACAGTGCAAAGCACTCATCTCCAACTCCTCTGTGGGGGCTGGAGTTTTGAGTGCCCAGCCAAACCGCCGAGATCTAGGCAGGAAAGTGGTGAAAGAATGATGATTCTGAGATTTTCATATTTTTGGCCCTTGTTTCAAACTTAGATTTGATTTTTGTACCTAAGTGCCCATGAATTAGGGCCCAAATCGAGATCTAAATGTGTAAAAGAACTCATTTCCAGGTGCATCCCATTGATCAAGGCCTTGTGGCATGCTTGCTGCACTTTTGTTCCCTGTGTGCGGTGTCTTTCTTTGAATCATTAGCTGTTGGTTATGTATCATTAAAGAGAATAGTAATGGTAGAGCTGGTGGTGTAGTTGTTATTGTGTTTTGCTTACATGAGCGAGCGGGTCAGGTCTCTTGGTTCGACTCCCTGTAGGTGCAATATTTTTTTTGGTTGTTTACAGCTGCTCAGGACACATAGAAGTCCTTTGTAAATACTTGTTATAGATACTTTCGTGCTCACACAAGGCTTTTAATCACAATAAATGTATATTTAAAAATATGTTTCAACTTTGGGTCAAAAAACCGAGCGCTTAACTTATTTTAAAAAACTAATCAGTAAGTATTATTCTATAGTTAAATGCGATCCGAATGCACTTTGTTTCATGGAAAACAGATGAGTTTTGA
>Ga0307512_10003090_pt1 | contig 19914 bp, 14 predicted proteins | sample 14_EM_MG_FD_200267 | JGI IMG/M metagenome (GOLD analysis project Ga0307512, IMG submission 200267) | Populus trichocarpa ectomycorrhiza microbial communities from riparian zone in the Pacific Northwest, United States - 14_EM | ecosystem: Host-associated > Plants > Roots > Unclassified | place... | reverse complement strand
CCGCCAGCACCGCCCGGAAGGCGCGGCCGGCTCCCGCCAAGTCCCCGGCGGCCAGAAGGGCTTCGCCCTTCTCGCACTCCTGTCGGACCCGGTCAAGTTCACCGGGCTGCATCGGACTCCCCGCCCCCGATCCGTGCTGCATGTCGCCGCAGGACACTTCGTCGCCGCGCCTCAGCCCGCCGCCTCGTCCAGCTCGGACCGCCACCTGCCGAGGGCACGGTCGTAGTGGAGCGGTCCGACGGCGAACCGGCTCAGATCAAGAACCGCCAGCTGCTCGTACGCGCCCTGCGGCAGATCCGCCTCCAGGACGATCCGCAGCCCGGTCCGCTCGTCGTGCAGCACCAGCGGCCGGAGCGCCTGTGCAGGCGCCGTTTCCCCGTGCCGGGCCAGCCGCCCGACGAGGTCCTTGAGTGCCCGGTAGCCGTCCTTGACCGCCTCGCCGCCCAGTCCGCTGAGGAAGGCCTGCAGGGGCAGCGACGCCAGGACCAGCCACTGCAGTTCGGCCGGACCGCGATGGCCGACGGTCCGCCGGACGCGGAACGCAGGCGCGCCGAGCTCGCCGAAACCCGCGGTCAGTTCCCGCTCCAGCTGAGCGGACACCTCATGGGTGAGCAGCAGTTCCGCGCGCAGCGGTGTCTTGGTCATGACGGCCTACCTCCCCCGGGCCGGTACGGCCGGTCGGCTTCCATGTGGCGCCCGAGCCTAGGCCCCGTGGATCGCCGTCCGCCACCGGAACGCTCTTGCCTTCACCCGTACTTGGCAGTACTGCCACAGCCTCCGGTCAGTCCACCCGCACCTCCTGCCACACCATCCGGTGATCCGAGGTCACCACCGTCGTGCCGTCGCCGACGAGGCGGTACAGCGGATCGGCGGACGTCGGCCAGAACACGCCGTTGGCCCCCGGGACCAGCCCCTTCGACGGGAGGATGTGATCGACCCTCAGGTTCCCGGGCGCGGTGTCGCCGAAGTCGCCGGTGTCGTACGCCGGATCGCCGGTCTGCGAGGTATTGGCGCCGCCCTGGAGCCGCGCCGCCTCCACGCCGCCCGCGCTCGCCGGGGGAGTGGCCGGCAGGTTCACCGCCGGGTGGTCGAGGACCTGCCGTACGGCGTGGTCGTAGCTGTCGCCGTCCAGCGGATCCGCGTTCAGGTCGCCCGCGATCACGAACCGCGCGCCGGACCGCAGTCCGCCGCGCACGCCCTTGTCGTCGTACAGGTAGGCGCTGCGCCTGCGCCCGCCGATGTAGTCGGCCCAGAGCCGGATCTCGTCGTGGTTGCGCCGGCCGTTGCGGTCCTCGGTGCCGTCGAAGGTGGGCGGCGTCGGGTGCGACACCAGGAAGTGCACGGTCTCGCGGCCGATGCGGACGGGCACGTCCCAGTGGCTCTTGGAGGACAGCCGGAAGATCGAGCGGGCCTCGTCGCTGTAGTAGCCCGGCGGCATCACGTTCTGCGGCATGTCCTTCCACAGGAAGTGCTGGAAGGAGCGCACCGCGCGCGCGTCGATCGGGTACTTGGACAGCACGACCATGCCGTACTGCCCGGGGAAGAAGCCGTATCCGAAGGCGTCCTGCCCGTACGCGTCCGAACCGGGCGTCGTCACGGCGCCGTTCTTCCCGTCGAGGTCCACCCCGGAGGCGACGCCCGTGTTCACCGGGCCGGTGAGGTGGTACGGGAAGCGGATCGGCCGGGAGCCGTTGTGGCCCACGGCCAGGTAGTTGCGCAGGAACAGCCGGACCGCCGTGCCGTGCTCGTCGTAGTCGAACTCGTTGATCAGCAGCACGTCCGGGTCCATGCGCTGGATGGTCTCCGCGACGTTCCGCGCCTGGGCGTTGTCCGGGGTGGACAGGTCGGTGACCAGGGAGCCCTGGGTGGCGCGGTTCAGGGAGGCGTTGAACGTCGCGAAGCGCACGGTGCGGCCACGACGGTCGGCGGCCGTCGCGGGCAGGACGGCGGTGCCCGCCAGCGCGGCCCCGGCGAGCGAGGCGAGCGCGGCGCGACGGGAGAAGGATCCGGGCGATCCGGGGTCGTGGTCCATCGGGACTCCGATGCGGGAGGGGACGTGAACTTCGGTAGTCTGCGCGCGTAGAGGTGAACGTCACAAGAGCCCGTCAGAACTCCCGGATTCACCCCTGATTCACGCGATGGTGTGATCATGTCCGGCCGCGCGGATGGTGCCGGAGGGGCACGGGTAGGGCCTGGCCATGACGCAGCAGCCCTTCGAACTCCCGCACTTCTACATGCCGTATCCCGCGCGGCTGAACCCGCATGTCGACGAGGCGCGGGGGCCGCCTACTCGACCGAGTGGGCGCGCGAGATGGGCATGCTGGAGGGGTCCGGGATCTGGGAGCAGTCCGACCTCGACGCGCACGACTACGGACTGCTGTGCGCCTACACCCACCCGGAATGCGACGGCCCCGCCCTCTCGTTGATCACCGACTGGTATGTGTGGGTCTTCTTCTTCGACGACCACTTCCTGGAGACCTTCAAGCGCACCCAGGACCGCGTCGGCGGCAAGGCCTATCTGGACCGGCTGCCCTTGTTCATGCCTCTCGACCTCTCAACTCCCCTGCCGGAGCCGCAGAACCCGGTCGAGGCCGGACTCGCCGACCTGTGGGCACGCACCGTGCCGTCGATGTCGGTGGACTGGCGCCACCGCTTCGCGGTGGCCACCGAACACCTCCTCAACGAGTCCCTGTGGGAGCTGTCCAACATCAACGAGGGGCGGATCGCCAACCCCGTCGAGTACATCGAGATGCGCCGCAAGGTGGGCGGCGCACCCTGGTCGGCGGGGCTGGTGGAGTACGCGACCGCCGAGGTCCCCGCCGCCGTCGCGGGCTCCAGGCCCCTCAGGGTGCTGATGGAGACCTTCTCCGACGCCGTCCACCTGCGCAACGACCTGTTCTCCTATCAGCGTGAGGTGGAGGACGAGGGCGAGCTCAGCAACGGCGTGCTCGTCCTGGAGACGTTCTTCGGCTGCACCACCCAGGAGGCCGCCGACACCGTCAACGACGTCCTCACCTCCCGCCTCCACCAGTTCGAGCACACCGCCCTCACCGAAGTGCCCGCACTGGCCATGGAGAAGGGGCTCGCCCCGCCCGGGCTCGCCGCCGTCGCCCAGTACACCCAGGGCCTGCAGGACTGGCAGTCCGGCGGCCACGAATGGCACATGCGCTCCAGCCGCTACATGAACGCCCGCGCGCAGTCCACGAATCCCTGGCACGGCCTGACCGGCCCCGGCACCTCCGCCGCCGATGTCGGTGCCCTGCTCGCGGCGGCCGGCGCCGAGCGCCTGCGCGCGTACACGCACGTGCCGTTCCAGAAGGTCGGCCCGTCCCTGCTGCCCGACTTCCACATGCCCTTCGAGGTCGAGGTGAGCCCCCATCTGGCCGCCGCCCGCCCCCGCCTCACCGCCTGGATGCACGCCATGGGCATGCTCCAGGAGGGCGTCTGGGACGAGGACAAACTCGCCGCGGGCGACCTTCCGCTGTGCTCGGCGGGCATCGACCCGGACGCGACCCCCGAGGCCCTCGACCTCAGCGCGGCATGGCTGGCCTGGGGCACCTACGGGGACGACTACTACCCGCTCGTCTTCGGCAACCGCCGCGACCTGGCCGCCGCCCGGCTGACCACACAGCGCCTGTCGGACTGCATGCCCGTCGACGCCGAGGAGGTCCTCGTCCCGGTCAACGGCATGGAGCGCGGTCTGATCGACCTGTGGGCGCGCACGACGGCGGAGATGACCCCGGACGAACGGCGTCTGCTCAAGGACGCGGTGAACGTGATGACCGAGAGCTGGGTGTGGGAGCTGTCCAACCAGCTGCAGAACCGCATCCCCGACCCCGTCGACTACCTCGAGATGCGCCGCGCCACCTTCGGCGCCGACCTCACCATGGGCCTGTGCCGGATGGGCCACGGCCCCGCCGTCCCGCCCGAGGTCTACCGCAGCGGCCCCGTCCGCTCCCTGGAGAACGCCGCGGTCGACTACGGATACCTAATCAACGACGTGTTCTCGTACCAGAAGGAGATCGAGTACGAGGGCGAGATCCACAACGCGATCCTCGTCGTGCAGAACTTCTTCGGCATCGACTACCCGACCGCACTCCGGGTGGTCCACGATCTGATGACCCAGCGCATGCAGCAGTTCGAGCACGTCGCCGCCCACGAACTACCCGTCGTCTACGAGGACTTCGACCTCTCGGACGAGGCGCGCGAGGTGATGAACGGCTATGTGACGGACCTGCAGAACTGGATGGCGGGCATCCTCAACTGGCACCGGAAGGTGGACCGCTACAAGTCGGACTACTTGGCGCGCCGCACCCACGCCTTCCGCCCTGACCAGCCACCTGCCGTACCCGCTCTCTGATGTCCTGAATGCCTCCCTCTTTCGGGCGGAAGGGGGCATTCCGGGAACTTCACCGATACGCCGCGAGTCTTGTGAGGTGAAGGCAAAGACCACAGAACACACGGGGGTGTTCGACCTTGACCGACATCATCGACAGGATCACCGCGGGCGGCACGGGGGAAGCGGCGCCGGCTCCGGACGAACTGGCGCCGTACGTGGCGCCGTTGCCCGTCCCGCCCGTCCTGCGTCCCGGGTCCGGCGACGTCCTGCGCGAGACGGAGATCGCCCTGCGCCCGACCTGGGTCCGCCTGCATCCGCAGCTCCCGCCCACCCTGATGTGGGGGTACGACGGGCAGGTGCCGGGCCCCACCGTCGAGGTGCGCCGGGGAGAGCGTGTCCGCATCGCCTGGACCAACCGCATTCCCAAGGGCAGCGAATATCCGGTCACTTCGGTGGAGGTGCCGGTCCGCGCGCCCGGCACCCCGCCCGCCACGACCGAACCGGGCCGCGAGGGCGTCGAGCCGAACAAGGACGTCGCCGCGCTGCCCGCCTGGACGGTGACACACCTGCACGGAGCGCAGACGGGCGGAGGCAACGACGGCTGGGCCGACAACGCCGTCGGATTCGGCGACGCCCAGCTGTCGGAGTATCCCAACGAACACCAGGCGGTGCAGTGGTGGTACCACGACCACGCCATGAACATCACCCGGTGGAATGTGCACACGGGCCTGTACGGCACGTACCTCGTCCGTGACGACGAGGAGGACGCTCTCCAACTCCCCTGCGGGGAGCGGGAGATCCCGCTGCTGCTCGCCGACCGGAACCTCGACACCGACGAGGACGGCCGGCTCAACGGGCGGCTGCTGCACAAGACGGTGATCGTGCAGCAGCAGAACCCGGAGACGGGCAAACCGGTCACCATCCCGTTCACCGGTCCGTACACGACGGTCAACGGCCGCATCTGGCCGTACGCCGACGTGGCCGACGCCTGGTACCGCTTCCGGCTGGTCAACGCGTCCAACGCGCGCATCTACAACCTCGTCCTGGTCGACGAGGACGACAACCCGGTTCCGGGCGTCGTCCACCAGATCGGCAGCGACGGCGGACTGCTGCCCCGCCCGGTCCCGGTCGACTTCGACGGCGCCCTGCCGACGCTGACCGCGGCACCGGCCGAGCGCTTCGACCTGCTCGTCGACTTCCGGGGCCTGGCGGGCAGGAAGCTGCGGCTGGTCAACAAGGGCCGCGGTCAGGCGCCGGGCGTGCCCGACCCGGTGAACGACGTGCGCCACCCGGCGGTCCTGGAGTTCCGGGTGGGCGCGGGCGGCGGCACGGACACCTTCGAACTGCCCGAGGTGCTCTCCGGCTCCTTCCGCCGGCTCACGCACGACATCCCGCACGGCCACCGCCTGATCGTGCTCACCCCGCCCGCCACCAAGGGCGCCGGCGGACACCCGGAGATCTGGGAGATGACCGAGGTGGAGAACCCCGGCGACGTCCAGGTCCCCACCGACGGCATCATCCAGCTCACCGGGACGGACGGTACGACGAAGACGTACCGGCGCAGCTCCCGGACCTTCAACGACGGCCTGGGCTTCACCATCGCCGAGGGCTCCTACGAGCAGTGGAGCTTCCTGAACCTCGCGCCGATCGTCCACCCGATGCACATCCACCTGGCCGACTTCCAGCTGCTCGGCCGGGACGCCTACGACGTATCGGGCTTCGACCCGGCGGTCGGCGGCACGCGCACACCGGTCGCGTACGCCGCGGCCACGCAGATCCCCCTGGCGCCCAACGAACTCGGCCACAAGGACGTCTTCCGGGTGCCGGGCGGCCAGATCCTGCGTGTCATGGGCAAGTTCGACGGCGCGTACGGGCGGTTCATGTATCACTGCCACCTCCTCGAGCACGAGGACATGGGCATGATGCGGCCCTTCGTCGTCATGCCCGAGGAGGCGATGAAGTTCGACCACGGCGGGGCGCACGGCGGCCACGGCGAGGGTCACACCGGCTGACCCTCGGCCTGCACCGCGTACGCCACCGAAGCTCGTGCCGGCGCCCGGACCAGCGGGCGCGGGCGCGAGCCGTCGCCGGCCGGCTCCGGGGAGGCTTGTCGACCACCCGGGTCCGCTGCGCCCGGCCGCTCCCGGCGATCCCTGCGACTGCCCGACAGGGCCGGACCGCACCGAACAGGTGTACGTCGGCTCACCCGGCGGGGCGGCGGCGACTCCGGCGGAGGGGCCGGGCACACGCGGGTGACCTCCTGTTCCTCCACGGGCCGCGGATGGCTTCCCGCCCTTGACCATGGGTCAGTCTCACTCGTTCGTGGCTCGTCGTGCGCCGGGGCTCCGGGTAGAGCTCCTGCCGGAGGCGATCCATGGAACACACTGCGTTGCGTCCCAAGCCGATGCCCGGCCAGGGCCCCGGGGGCGGCACCGGGCCCGGTGCTCCGGCCCGGCGCCCGCACGCCGCGCGACGGCGGGCCCGACGGCTCAGGGCTGTGCTGTTCGCCCTGTTCGTCGGGACGGTCCTGGTGCTCTCCGGGGTCGGCATCGGCACCGTGGGCGCCACGGTGATCGGCATGAGCAAGCTCGCCGACCTGCAACGGCACGCGCAGATCCCGACGCGCCCGTCGGCCCCGGCCCGTCCCACCCCCACCCCCTCGCCCGCGTCACCGCCCGCGTCGTCGGCATCCCCCGCCGCGACCCTCGGCCTGGAGGCCGTCGACGCGGAGAAGGCGGGAGCCCTCGTCGTCGGCGTCCACGTCCCCGGCCCGGGCTACACGGCCGGCCTGGTCCGCGGCGACGTACTCCTCGCGTTCGACCGGACCCGCATCGACTCGGCCGCCGACCTCGCCCGGGCCGTCGCCCACGCCCGGCCCGGCACCGGGATCACTCTGACAGTCCGTCACCAAAGCGGCGGCTACCAGCAGTTGACGGCCGTTCCCGGAGTGGTCACGTGACCACCCGGAAGTGATCTGACGGTTGCACGGGTCCGCACCCGTCAAGCACGCGAAAACCGCTGGCCCGGCCCGGCGGCAACGGCCACGATGGCCCCCATGCTGAGCACCCTCCTCGCCTTCCTCGGCGCCTGCACCCTCATCGCCGCCTCGCCCGGCCCCAGCACGGTGCTGATCATCAAGCAGTCGCTGCGCAGCAGACGCTCCGGCTTCCTCACCGTGCTGGGCAACGAGACCGGCGTCTTCACCTGGGGCCTCGTCGCCGCTTTCGGCCTGACGGCTCTGCTCGCGGCCTCCGAAGTGGCGTACGACGTGATGCGCCTCGTCGGCGCGGTCGTCCTGGTCGGCTTCGGCATCCAGGCGCTGCGGCAGGCGCGGCGCACCAAGGGCGCCGCGGAAGGCTGGGAGAGCGCCGGGAAGAGCGGCTGGGCGGCCTACCGCGGCGGGCTGCTGCTCAATCTCGCCAACCCCAAGGCGGCGATCTTCGCCATGTCCTTCCTGCCGCAGTTCGTGCCGGAGGGCGCTCCGCACCTGCCGACCATGGTGGGACTCGCCGCGCTCTGGGCGGTCTACGAGGTCGGCTACTACGGCCTGTATGTGTGGTTCGTCGGCCGGATGAGGGCCGTGCTGTCCCGCGCCGGGGTGCGCCGGCGCCTGGAGCAGGTCTCCGGCGGCGTACTGCTGCTCCTCGGCGTCCGCCTGGCCCTGGAGAGCTGACGACGTGGCCGGCGAAGCGTCCGAAAGACCCGCAGACCGGTCGCGCGGCCCTCTGTGTCCGGGCAGGATGCTGCCCGTAGTCCCTTGTGGTCCCTTCACCCGCACCGGGAGGCCCGGATGACCGGCAGCACGCGCGCGCCCTTCACCGCCGACGACTACCGGGCCCGTATGGACCGGGCCGCGCGGGCCGCCGCCGAGGCCGGTCTCGCCGGGCTCCTGGTGGCACCGGGGCCGGACCTGGTGTGGCTGACCGGCTACGCGCCCACCGCGGCCACCGAACGGCTCACTCTGCTGGTCCTCGCTCAGGGACGGGCCCCCGTCCTGGTCGTCCCCACACTGGAGGCCCCGGACGCCGCGGAGGCGGCCGGCGCGTCCGCCCTGAACCTGCGCGACTGGACCGACGGCAAGGACCCCTACGCCGCGACCGCCGCCCTGCTCGACAGCACCGGCCGCTTCGGCATCAGCGACAACGCCTGGGCGATGCACCTGCTCGGACTGCAGAGGGCACTGCCCGGCACCGCCTACGCCTCACTCACCGAGGCCCTGCCGATGCTGCGTGCCGTCAAGGGGGCGGCGGAACTGGAGCTGATGGCGGCCGCCGGCGCGGCCGCAGACGCAACGTTCGAGGAGATCCGGAAGGTTCCCTTCGCCGGCCGCAGGGAGTCCGAGGTCGGCGCCGATCTCGCCGACCTGCTGCGGCAGTTCGGGCACTCCCAGGTCGACTTCACCATCGTCGCCTCCGGCCCGAACGGCGCCAACCCGCACCACGAGGTGGGCGACCGCGTCATCGAGCACGGCGACATGATCGTCCTGGACTTCGGCGGCCTCAAGGACGGCTACGGCTCCGACACCTCCCGCACGGTCCACGTCGGCGAACCCACCGACGAGGAGCGCCGGGTGCACGACCTGGTGCGCGAGGCCCAGGAGGCGGGCTTCCGGGCGGTCGAACCCGGCGTGGCCTGCCAGGAGGTCGACCGGGCCGCCCGCGCGGTCATCGCGGACGCCGGGTACGGCGAGTACTTCATCCACCGCACCGGGCACGGCATCGGCGTCACCACGCACGAGCCGCCGTACATGATCGAGGGCGAACGGCAGCCCCTCGTGCCCGGGATGTGCTTCTCCGTGGAGCCCGGCATCTATCTGCCCGGCCGCTTCGGCGTGCGCATCGAGGACATCGTCACCGTCACCGAGGGCGGAGGACGCCGCCTCAACAACACCGACCGCGAGATGGTCATAGTGGACTGAGCGACCACCAGGAGCCCCAGCACACCCCCGAGTGACAACGGCGCGAACATGACCCAGGCACCGACACCCACCGCGGACACCGTCCGCCGACTGGTCAGTTCCCTGCTCAAGGAGCGGCCGGCCGGCGCGGCCACCGCCGCCGGGCCCGAGGTGCGGGCCGTCGCCGCGGGCGGCGAGCACTCCACCTGGTGGGTCGGCAGCCGCCATGTGCTGCGCCTCGCCCCCGACCGCGAGGCCGCCGTCCGTCAGCGCCGTGAGCTGCGCCTGCGCGACCTCGTGCGCCCGCACCTGCCGGTCGCGGTGCCGACGAGCGTGGCGCACGGGGAGTGGGCCCCCGGGCTGACGTACACACTCGACACGAAGGTGCCCGGCGGCTCGGCGGAGGAGCACGAGGTGTCAGCCGTCGGCGAGGCCGACCTGGCGGGGCTGCTCACCGGGCTGCGCGAGGTGCCCGCCCGGCAGGCCGAGACTCTCGGCGTCGCGCGCACCGCCCCGCGCTCCCTCGAGGCCCTGCGCCGGGCCGCGGAGCGCGCCGCCGAACGCCTCGCCGCAGCCGACGAGTTCGACCCCGCGCGACTCCACCAGCTGACCCTGGCGGCCGCCGTGCAGCTCGCCGCCCAGCCCGGCACCGCGGTCCTCGTCCACCACGATCTCAGGGGTGAGCACCTCGTGGTCAGCGCCGACGGGCGGGTGCGCGGCATCCTCGACTGGACCGACGCGGCCGTCGGCGACCCCGCCGAGGACATCGCCGGCCTGGCGACCGCCGTCGGCTCCCCGGCCGCCGTCCGCGCCGCCACGCTCGCCGGCTACGGCGCCCGCCCCTGCCTGCGCGGTCTCTGGCTGGCCCGCTGCGACACCGTCGTCCGCCTCGCGGGCGGCCTCGAAGGCCGCCCGGTGGGTCCACCGCCGCTGCTCAGGCGCCGGCTGCGCCGCGCCTGGGAGGCGATCCTCCTGGAGCGGGTGACGGAGTTCCGTGAGGACGGCTCGGACGAGGAGCTCTGAGCGGCCGTGGCGAAGTCCGGTGCGGTACTGCGCCCCGTGAGGGGCGCGGGTCTGTATCGACATGCGGCTCCGCCGCGTGGGCGCGACCGGCCCCCACCGGTCCGCAGGATCATCAGCGTGCTTCCGACGGAGCGCTTGGCAGCTCCAGGAGCGGTTCATCCCTGCAGCAGCACCACGCCCGACTCCCCGGGCACATGCAGCACCCCGTCCGCGCCCGGTGCCTCGACGGGCTCCCACGCGGCGAGCACGCGCGCGTGGCGGGGGCCCAGGGGGATCGCCGCCGGCTGCTCGGCGAGGTTCACGACCACCCGGACGTCCCCGCGGCGGAAGGCGAGCCAGCGTTCCCGCTCGTCGTACGCCACCTTGGTGTCGGCGATGTCCGGATCGGTCAGGTCGGCCTGCTCGTGCCGCAGCGCGATGAGCCGGCGGTACCAGTCCAGCACGCGCGCGTGGTGCTCGCTCCCGGGCTCCGTCCAGTCGAGGCAGGAGCGGTCGCGGGTCGCCGGGTCCTGCGGATCCGGTACGTCCTCCTCGGCCCAGCCGTGCGGCGTGAACTCCCGCCGTCTGCCCCGCCGTACGGCCTCGGCGAGCTCCGGATCGGTGTGGTCGGTGAAGAACTGCCAGGGCGTGCCGGCCGCCCATTCCTCGCCCATGAACAGCATCGGCGTGAAGGGGGCCGTCAGCGTGAGTGTGGCCGCGCAGGCCAGCAGGCCGGGGGAGAGGGTTGCCGAAAGCCGGTCTCCCTGGGCGCGGTTGCCGACCTGGTCGTGCGTCTGGCCGTACCCGAGGAGCCGGTGCGCGGCCACGCGCGCACGGTCCAGCGGGCGGCCGTGGCGGCGGCCGCGGAAGCTGGAGTACGTGCCGTCGTGGAAGTAGCCGCCGGTGAGCGTCTTGGCGAGCGCGGCGAAGGGAGCGCGCGCGAAGTCGCCGTAGTAGCCCTGGGACTCGCCGGTCAGCGCGGTGTGCAGGGCGTGGTGGAAGTCGTCGTTCCACTGCGCGTGCAGACCGAGACCGCCCTGTTCGCGGGCGGTGATCAGTCGCGGGTCGTTCAGGTCTGACTCGGCGATCAGGAACAGCGGCCTGCCCAGGTCGGCGGCGAGGACGTCCACGGCCGTCGACAGCTCCTCCAGGAAGTGGCACGCGCGCGTGTCCGCCAGTGCGTGCACCGCGTCCAGGCGCAGCCCGTCGATCCGGTAGTCACGCAGCCACGCCAGCGTGCTGCCCACCAGATAGGCCCGGACCTCGTCCGAGCCGGGAGCGTCCAGGTTGACCGCGGAGCCCCAGGGAGTGTGGTGCGTGTCCGTGAAGTACGGGCCGAACGCGGGCAGGTAGTTGCCCGACGGACCGAGGTGGTTGTGCACCACGTCCAGGACCACGCCCAGGCCGAGTTCGTGAGCCCGGTCGACGAACCGTTTCAGCGCCTCGGGCCCGCCGTACGGCTCGTGCACCGCCCACAGCGAGACTCCCTCATAGCCCCAGCCGTGCCGGCCGGGGAAGGGGCACAGCGGCATCAACTCGACGTGTGTGACGCCCAGTTCGACGAGATGCCCGAGCCGCTCGGCGGCCGCGTCCAGGGTGCCCTCATGCGTGTACGTACCCACATGGAGCTCGTAGAGGACCGCGCCGGGCAGCGGGCGTCCCGCCCAGTCGGTGCGCCACGTGTACAGCTGGTGGTCGACGACCGCGCTCAGCCCGTCCGGGCCGTCCGGCTGCCTGCGTGAACGCGGATCGGGCAGCACGGGGCCGTCGTCCACCGCGAACCCGTACCGCGAGCCGTCCCGCGCCTCGGCCTCTCCCCGCCACCAGCCCTCCCGCCCCGGATCGCGCTCCAACGCGCGCGTGGCGCCGTCACACTCGAGCGTCACGCGGTCGGCCTGCGGTGCCCACACCTCGAACTGCACGGACGGTTCCCCTTCGTCTGCTCACCGTGATGTAGCCCGTCCATGGTGCTTCAAACGAGATCAATCGGCTTTTGAATCTTCCCTTTTATGGCGGGTGTCGTCGGGTACGCGCGCGGGGCGGGCGTTTTCTCGTTTTCTGGACACTCGGAGTGCACTGACCGACAATCACCAACGTGACGTCGTCTTTCGAGTTCAACACGTTCCCCGCGCGGCTCTCCGACGCGGAGCGCGACGAGGCGCTGAAGGTGCTGCGTGACGGCGTCGCCATGGGACGGCTGTCGCACGACACATTCATCCGCCGTATGGAGCTGGCGCTCGCCGCCCGCCGCTCGGACGAACTCGCCGCGCTCACCGCCGACCTCCCCCAGGACAGCCGCTTCTCGCGCCTGGTGTTCGGCACCGTGGAGGCGGTCTCCGGCTTCACGGTGCGGCTGCGCAGGGCCTGGCAGGCCGAGCGCCTGCCCAAGCTGCTGCTGCCGCACCCGGCGGGCGGCTACCCGCTGCGCATCGGGCGGGATCCGGCCAACGGGCTTCGCCTCACGCATGAAACCGTGTCCCGTGTGCATGCCGAACTCGGCCGCCAGGGCGGCATGTGGGTGCTGCGCGATCTCGGCTCGACCAACGGCACGACGGTGAACGGGCGACGGGTCATCGGTGCCGCCGTTGTGCGTGAAGGTGATCAGGTCGGCTTCGGAAGGATGTCGTTCCGGCTCGCTGTTGACTGAGTGCCGACTGAGTCACGCCTTAGCTTTGGCCTGAGCATGACACCGCGTTGACGTGCTGCGATGGCCCAAATCGCTTTCCCCTCCATGGTGTTGACGTACCCCTCAAGTCGTGACTGACTGTGCGTACGCCATGTACATCAGGTGAACCGACGGCGCCACATTGTGGAGGTGTGCCCTGCCGCCCCTCCTCCGTTACCCGACCGTCGACGAGCTCGGCGCGCGGGCGGCAGCCCTCGTCTCCCGACGTCCCCGGGACGTCCGTCTGCGCCGTGTCGGCACCTCACGCGCGGGCACCCCGATGTGGCTGCTTTCCGTCGGCCACGGCAGCCGCCAGGCCCTCGTCGTCGCCGGACCGCATGCCAACGAACCCGTCGGCGGCGCCACCGTGCTGCGTCTCGCCGAACGCGCCCTCGCCGACCCGCGGTTCACCGAGGGCGCCGACGCCACCTGGAACCTGCTGCTCTCCCTCGACCCCGACGGCCTGCGCCGCAACGAGGGCTGGCTGGCGGGCCCGTACACCCTCGGCCGGTACTTCCGGAACTTCTTCCGGCCCGGCTTCCTCGAACAGCCCGAGTGGCTGCCCGACGGCGCGGCGGGCGCCGCCCTGCCGGAGACCCGCACCCTGCTCGACCTCCAGGACGAACTGCGGCCCTTCCTGCAGTGCACCCTGCACGGCGTCGACGTCGGCGGCGGCTTCGTCGAACTCACCCACGACCTGCCGGGACTCGCGGAGCACGTCGCCCACACCGCCGCCCGTCTCGGCATCCCGCGCGAACTCGGCCCCTACGACACCCTGTACTGGCCGAGCCTCGGCCCCGCCGTCTACCGCATCCCGCCGCCCCGCATCGGCGATCTCGCCGCGGCCATCACCGAGGCCGCCGTGGAGTCGACCTGGTTCCACCCGCACCGGCACGGCACGGTGACGGCGGTCGTCGAGGCGCCCATGTGGGGTGTGGCGGCCGTCGAGGACGGCTCCCCGCCCACCGACGCGGCCATGGTGCTGCGCACGGTCAGCCACACGCTGCGCCACGACACCCGGCTCCTGGAGGTGCTCCTCGCACGGCTGAGGCCCCACCTCGCCGGTGCGCCGGACGCGGCCCGCCTGCTCGCCCCGGTGGACGACTACTTACTGGTCTGCCCCGGGCTCGCCGACGCGTGGGACCCCGACGTCACCGACGGCGGGCGCCCGCTCCCGCCGCTCAGCACCGCCCACCTGGCCGCCCTGCGCATCGCCGGAAGACGGCTGGCGCTGCGGACGGCGGGGCTGCTGCACCAGCTCGTGACGGCCGCCGGCCGCGACCCGGCCGGTGTGCTGCCGGACCTGGACCGCCTCGTCGAGGAGTGGTGCGCCGACTACCGCGACGGCCTCGGTGCGCGCTGGATCCCGGTGACGCGCCAGGTGGAGTACCAGTCGAGCGTGGTGCTCGCCGCGTTCGAACTCGCCGGGCGGTACGCGCCCGCGTGCTCCCGTTCGGGTGAGTCGGGGTGGGGTTCCCAGGCCGCCGTGCCGATGCATCTGGAATGACGATCAGCACCACAGCGAAAGCGGTACGGGGCGGACTGCTGGCGGCCGCCCTGCTCATCGCGGGCGCGGCCCCGGCCCAGGCGGGGTCCCACGGCTTCCCGCCGGGCAACTGGCTCTACCTCACGGTCACCAAGGGCGACGCCCGCTCCGGGCCCCGACACGACACCCTGCTGATGTGCGACCCGCCCGACGGGAACGCGCGAGCGGCCGAGGCGTGCAGGGAGCTGGCGGTGGCCGACGGCGACATCTCCCGCATCCCGCCGAAGGACCTCTACTGCCCGATGATCTACGCGCCGGTGACCGTCCACGCGCGCGGGGTGTGGAGCGGCCGGCCGGTCGACTACACCCAGACGTACTCCAGCACGTGCTTCATGGGCGCGCGTACAGGATCGGTGTTCGCACTGGGCGGCTGACACCGGTCTCGGGGCGGCTGACACCGGTGTCGCGGCGGCCTGCAGCGTGCCGGGGCCGCCCGGCGCTCTCACGCCGCCTGCTCGCGTGCGTACAGCGCCGCCGTGACGACCGTGCGGGACTGGTGCTCGACCTGGTGCTCCAAGGGCACCCAGCGCGCGCGGAAGCGCTGTGCGAAGGAGTCGCTCCAGGTCGCCACGAGGCGTTCCAGCCCCGGTGCCGCACGGTCGCCGGTCTCCTGCAGGACCCGTAGCAACATGGCCGCCGCCCGCAGCGGCAGACGGCGGCCGAACGCGTCCACACTGCCGACGTACGCCATCGTGTTGTCGGCGGGCGGCGTGTACATCCAGTCCGCGGCCAGGCCCGGAACCAGCTCCAGCACCCACTTCACGGCCCGCAGCAGCGGCCCGTCGACGCCCTCCAGACGCGGCAGCGCCTCGGCGAGCACCCGTTCCACCTCCAGTGCGTCCCGCAGCAGCCGGCGTGCCAGCCATCGTATCGCCGCCGCCGGCGCGGGATGCGGAGCCGGGTCGTCCACCAGGTCGCTCGCCCACATCGGCACCTCGACCACCGCCGTCATTCCGCCGTACCGGTGGGTGGCGTACCAGGTGCTGTGGCGTGCGTCGTCCGGCATGCTCGGGTATGCGGCGCCCGCGCCGGGCGAGGGCATCACATGCACCCCGGGCCCGGACGCGGCCCAGCCCGCGGCGTCCGAGGCGCCCGTCTCCACCGGGATGTGCAGCTGCGCCGCCGACTTGGCGAACGGCTCGGCGAGTCCCGGTATGTCCTTGGTCAACTGGACCCAGCTGCCGCCCAGATCGGTCCCGTGCAGGGTCGCCTGGAGGTAGGGGCGCAGCTCGTCGATGACCCGGGTCAGCGCGCGCGTCTCGGGCGGCAGCCGGTGCGGCGGCAGCACCGACGGCGACCACTCCGGCTGCTCCTCGGCCGCCGGCCGGAAGAACCCGAGGTGGTAGTCGAAGAGGCTGCGCGGCGCCGGGGTGACGTGCAGGCTCGCCCCGTCCGGGTCCGCGCAGAGCAGAAAGTGCCAGGAGGTGTCCGCACGCAACTCCCGCTCGGACAGCACCCGTTCGGCGAGCGCGAGGAGCGTGCAGCCGCCCGTCGGCTCATTGGCGTGGGCGCCCGCGACGACGAGCACGGCACGCCGGGCATGGCCCACGGACAGCAGGTGCAGGGGTCTGCCCGCCCGGGAGACGCCCACTTGCCGCAGTTCGCACAGGCCGGGTCTCTCAGCGGCCAATGCACTTGCGCGCGCAACGAGTTGGGACACGGTGGGGTAGCGCAGCTGCGGCAGGAGACTCACCCCCGTCACGTCCGCCCGGCTTCGCAATCCGCAGTACCCCATGCTCTCTGTGAAGTGTCAAGGACGCCATGGGGGAGGCTCCAGGGGGCGCCCAGAAGCATTTACCGCCAGCATGAAGGGACATTGCTGCCAGCAGGGGAGCGGGCCGGCGCTCATTGCCGGTGCTGCCCGTGCCGGCCTGCGCCAGGAGCTGTTCCACCTCGACGGCAGGGGTCTCGCCGAGGCGGCGCGAAGAGCGTGGCGTCTCTCCTCGTCGCTCGTCACCGCGCGCCTGCCGCACGACTCCCGCTCCGGGAGCGTGCGCGAGTGCGAGCCGGTGACCAGGACGATGCCACGGCGCGCGGTGAAGCCGTGCACGCCCGACGCGGGTTCACTCCCCGCCCCCTGCACCTTCCTCCATGCGCCCGTCCTCCACGCGCTGGTGCGGGTCGACTTGCTCCAGCAGCACCACCGGCAGCCGCGCGAAAAGCTCCTCCACGCGTGCGTGCCCGGTGAACTCCCGCTCCGGAGACAGCACATCGGACCAGCGCCCGGGCGGCAGCGGAAGCAGTGTGTCCCGCCAGCCGCCCGCTTCCGCCAGCCGCAGCGACAGCCGCGTCACCGCCGTGACGACCTCTCCGGACCGCGCGAACGCCGCACAGTGGGCCGCCGCCGGGCCCTCGGCGGTCAGCGGCGCGTACGTCGCCGCCTCCCCGAAGGCGGCGGGCCGCCGCGCGCGAAGCCGCAGCGCCGCCGCGGTCACCGCGCCCTTGTCACCGGGGTCCTCGGGCGGGAACCGCACCGGCCGCCGGTTGTCCGGGTCCACCAGCGCCAAGTACTCGCCCTCGGTGCCCTGGTAGACGTCCGGCACGCCCGGCATCGTCAGCTGGACCAGGGCGGTGCCCAGCACATTCGCCCGGATGTGGGGCTCCAGCGCGCTCCGGAGGGCGACCACGTGCTCGCCCGGCACTCCGCACGGACCCGCCGCGACGAACGCCGCCACCGCCTCCTCGTAGGCGGGCTCCTGCTCCGTCCAGCTCGTGAACAGGCCCGCCTCGCGCACATGCTTCAACAGGGCCTGCTGCACGCGCTCTTCGGCCGCCGCACCGAGCCCGAACACCGTCTGCCAGGCCGCCCAAGCCAGCTGCGCGTCCGGCACGCCCTCGCCCGCGCGCGTCACTTCGGCCAGTGCGTCCGCCCAGCGCTGCGGGCACTCGGTGAGCACGGCCAGCGCCGCCCGTACGTCGGCACTGCGCTTGGTGTCGTGCGTCGACGCGACGGTCCCCGTCGCCGGCCAGTCACGCTGCACGCGCGCGCAGTAGACGTGAAAGTCCTCCGGGGACATCGCCGGGCTCCCCGGGTTGCCGCCCACCTCCGTCGCCGACAGCAGCGGCACATAGCGGTAGAACGCCGTGTCCTCCACGGACTTGGCGCGCAACGCCGACGCGGTCTGCGCGAACCGCGCCCGGAACTCCGCATGGCCGGGTCCGTCGCCGTGCCGCCCGAGTACCAGATTCCGTACGACGTCGACCGCGCCGGACTCCTCCGGCACGACGAAGACGAGCCGGGCCTCGGCCGCGGCCTCCTCGGTGACCACGGAGGCCGCGTCCGCAAAGACGTACGGCCGGTAGACCTCCAGGCGGACCAGAAGTTCCTGCAGCGCCGTGCGCAGCGCCCAGGGAGCGCGGTCGCGCAGCGCGGGATCCGGCGAGGCGGCGCACAGTCCGCTCGCCACCCGGGTCAGCCGGTCGACCTCGGCGGCCAGCTCGTGCGTGAGCACCTTGTACGCCGCCCGCCGCACCGTCGCCGCCCAGTCCCCTCCCCGGTCCGTCTGCGGGGCCGCGAACCGCCGGTACTGGCCGAGGAGTTCCCCGAACCCGGCCGGATCCGTGAAGAGGCCGTCGACGTGCCGCAGGGCGTCGTAGCCGGTGGTGCCCGCGACGGGCCAGGCGGCCGGCAGGGACTCCCCGTCCGACAGGATCTTCTCCACCACCGTCCAGCGGCCGCCGGTCGCCTCGTGCAGCCGTCGCAGATACCCGCCGGGGTCGGCGAGCCCGTCGGGATGGTCGACCCGCAGCCCGTCCACCACGCCCTCGCGCAGCAGCTGAAGGATCTTCGCGTGCGTGGCCTCGAACACCTCCGGGTCCTCGACGCGTACGCCGATCAGCTCCGAGATGCTGAAGAAGCGCCGGTAGTTGAGCTCGGTCCGGGCCAGCCGCCACCACACCGGGCGGTACCACTGCGCGTCCAGGAGCTGCGGCAGCGGCAGCTCGCCGGTGCCCTCGCGCAACGGGAACACATGGTCGTAGTAGCGCAGGACGTCACCGTCGACCCGCAGGTCCCCGATCACCGAGCCGAGCGGCTGCCCCAGCACCGGCAGCAGCACCTGGCCGCCCTGCGCCTCCCAGTCGATGTCGAACCAGCGCGCGTACGGCGACTTCGGGCCCTCCCGCAGCACCTCCCACAGGGCGTGGTTGTGGCGCGGGGCCATCGCCATGTGGTTCGGCACGATGTCCACCACCAGGCCGAGACCGTGCTCCCGCGCGGTGCGCGCCAGTGCGCGCAGCCCCTCCTCGCCGCCCAGCTCCTCGCGCACGCGTGCGTGGTCCACGACGTCGTAGCCGTGCCCCGAGCCCGGCACGGCCTCCAGGACGGGGGACAGGTGCAGGTGCGAGACACGGAGCGAGGCCAGGTACGGCACGGCGGCCGCCGCGGCCGCGAACGGGAACTCGGGCTGCAGCTGCAGCCGGTAGGTGGCCGTGGGCACCACGGGGTCGGGTCGCTCAGGTGTCATGCAAACCTACGTACCCGCCCTGCCCCGCTTCGTGTCATCGTCCCCTCCACGGATGCACGCGCGCGTGGCTAACGTCGAGCGATGGGGATCACGGGGCGAACGTACAAGGACGTCATCGGTCTGACCGGGCCGTCGCTGCCGTTCGTGTCCTTCCTGGGGCGGCTGCCGACCGCCACGATCCAGTTCGGCAGCGTCCTGCTCGTCGCCCGGACGAGCGGCTCCCTGGCGGCCGCGGGGCTGACCGGCGGGGCGCTGGCGATCGGCCAGGTGAGCTGCGGCCCGCTGGTGGGCAGGCTTGCCGACCGGCGCGGCCAGCGGACGGTCGTGCTCGCCTGCTCCCTCGCCAACGCCGTCGCGATCGCCGCGCTCGTCGCCGGAGCGCTCGCCGGCCTGCCGACCCCGCTGGTGGCTCTTCTCGCAGCGGCGGCGGGCGCGACCGTACCGCTGATCGGGCCCCTGGCCCGTGCCCGGCTGGTCGCCCTGGCCCGCCGCTCAGGAGCCCCCGAATCCACGGTCGGCGCGGCCCTGTCCTTCGAGAGCACCCTGGACGAGATCTCGTTCGTCCTGGGGCCGGCGCTGGTCGGCCTGGCCGCCGTACTCGCCCACCCCGCGTACGCCCTGGCCGCCGCCGCACTCCTGGTCGCCGTCTGCGGCACCGGTTTCGCCCTGCACCCGACGGCGAGGGCGACCCGGCCCGACCACCCGGCCCGAACCGCCGCACGTACGCGTGGCCGGCGCCCCCGTATACCCCGCTCCGTCCACCCCCTCCGCGCTGCCCTCGCCCTCCAAGGGGCGATGTTCGGGGCCTGCCAGGCCGGCATCACCGCGCTCACCGAACGGCTCGGACAGGCCGACCAGGCCGGGCTCGTGTACGCCGCCATGGGGGTGATGAGCGCCGTCGCGGGGCTCTCCATGGCCGCCCTGCCCGCACGTATCGCGCTCATGGCCCGGTGGCGCGCGGCGACCGGGGCCGCTCTCGTGCTCTCCCTGCCGCTGCTG
>Ga0307512_10003089_pt1 | contig 19920 bp, 20 predicted proteins | sample 14_EM_MG_FD_200267 | JGI IMG/M metagenome (GOLD analysis project Ga0307512, IMG submission 200267) | Populus trichocarpa ectomycorrhiza microbial communities from riparian zone in the Pacific Northwest, United States - 14_EM | ecosystem: Host-associated > Plants > Roots > Unclassified | place... | reverse complement strand
TTGCGGTTGGGGGCAATAAGCGGAATGCGGACTTCCATGAGCTTTTCAGGACTATCCCAGAGGGAGACTACTTGGTCGAGGGTGCGTCTGCCTGTGGTGTCGAACTTGCAAGATGACTTATGACAGACTACGGCTGTGCTCTACAGCGGGAGATCCTCATTCAAGGTCACATATACATTTCGGAGAGCCTCCCTCGCTTTTGCCCAAGATACCGTACGTCGCCGGCCTTCATCATCCACGCCTGATGGACTTTTGAAGCCGCTAATATACTATTGTTTTCTCTCTCCTACTTTCAGACGAGCACATGTTCAAACTCTCTTGTTCCCTTCTCTGCAGCATCAGCCTTGTTGTGAAACGGCTCGGCCTCTTCCATCAGGCATGTCAAGACGAGTTTTTCACCTCACTGAATAACTAACTCATCCTCTCCTACGACGCCCTCTACATAACCAGCCCTCTCCAGATCAACAAGCAAGGAGAGGCGGCCTTTTTGAGCAGTGCGTCCTTGTCTACGAGGGCGACGTCGAGTCCTGGGAGGGCGAGAAGGGTGTCGATCAAGGTTAAGCATCATCTGGGACGAGGGTCTGCAGTACATTCTCAGTTAACATTGCTGAAGGCCATGTGAGAGGTCACCGAGTTATCACAACAAAGTTGGATGATGTTGACAATGCATTGGTTTCAGTTTCGCTGAGGGCCATGTTAAAGAATATCATTCAAGTAGTTATCCGATACATCAGTACGCCAAGAACACACATGAATCGCCAGAAGTCTCCGAGAACCGATGCAAAAAGGTAGAGCACAGTGCAAAAGGTGTGAGATGATAATTGGGAGCCTGTACAATATAAGATCCACGTAACACACGGTAGGGGACAGATCTGAGACATAGGGACTAAATGCCGCGCCGCGAGACGAAGGTCTGTAGCGAAGCGAGATCAGATCAGAGATTCATGGTTCCCTGAGTGAGTAAAAGTCTTACTTCTAGATCTTGGGACGTCGCCACACCAAGGACGAATTTGCGTTCGTAATCTGTAACTGAGGGAAAGGGTGATTGGATGGGGCTCATAAGCAATTCCCGATCCGGGAGAGAGAAAGAACCAAAAACGGACGTACTTAGCGCAAAGACGTTGTCCTTTAGGAAGCTCTCCAGGTCGGCCAGTGGTGTGTCGGGAGTGATGATCGTGTATGGATTTGTCCTGGGCGAACGATTGAACTTGGTCATGCAGGACGAAAGCTTGTCCGTCTGCGCATTCCACGTTCATCGATGCGATTTTGTAAGTCCGCGTCCTGGGTGTGTCACGGAAAAACAAGGATATGAATGGCTTACGGGGTTCACCTCGCCACCTTCCCACTTCTTCTTCAGGGTCGCGACTTCGATGTAGCCTAGGAGATTACGACTCCTGCCGAGGACCCTGTGTCGTTGATACGATATATATTTTGGTCGAGTGACAAGTAATTGATCGATTGATAGTGGAAGGATGGATAGGTACGTGGGTGGGTGATCATGAGCGGCTGGCTGAAAGTTGGAGAGGGCGTTACGTACGGTATGTGGGAAAAGTCGCGATCATACGCGAGTTCTATCGCGTGAGTGATAAGCTCACTTCTCGGCAAACAGAATGCCGGAGGCAGCTGTAAGTCCTAGAGGGGGGGGGGGGCCTACAGCGGTGGTCGCCCGTCGTTTCAAGTTTGGCGCACCTCTACTACTGCACCGCGATACTTGTCCGGCGATGGCAATGCGGATCCATTACCGGCTTGCGCCTGCGACGGGTTGTCCGAAGGTTCTACGGTGGCCATGGTGGTGGAAGGTGAAGAGGGTGTGTGTATATGTGGGAATGCGTGGCAGATCGAGGTGAAGTGATTGATAGTTAGTAGTAATTCGCGACCGAGGCGGAGGTTATGGGTTCCATTACATGGACGCTCCGAGATCTTTACGCTAGATGAAAAGGCTTACCGAAGACGATCACGTGTTCGAGTCTAATGGGCCCGTGTAACTGAAAGTGCCGCGTCTCGCCTCGTACGCGTTACATCCACATATGGAGGGTGTACAATCCACTGCCGAATCCACGATCGAGAGCCAGCCCGAGCCAAAGCCCATCCATCGGTTGGAGGATGCAGTCATCAATCGCATTGCTGCAGGCGAGGTAAGTCCATTTCTTATTGCTGATTTATCACCTCCCATTGGCATCCCGCATGCACGCATTGATCATCCTTCCCACTCTCGAAGATCATACACCGACCGGCGTCTGCCCTCAAGGAGCTCCTCGAGAACTGCTTGGACGCTGGCGCTACATCCATTCGCGTCACGATCAAGGAGGGTGGTATGAAATTGCTTCAAATACAGGACAACGGATGCGGAATCAAGGTGTGCCCTTTCAAGCTCAGAGGAGGCTCGTCGGCCATTCAACCTGAGGGGTGGAGTAGAAATCAGACCTTTCGATACTCGCGCACCGTTTCACGACCTCCAAAATATCCAAGTTCTCTGACCTCTCCCATCTCACGACATATGGGTTCCGTGGAGAGGCCCTAGCCTCCATATCGCACGTCGCCAACCTGACTGTCGTCACGAAGACGAAGAAGGAGAGTTGTGCGTGGAAGTGCGTATTCCCGCATTTCGGGTTTTTTTGGGTTCTCGATGCGCTGACCCCGGGATGGGAACTGCCCATCTTCAGAGCAAGCTATGTTGACGGGGAAATGGCACCGGCTCAGAAGGGCGGGAGCGCGGATCCAAAGCCTTGCGCTGGGAATGACGGGACGACAATCACGGTGCGTAGTGGGCAGAGCGGTCGTATCCGCCTTGTACCCTTACAGCTTGTATATGCGCGCGCTCAGGTAGAGAACCTGTTCTACAACATGCCCGCGCGCCTTTCCGCGCTCCGGAGCTCATCTGAGGAGTATGCCCGCATCTTGGACGTCGTCACCAAATATGCCGTCCACAACGCTGGAGTTTCGTTCCTCTGCAAAAAGGTTTGCTCGTGCCACCACCCCTGTTGATGTTCCAAGGAGGGGCGCTTCGCTGACATTTTTGCTACAAAGGTTGGCACCTCGGCCCCTGACCTATCCACCCCTTCCTCCACGACCAAGCAAGCGGTTCGTTTGTTGTATGGTCAGGGAGTGGCCAAAGACTTGCTCACTGTCGAGGCCTCGGCTCCAAGAAAGGGAAAACGAAAGCGCGATGCAGACGACGATCAGCCTAAAGGTGGTACGTCCAACGGAGATAGCAGTTGGATGGCGCAGGCCCATTTCACCAACGCGAACTACCACTCGAAGAAGTCTGTCTTTCTGCTATTTATAAACAGTGAGGAGCCTTTCGTTCACCGTACGTCCCGACGTTTGAATGTATTACGTAGACCGTCTGGTTGAGTCCTCGAGGATCAAAAGGGCATTAGAAGCCTGCTACACCGCCATTCTTCCAAAAGGCACTTCGCCATTCATCTATCTCAGGCAAGTACTCTTCGTCTGCTCTGGTATTCTGAGGGAGACCAACGTGGTTATACAGCATACAACTGGACCCGACAACAGTTGACGTCAACGTGCATCCTACCAAACGCGAGGTTCACTTTTTAGACGAAGAAGCCATCACGGAGTGTATAGCGGATGCCATCCAAGCCAAGCTCGCCCAGTCTGGGGAACGAACATTTGAGTACCAGGTTAGTGTGCCGCCACACGAACGCTTCTCCGCAGCACACTACTGACCTTCGACTAGACGCTTCTCACTGGAGGCATAGCTACTGTAGACACCAACACCAAACTAAAAGGAAAGGAAAAGGCACATGACAGCGCCATTGAGAGCCCCACTACCTCTTCAACTCCACCACCACCTAGTTCTACTGCCACTAAGAAAGTTCTGTCGCAACACAAGGTCCGAACATCTCCGGCAGACCGAACGCTCGACTCGATGTTTCTTCCCCCTGAAACCCAACCTGCAGACTCCGACAATGCGGCCGCACGTAATGGTGCTGATACAGTGAAGGAAAGGAGGAAGACCAGGGAAATACCGCAATCTACTTGCTACCTGACGAGCGTGTCGACACTGAGGGAAAATGTCAAGAAAGCGAAGCACACGGGTGTGTAGCCTGTCCCACCATCTTTTACGATGTCACGACTAACGAGTACGATCTAGAATTGACGGAAATCCTTCAGAAACACGTCTTTGTCGGCGTTGTAGACGTTGTCCGAGAACTCAGTGTCGTCCAAGTCTTAAAAAAATTATATCTAGTCAACCATGGAACATTATCGTAAGTACCTCAAAGTGAACGACGACTGAGGTCTGATCCACCGTGTTTCGGCAGCGAGGAGTTGTTTTATCAGCTCGGGCTCAGACAGTTTGGCAACTTTCCGAAACTCAAGCTTGAACCACCTGCCCCGTTGCGCCCACTAATCAAGCTGGCACTCGACGCGGAGCAGAATACAGAGCTTAGCAACTTGTCAAAGCCGCAGATCGTCGATGTAAGAACTTTTAATGACTACAACGCCTTAGATCATCCTCACACCGTGTTTCGTTTTACGTTAACAGTCCATCGCGCATATCCTTATCTCTCGAAGAGAGATGCTAAGAGAGTACTTCTCGCTGGGTATCACGATAGAAGGGATGGTTGACTGCCTTCCTGTGCTCATCCCCGACTATGCCCCAAACCTGGACAAACTCCCGCTCTTTTTCATGCGACTTGGCCCTCAGGTGAGCCGCTCTCGCCCTCCGCCGCCCTTGTAGCGGGCCAGATACTCAGCCCAACGATTAAAGGTCAATTGGAACAACGAACAAGAGTGCTTTGATACGTTTTTGCGAGAACTCGCATATTTCTACGTTCCTGGACCTGTCGAACCCGGGCGCAGCCAGGACGGCGATGCCGGCAGGGACCACCAAGCCGCCAACGCCTCGCAAGGAGAGGTATCAGAAAAGTGGCAGATCGAGCATGTTCTCTTCCCAGCGATGAAACGTTACATGACTGCTCCCAAATCTCTTCTGACGCGGGACGTCGTGCAGATCGCCAGCCTACCAGACTTGTACCGAGTATTCGAGAGATGCTGATGATGGAAGGAGTTGCACTTTCCCTCCTCCCACCCTACTATTCATACTAATAGCAATATATAAGTTACATTAAACACAACCGGGAATGGGTGCAGCTGTCCATGTGAATGTGTGAGGGTAAAATGGATGTACGCGGAGCCAACGAGGTCAGAACAAATCAAGGACTCAGGATAGCGTGAGCATGTGAGATAAAGAGATGGACTGTCTAGGGATGATGAGACACCGTGAAGGCAAAAAAGGAAATGAATGGGAGATTGCTCGTCAAACAACAGATTGCGTTTCAATGCAAGTGCGAAAAACATGATGATATTTATGGAAAAGGCTCTTGGGTAGAAGGGAGGGACTGTAGAGGTTCGGAAGACGTATTCGGAAAAAAAAAACCATATGCGTCGTCAGAAAACGGCGTGGGCTCTCCCTGTGAAGTAAGATCAGCGATACAATGAGGACGACATTTCGAAGGGGTGACTTACGCGACGAAGGACGGTAGATTATTTTTTTCATGGGCGTAACCCGTTGATGCTCCGCATGGCCCGCAACGCCGCAGGCGAATCGTACACGAACGCGTCCGAATCCGAACTGAAATCACTCTCGTCATCCGACCCGCCCTGTTCCCGCTCAAAGGCGGCGGCGGCGCTGTCGACGCGGAACACGTCGATGAACGGCGTCTGGGGCACTTCGTTCGAGGACTCGGTCGACTTTGCCAAGATGGCCGCGACTCTGGCCTCGAGCTGTTGGCTAGGTTCTGCCGTAGACGTAGACGACGACGACAGCAACGGCGGCGGCGGCATCCCGGCGACAGAGCTGTCGTTGTCGCCTTGGAAGAACGAGCTGAGCTCGTGGAGGTTCCGGACCAAGCCGCCGAGGTCGTCGTCTTCGGAGACCGTCGTAGGCGAAGCGAGCCGTTCGACGTCCTCCGGTTCAAAGTGTATTTGCGATGGCCGTGAGGGGACCTTGCACGTTTCGAAAACCGCCATTATGTTCGAGCGACAGGTCTCTTGCGAACGCTCTGGCCGAGCGATGCACCAACCGGATTCCTCGGGAATGCCGAATATGTCTGTCACGGATTCGACGTCTTTTGTCAACGATTTCAGCTGCATGCTCATTCGCAGAACTTGTTTGGCTGGGGGACCGCCCGATATCGTCATGGGTTCCTCCAACACCTCCAACGCTGCAGGCGCCAAGTCCGTCTCCAGAAGGCGAAGAAGCGGCATCAACAGTTCAGAACCCAGGAGCTCTACAGGATTCCTAGTCTCCCTCTGCTGGAATAAGACCTTCAGGATCTGTAACGCCGAAACTCGTAGCCACCTATGCGAGTTGAGCACTAGACCAAGGAGTAAAGTGACGACCTCTGTCCAGTCCTCGTCGCCGTAGTGTTCTCTGAGACTGGCAACGGATTGTCGAAGAAAGTCCTCCTTTGTACGGAATCGTCCTTTGATGAAGGAGGCCATGATACGGCTGATGCTGGTCCGCCCTTCCTGTTCCGCCAAGTAACCCACGTCTTGAGCAAAGGTCTGTAGGGCGGGATCTGATGTGTCCTCCGTCATTGACCTATAGCACCATGGTAGCGCTACGGTGTAAAGGTCGCGGACGCGACCTCGAGACGGGTCGATGATACTGCTATCGGTGACTTTCGCAAGCGTTTGCAACATTTTGAAGGTCGCATCGCTCGTCACGGACGAGCGTAGGCCAACAAGTATGGGCGATTGGAGGCCGCTCGGGCCCATCCACTCGGCCGGTCGTTGAGAGATAAGAGTGTGGGTCGTGTGTTCGTCATCCAGGTCCAGGTGTCCCAACACCGACTCCAAAAATGCGATCGCTTGGAGAAATTCGGTTTCGACCGTAGTTGATAGGCACGCGCACGCACACCAGAACATCTGAGGAAGAAGAGACGTATCGAAAAGATTGCAAGAGCCCAACACCTTCAGCGTATGGATCAATTCGTTGCTGAAGGATCTGATGTTCTCCTCCGGGGCAGAAATGGTATTTGACAACCGTGCCAGCAAGAGTGCTAAATCACTTGAGGTCGTGCTGGGAAGAAGCGCCCTGAAAATTTGCAGGGAACGAAAAGCGATCGCGCGGATGGCGCACGCAGTTCCCCATAGGAGCGCCAAAGATCCCCAGCGCTCCGCCAGCTTGGGGTGTAAAGGAACGAGGAGGGTGAGGATCCGCGAACATAACCTCTGCATCTTGGGTTCGACTTGTCTGCTGCTTTCTTCCTCTTTCCAAACGACGAGTTCCAATTCTTGCTCAAGCTCCGAGACGGAGGATACGAGAAGGGATCGAGCAGGATAGTTCAAACGGTCGGGAAGTTCGTCGTAGCCGGGTATCCAAGAACGCAGTTGTTGAATAAGCATCCGCTTCGCAGTCTCACGTACGATGGGGGATCGATGGTCCAAATGAGTAAAAATAGCATGGAGGAGAGGCGGCAATTCCTCTTGAAATTCCCAGCAGCGCTCGAGGGCGACGTCCGCAAGGAACAATAACGCGAATTGTCCAGCGCCTAACACTTGTCGCGGTTGCTCCGAGACAAGAGCATCAAGCTCGGACCATAGATCGATATCGCTTTGCTCCGGGAATGCTAGTTTGTGATCAATGCTGGGTAGCATGCGGGCTGGTTCTATAACGCTGCACAGGTCTTTCATGGCGCTACGACCAATGACGGAGTGGGATAGGCAAGCAACAACCTTCGAAGCGCATCGGATGTAAGTGACACTTCCAACTTTCTGTGATTGCTCCATTAGGAAACGAATAATGGCATGCCCGTTTGATTGGTATGGGGCGTCTACCAGGCGTGTCCAAAGAACCTCGACTTGTTCGGGGAAAGGGTCTGAGTAATGCAACGTAAGGGCCATTAAATGTAATATTGTCGTCTGTCCTTCTTGTGACATGTTAGACTTGTCCTCCATTAGGTTGATATTCGGGGTCCAGTACTCCAGGCTCTGGAGTAGTGTCAATGGACAACCAGAAATGCTAAAGACAAGGGGGATCCACTTCGCGAAAGCTGAAAGTACGCTCATTGCATCGTCAGGGTGCTCCCCTGCTAAGACATCCGATATGAGGCGGTTGGCGCGCAAGTAGGTGCTCGGTGTGGAGCTGCCAATCGTTGCCTCGAATTGTGTGAGGGAAAGCATGCCGGAAGAACGTTGGTGCACGGCCTCTAGAAGCTGAAGTGCGCGGTGGCGAACAGGATGGAGGGCATGGCAAAGGTTGGCCAAGCCAAGGCATATCGTCTCTTCGAACCGGAACCCGTGGTCTGGGGATTGGCAAATGAGATCCGCAACAACTTCGAAGAAGCGTATATTGCTCGTTTCGAGATCTCGCGCAGTTACAAACGCGAGCTGCAGAGCCTCGTTCGTAAGCTCGACGTCCTGAGCATTATTGTGTGTCAAGAGAGCCTTGAGCGCTTTCCTGGGGGAGAGATCAGAAATGAAAGTCGGACCGAGGTGAGTAAACGTGCCTTCCGCTGTTCAGGATTGATTCATCCATGGAAGCCAACACGGAGAGTATGCGGTCCAGCGTTTCTTTTGGAGTCAGAGCTTTCGTATACTCCGGTAATCCGTCGGTAGGAGATCCTGAAGATAAATCGGGCTGAAAGTAAGCTCTTGCCTAACACAATGTCAGAGAAAATTACGACTGTCAACAGCATGGGCAACTTACGCAAAGCGACGCCATGGCAGCGGTGGCAGCCCTCGAGAGTAGCTTCGTCTCCTTCTGGAAAAGAACCACGGCATCTGCTCTTTCTGACGGTGTGGAGACCGCCTGTGTCGCCGAGCGTTGCATGTATACGAGGCGCTGCTTAACTATCTCCGACTGGTGCCCAATTTGACACCACTCTTCACAAAGACGGTAAAGAGAAAGATGTGTCTTGGCAGGGATAAAGCGATCCGTATCGTTCAGGCTGCTGAGTCCGTCGAAGAGTCTTTCCACAGTCCCGCAGAAAAAGCGTCGAAGTCTTTGAAGTTTGAAATTGTCCCTGGACTCGGGCGCCGTGAGAAATGTTTGCGTGTTACGTACGAATCGCAAGACAGGTGAAAGCGCCGTTTGACGCACGCCGCAGCGCTGATCCCGCAGGTAGTGCGACGTGAGGAAATGTATGCGAGCGACTGCAGTAAAGAGACGTTCCTGTCGACGGCCACGCTCCAGAGGGAATGCTGGCAGAGCCTTCTGCCTCGGGTCACCGCTCCTCGGGTCATCTAAAAGCTGACGATTGAGAAGGAGTCCGAGATCCTCCAATAACTGTGAGTACCCTGCGGCAGGGAAAGAGCTGATACAAAAGACCGCAGCATCCCGGAAAAGTGAGTGTTCCGAATCCAAGAAGGGGGTGAGGTAGCGAATTAGGCCGCGTGTGGTTGTAAGGCGCTCGCGATCGAAACTGGCATCTGACGGCACTCTGCTGTGGCTACGTTCGATCAGGGCAGGTCGGTTCTCTACAACTAGGGCAATGGACGACAAGACCTTCGTCCACAGATACCACTGGTCAGGAAGAAACTTGTTTTCTCCGAAGGCCTTGGAGCCATCACGGTCTGCTGAGCCGACTCGAGGTTGGGAAGGGGGTGGCATCTTCGGAACGAGACCCGCCATGACGGCGATTGTGTGATGGAATCTCGAGACGGCGGCCACGAGACTTTCTCGTAAAATCAAAAGCGAGGTGTGCTGGCGCTCAGAAGTTTCTACCTTCAACGTCTGCAATATACCGGGGAAAACCCATTGCCAAAGAGTCCGATCTCGTATATCCTCGCTATCAGCAATCCTTAGTAGCGCATCTTCTGCTGAATCCCGCCATGACTTGGCACGTTTGACGTCGTCAGTTTCGAGGACGTGGTTGAAACTATCCAATACCGTGGTGGTTAAGGCCTTGTCATATAGAGCGTCGATAATCCTGGGTCGGGGTGTCTCAGCGTCCATTTTGAGCACTGATGAGAGGTGGATCGTAACCAGACGAAGCGAACGTAGCAACTTTGCGCCTATCGTACATATGGGGCGGGAAGAAAAGCATAGCAGGAATAGTGCGCCCGCATCAAGCTCGTCTAGCCTGGCTGATATGAATGGAATATGTTCTTGAGGAATAGAACCAGGTTTCTGCCCCAAAAGCTCGTGCATCCATCCATCAAACAGGCTGGCCCAAAGGTTCAACAGGCGTGCATTTTCCAGTAGTAAGCGTTGAGCGGATCCTTCCTGGGATATATTACTCGGATCGAACAGGAAAGTAGAGTACTGTTTGAGAACAATGGAGGCGTGTGTGGGTTCGGCCATGAAACGTCGTAAAGAGAGGACCGCAGCTTCTCCAACAGCCGGTTCGACGTGGATGACGCCACGAAGGAGCAGATCAACCGCGTTTTCGACAGGGATAGGTTTGTGGAGGCAACGAGGCCATGAGTGGAAACATGATTGGAGCAGTTGCATTGTGGGAGAAAGATGACTAGGATATGCAAAGGGACCATCCGGATGACGACGAACGTTGTAGCTGTGCGTCTCTTCGTAGGTAGCATTTTGTCGGTGAACAGTCCACTGTTCGTCGAAGACGGACATGTTTCCGACTGTCTTCATACATGTCAAAGCAATGTTCCATAAAATAGCACTGAATCGATCAAAAAATTCTTGCATCCCGGGCTTCGATAAGAGGCTCGCCGGCATGAAATCAGATGACGATGGATAGTCCTGCCATGGTGGAGTTCCAGAAAAGTCGCTACTGGATGGCCAAGCTGGGACGGGTTCGTCACGTTCCACGAGATGGAAGGAGAGAAGGACGGCACGGATAGCAATGGTAAGCCTCTCCGCTGAAAGAACAGCGGTGATGCTAGCTGGCTGCGCTAAAATGGCCTGCTCCTGCATGAGGTTCAAAACAAACTCGACCCCAAAATCAAAATGTCGTGAACAGAGGTAGTGGAGGATACAAATGAAGGGCTCTAGGTGGTCCTCGGGAGGAAAGATCGTAAGTCGATTAGGTGGGAAAAAGTTCTTGAGTAGCGATTCCATCTTTGACGTCGAAGTCGACAATGATTCCCGGCAGCGGAACAAGTAAGTCCAGATGAGGCGCATCATCCCATTCATGACGGGGATGCGGAAAGCTTTTTCCTGAAACGATGTGATTAGTGGGCACAGGACACGACTAAATAAGGGTGCTTACCTTCAGCTTGTTGAGGCCAGCCTCAAAACAAGCCGTCCAGTTTCGCAGAAAATAGTCCGTCGGAGACACGCAGAGGCTGACAACCACCAAAGGATATGCTACATTCCAGTATCGAACTTTCCCTGATAAGTCTCTAGCCTTCGGGTGGATGATTTCAATGGCCTTGGCCCACTGAGGATGGTTGACCTCTGCTTGCGCAGTCTGTCAATCATCGTTAAACAGAAACGATACTCTAGAGTCAAGGAGGAAAGAGACCTTAGCCACGGGGTGGAGAAGTTGAACCAACGCCTCCGCGAAAGAGTGTTTGAAACGGAATCCATGGACATTCTCGAACGCCTTTGCTAGCCCCTCCATAAACTCGGCGCCTTCTTCGAAAGACTCTGGAGGCCAAACCTAGTATCAAAGTTGAGTCCGAAAATCGGACAGAAGAGAAAGAAGGTGGGGTACTCAACCTTGATCTGGATGTGCTTGAGTCCTCTAACAAGATTCTCGTATCTCAGATCTACATCTTTTGGGACATGGCCCGACGCCACAGGTGCAAGCTCAGCCAAAAAGCGGTCGGTGACGCTAATGAACCTAGTATTGGCCAAATATCCAAGAAGCGTCGCATACAATTCCGCATTTGTCCTGTGATTTGCGCTCTGAGACAGCAACTTTAGGTCGGGCCTGCGAAACTGTTCAAAAGTCGTTTCCTCTAAATTGAACCCGATGTTCTCTCCTAGGGCATCCTTAGATAAGGACTGCATTACCACAATGAGCGCACGGCACATTATGTATATAGCAGCAAGAGATTTCCGTTCGCCGAGGGCGTCATACAACCGGTTTCCTCTCAATGCCGATGCCGAGGACTGAGACGTATGAAGGCGGGAGATATCTGGCGGGATTGGAGAGCTATTCTGAGATTGTCGCCAACGCCTGATGCTGTCAACGACGGGTTTCGCGTTCTTCTGACCTATGCAGCCTAGAGTCTTGAGAAGGTCGTCGAATTTCGTATCAATACCGGGGCCCAAAAAATCGGGCAATGATGGTTCATGATCCTAATGCGTGGATGAATTAGAGGGCCAAAGGACCGACATTGAGACTCACGAGAGGCTGTTTAAGGAAGGTAGCAATCTTGTGCTCTGCAGCTGAAGCGAATCGTATGAACACTGCATGGAGCGCGTACTCTGCCGGAGTCCGGGGGTCCACCTCCACTTTATCCTCTTCCGGTTCTAGTGGTGCCGGACTTTCGCTTTGTGGGAAGCCCGAGAACACATTCGGCATCGGTGGAACGGGCGGTGGGGATGAGGGAAAGTTAAAGCCATGCCCATGATCGCTCCCGGGATCCGAACTGTGGAAAAGTGAACTCGAATATGAATGTCCAGAGCGGCCGGGTACATGTCCCTTGGAACGGGTTGTGCGGCTCGAGACTTTACCCTCGCTGGAACTGGGGGTAGGTGGTCGATGATAGGGTGGGCTGGGGTTCTCAGGTCCTCGACGTAGTGAGTGGGTTGCGTGGCCTAACGACGAGTTCGAGCGATTGAATGGCAAGGAGGTGTAATCAAGAGCAGGAAGCGGAGGGGGGTCGTTCGCCTTGGCACCACCACTCTTGAACGCGTTGCGAAGGGAGGCGAAAGACGGCTTCTTGGAGAACGGGGATGTGCTCGTCGTCGCGATGGAGGACTGAGAGGAATGTATGAAAGGAACGGATGCCTTGCGGATGGGACGCGAAGACTGAATGGAATCATCAGAAGTAGCAGAGTCGCCTCGGGAATGGAAATACGGTCGATCTCCGCGCTCCGGGGCTACCGCGGTGGGCGTACTCGATATTGGAGATTCTTGACCGTGGCCGAACGATCCAAACCCAAAAGCACCTCCAGCGGCGCGAGCGAAGGGATTGGGTGTCAAGTTGAAATCATCGTCGGTGAGATCTGTAACAAAGTATGAGTAGAATAGAATAGGCCACAAGGACACAACAAGCACCTGGGATAGTGATTTGTATACCCGACTCGCTCATGGTTGACTACGGAAGCAAAATGGTTGGGAAGAGGATCCTTGGCCAGCCGGAATGCCTCTGGCTAAAGATGACTAGAAAGCGAGCGACGATTGACTGAGTCTGCAACCGTAAGACTGGCGTCGGCGTCACGAATTGTCTTACGCAAAAACCCCGCACAAGAAAACCCTTATTTGACAGGAAATATATTCACGTGGGAAAATAAACGCGTGACGATGCATTCCCTTATCACGTGGTTAACACCAAATCACGCTATTGATCTCCAGCCAGAATCCACAGGATCGATAATTGGTGCCATCCACTTGGCAAATACGATACACGATCAACGTTACAGCAAAAAAAAGCGATGGCACGTGGCCCAATGAAAACATCGCAACGCTAGAAAGCAGTAAACGCAGAGCAATACGAATAATAGAGGCGAAAGGCGTGAGCATGACATGACAGAACCAGCATCATGAAGTCGTGAGGAAATGTGACGTCTATGGGACCAAGAAGACCAAATGCCATGATAAAAAGGGATCGTGCAAGTATCGAGAGTGTGATTGCGATGATTCAGACGAGGTATTCCGATGGTACAAAAGGTATGGGTGATGGTTGGTTTGGGAGAGTACTGGAGTGTTCAATTGTGATGGACGAAAATTGTACGTGAGCAAATTCAGCACATGCCCGAGAGCTTTTGTGCGAGGGCCTCGACAAGGCGAGGTTCGACGCCGAACTGGTCAGCGAGCTCCCCGAATTCGACATTTGCTTGTACGCGAGAAGGCATATGAGTCGCCACTCGGCCGCCCTGACCATGCATGGGGTCTGGGGTGCCGGGCTCGCGGCGCGAGCTATGCCCACTGACGGAAGAAGTCGGGCTATGGGAAAAGAAAGGATGATGGGCGTCCATAATGTTGGACAGCTTCCGACGGTGTTCGGCTGTGAATACTGAAGAGGTGTGATGATCTAGATCAATCAGCCTTTCGATAGAACGGGATGCGTACCATCACAAGTGACAGCGACGTTGAGTAATTGCGCCAGCAACTCAGATGTGTTCACAATGTGCCGCTTGTCATTAGAAGTAAGAGCCTGGATGGCAGCTGTGGGAGACGATCGTAAATGGCTGGGACATACGTGTCACGCAACATACCGTACGTGATATCTGCGCAAACAACACGATCAGTACCTGTGCGACAGACTCGACACAGAACCCATCTATCTTACCAAATAGCAAATCCCTTGACGCAGTGGACCAGAAAAGTCTACTGTCCGCATCGGCCGGGAATTTGGAGAGCATGCTGATCAAGGAGTAGAACGGGAGCGATGGAACCTTGAGGAAGTGGGACTATGGGGGACGATGAATCTAACTCTAACGTCTGCCGGAGCCGACACTTACCTCGGGAGATCGGATTAGATGCAGTAATGCCTTCAGTTCTGCCTCCGTTACCAGTCCATGCTCCAGAGCAGAAACAACCTGTTCATTACTTAGGCCTGCCAGAGACGGCCTACATCCGTCGAAGGGTCCCTGCCAGGATGGGAACAGCGACTTCATCAATTCCTCCTGATTGCTACGCGTGACAGTGACACCACGCGCTCGCTTGCCCTTGCCAAGAACAGAGTTTTGGGCAGTTCTAAGACTAGCTCTGGCGGCCTCTTCATCAGGTATCTCAACATATGCATGGCTGAGCGTTTTCCCCTTCCGATCAAGGAGGACGTGTACACGTTTTACGGGATGCTTCAACCAAGCGACGACCGCTGGAGGAGTAATATCCTACGTAGCGAAACAATGTAGTGGTCAATCTAGGCCACGAAATTAGAATAACATCAGGTACATACCCAGGGTACATTATCGATGCGCAACACCGGTAATTCACCCTCTCGCAAGAGGTGATGGCGCTCACTCCTGTTGGGCGTCGAGGATCCTTGCAAGTCAAAGAAGTGAAAATCGTTTACGAAATTTTCCTTATTGAAGTTGTCAAACGCCCCAGGTGTGAGGCCGCCACGAGGTGCTCCGGAAGCCTGCCCACTGCTGCTTTTAGACCCAGTGTTCCTCAAGTGAAAGTTGGCCACTCCAGTCTTGCAGACCGCACACTCCATGTCCTTCTCACCGACGATGTTGAGAGCACTAGTAAGGCACGCTGAACACAATAAATGAGCGCAAGGCTCAAGCTCCGCTAAGGAGGGGCCCAGGTTGCCGCAGACTGAACAGCATAGCTCCGATGCCAATGGTTCCAAGTTACGGAACGCAGGGGTGTTGGTGCCGTGGGGATACTCAAATGATATATCAGGATGGTCAAAGGGGTCATTGAGGGATAACGGAAGCGCCAGGGGTTCTGCGTGGGAGAAGGAGGCCGGATATGGGACGTAACTATTCTCATCGATATCGAACAAGTTGGTCTGCCAACGCTATTGGGTACAAAAAGGAAGCATGGAAGCAGGGGACTGACCTGTCCGAGAGCACAGCGACGACGAGTCGGAGCGGGGTCGGTCAACGAGCCCTTGATCTTCAGAAGATTGACGTTGGAGGTGCGAGGAGAAGGTGTGTTCAGTGAAGCCAAGGTACGCCGTGCTGGAGTGTGAGGTGGCGGCTGGGGTGAAAGGAAGGGGATTTGGCTTGTCTGGCTTCGGGAACGGGACCGACCTTGCATAAGGATAGGAGGAGCGCTAAGAACTGGCGTAGCATATCAGCGAACGCATCCATAACGTGCAACATCAGCCTTACTGGCTATTCGTGGTAGAAGTTAATAAGCGGATCATTAAGTAAACACACGGGTGATGATTGAAAAGTGAGGTACCCACAATCTGCACATCCATCGAGAAATCTGTAGTAACCGAATGTCAATTCGAGTATTTCCCAAGGTCTGATGCACACGTACACATTGATGATCGTCGCAACGAATTACGGAAGTGGTTGGGATGAGTATATGGAAGTGCCCGGATAGTGCGCATATACGTACCTAATATTAAAAAAAGCAACATCATCGGAATGTAAAACGCAGAGAAGAACACCATGGCATACCTTCATCACACATCAGACTTTCGTCATCCTTGGATCCCACTCTAATCCCGTTCTCGCTTGCCCGCGAGCGCCAGCTGTCTTCGGTGTCTACCTGTGCCATGGCTTGCCCATCGAATGAGTTTTCATAGCCAGCGATTTTGGGGGATGCGGTGACATTGTAACGCTTATGGCTCGTTGCTGATGCTGGGGTTGTTAAGGCGGATTGATTTGTACTGAACCAGGAAGAGCGCAAACTCAAGGGGGTATAAGGGGTGGAAAGAGTGCTTGCAGGCGTTAGAGGTGATCTGAAGTAATTTTGGAGTTGATGGTGGTGACGCTGTGCCCTGGGAATGCGCTGGGGCGTTACTGGGGGAGGGCCTTCGCTGCTCGGTTTATGAGAACGAGTAGTGTATGCAGGGGTTGTTGGTGCAGAGATGGGAACGCCAGATGTAGGGAAACGGTTGCTTGTTGAGGACATTGAAGTTCGTGACGGTAAAGGGAAGGGTGCAACAGGGGAAGGGAAGGAGATGGGTGCCAGTTAACGTGCTGTACTTGTACGAAAAGGAAAAGGAAAGGGAAAGGGAAACAAGTTCACCCAAAGCCGTGCGAATTTGCCTTTTCAGGACGCGTCCGGACGCGATCACGTGGCGGAAAGTGCCACATTGTTATACTGTATACTGTAGTACCATCGTCTATCGAAGACACTGTACAAGTAACGACAATTGGTTTCACACCACGAATAAGGATATCATAGGTGGCATAACTCTAGAAGAAATTAATATACTGTAACATATATGCCATGAGTCTCGGATGTAGCCTATGAACGGCATTATGGGGATAATACGGTGCGGAAACTATATGATAAAAACCAAATCACATCGGAAGGGAAGGGAAGCCACAGACTACCAAAACTCATCTCCTGGAGCTCCCGCTCTGCTGTATCCAGGAACCAGGAATACCCCTGCGTCGATACAATGATCGGCTGTCGCGTCCAGTTCCAGGGGCAAGCAATGCACCCCAGTCGCCATCATTAACAGATCCTCTTCTTATACGCCCTCCACTCTCGGATGCCGTTGCAGAATCGTCGCCGCCATGCAGCGTCCAGGTTCCATTGCCATGGAAAGAGTCGTCGTCCCCGTCGCGAGGTTTTGGCTCCCGTTCCAAATGGCGTCGTAGGGACTTGATCGACCGCTGCCTTCTCGTATGGACGAGAAGTTTTGACAAGTCCACCTCATCTTCATCCTCGTCTTCGTCTTCGGAAGATGAATCATAACTATCCCCGTCTCCTGGTGAATGCAAGATAAAGTCACCTTCCACCCTACCACGCAGGCTGAGTCCACTATCCGCGAGACGCTCCTGGTTGTTACGTCGATGTTTCCTGCCTACTGATCGCTTGGCTCTACCCCTCCTCCGAACGCTTCCACTGGAGAGATTTCCGAAACTCGCAGATGCTGGTGAGTCCGAGCCTGACTTGCGTCCAACCACAGACGAAGATCGGGAGGCCGGAGCGGAGCGGCACACAACATTTACCCGAACTACTTGTCCAAGAGAAACATGTGAACGCATAGCTACAAGAGTCGGTGGATGAAGTGAATTTAAGCTTGCCGGTAATGATGGTGTTGAACGACCCCGCAGCCTAGCGGTGGTGTCTTCTAATGGTGAAGTTGCGTGCTCACAATTTGGTCGCGGGCGGCCACGAACTGTTCCGGAACGGCTGCTTGGTAGGCTGGAATGTCCAAATCTGGACCGCCCTGGGGAGAGCAGTAGCGAAGACTGAGAGGGAACGCCATTAGGCCCTCCCACGCGAGCTCCAGGGAAATTCAAGACAGCCCGCGCAACCGTCTCAAGCCATGATGTCGGCATTGGAGGTAGAGGCGAATGCTGTGCACGGTGGTCGTCTTTCAGGCTGGTGGCGCTCTTCTTCGCCACTGCTGTGGGAACGCGTTCCCCAAGATGCCTCCGCCGAGGAATGTTAGGGGCGGAGGCTATGTGACGCAGGTAAGCACGTGCTGGAGATGCATGGACGTTGAGTGGGCGTGTGCTGTCGGCTTGGCCGCTGGATGTGAATGCATGGCCCTGGACTCCTTGGGTTTGTGATGACGATGCCCTCACTGTTGAGCCTGAAAGAGGTGAGAGAGTGAGTCATTGATGAGATCAATGACACCCATCCAGAACTTACTTGAGTTTGATGCAACCTTGGACTTGCGTGTCCGAGGGGGAACGAGAGCAGACGGTTCTGCTCGGTCATGGGTTCTAGGGACCCTCAAACCAGCAGGCTGATCATCGGCCTGCCCCAGCACGAGTCCTGACAGGAACCCGACCATGGCATCAACGCCGTTCTTCAGCTTGCCATCTCTTTGTCTCCCCTCTTCACGAATCTGTTCGTGTTCTCGATGTCGGTCGGCCTCGGGTGTGAAAATTCGGGTTTCTTTATAGCCAGCTTCTTTGAGGAGGTCTTCGAGACGTTCATACGTTTTCGATGTCCCACGACGGTGTAGTGGAACTCGTGGACCATCAGGAGCAAGACTAGAAGGGTACTTTGATCTACCGCGGGGTGGGGTATGGGGTGTTTGAGGAGGTTCAACGTTATGGGCGTCCTCTACGGAAGAAAATGGGGATTGAAGGAGACCTGGCGGCGAGGCGGAAGAGGAGGGAGATGAAGAAGTCGCCTGTCTCACAGCGTTAGACACTTGACGATTCCCGATAAATTGTACGTACCATGATTGTATCGCGAAGAAAAAGAATGGAACTTATCGACTTGAGAACTTGAGAACGAATATGCGCATCAGCGTCTTGGGCGACGAGGTAGGCGTGGGGGTGTGTCAACAAACAAAAGTCACTGCGCTTCTTCTTCCAAGCCACTGATGCACATGCGACAGTTTCTGGGTGAATCCGGCCAGATCGAAGCTTGTCAGAATGTTTATGTCATCATTTGACGTCACACCAATGTCACATCCTCGTCACACCATTAAGCGCGTGTCACATCGCGTGACTCGGTCACGGAGACTTGCGCGTCGCGGTAAGAATTCGATGAGACAGACTGCACGCGCGTTCACCTATTCATTTATTCACCATGCCTGAACCCGCCAAAGCCGCCATCGCCGTTCCGTCAAAGGACCCAAAGAAGAAGGAAAAAGACGAGAAGGATGGCACTACATCAACGAAGAAGCTTGATGAGAAAGAAGGCGAAGAGCTGGTGCGTTGTACTTGACTGGCGGCATGACCCCTGGACTTAAATCTCGTGCACCAGTCGGAAGAAGACCTCCAGCTCAGAGGAGAGCTAGAAATGCTTGTAGAGCGTTTGAAAGTGTGCACCGTTTGTTCATTCCTTGTCGTTGATTAAATATTTGTCCAGGAGCCAGATACCACCTTGTACCGACCAGCACTTGAGACACTCCGCACGCTCATTCGGACATCTACATCATCCATGACTTCCGTACCAAAGCCTTTGAAGTTTCTGCGACCCCATTATCCCGAGCTACAAAACCTCTATGAACTCTGGTCTCCGTCAGGGGACAAGGTACTCGTTCACACTTTCCGAAGCGTGGAAGTAGACCTGAATCATTACCTTTATGGCAGAGTCTCTTCGCGGACATACTCTCAGTCCTCGCCATGACATACTCGGACACGGAGCCCCGCGGAACACTACGCTACCGTCTACTTGCAGCATCCCTCCGCCCCCCAACATCTCCGCTTGCTGACCCCGGAGACTGGGGCCACGAGTATGTTCGACATCTGGCTGCGGAGCTTGGCGAAGAGTACAACCTTCGTGAACAGACTGAGGTGCCTAAAGCTGCACCGGA
>Ga0307512_10003086_pt1 | contig 19926 bp, 20 predicted proteins | sample 14_EM_MG_FD_200267 | JGI IMG/M metagenome (GOLD analysis project Ga0307512, IMG submission 200267) | Populus trichocarpa ectomycorrhiza microbial communities from riparian zone in the Pacific Northwest, United States - 14_EM | ecosystem: Host-associated > Plants > Roots > Unclassified | place... | reverse complement strand
CGAACAATTGCGTCCTCCGAGGAAATAGGGTCAAGTTTGTAGCCGTCAAATTTCGGGTTGAGGAGTGACCGGTTTGGATGAAGCGTGAACATATCCAAAATGTGCGACACGATCGACTATGATATGCTCTATGCTCAATGTTTGTTGTCGAGGGCGGCAATCGTTGCCTAAATGGGGAAGGCGGTACAATACCACAATACCACAATTTATTCTTCCACAGCCCTGGATAGAAAGAAGGCTGCCCCATGTCGCCCACATCGTAAACCCCTGGAGGTCCACAAATGGCCCTCCGGCGAAGGAATGATGGGCGTTTACAAAGGCGCGGCCGGGATCGAGGAATTCTACAGTACAATACCCCAGGATGCTCTCCTCGACACCCGATGTATATGACACCAGGCGCCGCTAGGATGAATGACTAGGAAGATGTGACGAAACGATCTCAGACACACGTGTTGAGAAAGAAGACTGGAGTGGTGGCGAGTGGTAAAACTACTGTACTGACTCGGATATCAACGCGCGCGCTCACAGTCAGGAATGGAATTCCGAAAGGTTTCATAAATAAAAGCATGAGAAACTAGGGGGACGCGTCGCGCTGCGGATCGAGAGTACCTTGCTAACACCGAACGTGGCAGGTCTTCCAATTGATGGAATGCTGAATCACCTGCTCCTGATCCCAACGCGTCCAATACAGCGCTGGGCCACGTTAAGCCCTCTCGCCCGCTTCCCTGACGCTATATCTTGCATTAACCAGTCGGTGTCACTCGGTGATTGTTCTCGAAGCGATCCTAAAGAAGTAAATTCGGTGGCTGAAAAGAAAAGATGAGTGTTGGAATGCCGTGAACAGGATCCGGAGAGATGAGCGTTATGAAATCAGTGTCAAGGGGAACCATAACTCTCCTGCACGAGGGGCACTACCACCCAGGGCCATTCGCGGAAATGACCTCGGCGATCGTATCAAGTATGGCTATCCTGGAGAAAGGACACCATTAGTGAGATGTCCATCAACAGAACCGGGAGCACCACGTTCATCTCCGGACTCCTCGATATCGGGAGAGCGCATGACGAGGAAACGTAAAATACAGAATTCTACGAAGGAATCTCAAACCATCTCGATTAATACGGCAGCCTGTGGGGCAAGCCCGGGGAAGACCGTAGACGCAGACCGTGACCCTTACCCTTACCACGGAGGCCGTAATTGGTCAGTTGAATGCCGCATCACAATTAAAAACGGAAACGGAACACGCACTAATGATCGAGACATCCTATGTGTGCTGCAGAGATGGATGGAATAAAATGCCGGCACGTCTTTGCGCCAACACGCGAACACGCATAAAGATGCTCTGTGCCTCATCAAGGTGACATCGTCGAAGACCAAACAGAATCGTGAGAGAACCGTAGCATTCCTCGGTCGTATGAAAGGTGCGGAGGGCTCAAACGAAATCTTAGGACTAGGGCACGCCACATTAGGAACGCAATACATATCATTTGATTCGTTGACTGGAATATATCTTAGAAATACGTCATCTGGAGTCGAAAGCAGACTAGGAGCTGATGCCGACCTCAAAATTCCAGCGCTCAGATACCCGTTTGTGGAACATTATCCACGGGGAATCCGGGGATAATGTTTCAGCTTATGAGGCGTAATCACAGCCAGATGGAGCAAACAAGAGAAAGCCACAGATGAGGTACAAGGCACAAAGAATAGTAACGGATTCAAACAGCTGCTCGCAGTGGATTTATTGAAGCTGAAACAGTGGGCGTCAGTTGCAGAAAAGGGCTCCGGAGGTTCGGAAATTGCTCGGACGGGTTACAAAAGTTTCCTATTGACATCCAGCATACAGGCACTAAGTGCGAGGACGTGAGAATGCATCGTTTGGAAATGCTGCGGGTCATCTATTAATCAGATAGCAAGCTCAATACTGGCACATCTCCGTGCCGTGTCGAAAGTGAACAATGTTACACGGCCTCGACCCGTATTATCAGTAGGTCGCCCCGAATGCGGCATGATATATGGATTAGGAGATTATGTAAACCCTTCGGTTCCATTGGGGGGATCCATCATGGGGGAGCTGCTTGATGGGTCAGAAACCAGTGCACCCGAACCCAAGCCAGTGATACTTGGTGGGCAGGGAAGGAGGGAATTGACGTCGTTCAGTAAAATTTGACTTGCATGTGACAACACTAGCAAGATAACTGCAAGAGAGGCCAAAACAGGACCTCCAAGCACGAGTAGCGACCTGAAACGCGATTCAGTGACCAAAGAACACTAGAAATGAGGCCATTATACTGGTATCGATACTGGGGTAGACGCGTACCTAGTCGTCGAACTTGATCCGCTTTCCCTGCGAAGGGACAATCACCGCATTTGATTTCTCCTTCATACGCATTTTCGCTATCCAGGACGGGTGCAGTGGACGATCGTCCACAGCCCCGGACTTGCGCAGATGTGAAGTATGTTTCGTTGAAACATCGTCTACTTTTCGTTCCCGGGAATTGTGCTTGGATGGATCGGGAAGCCGTCGGTGGGGTTTTGCTTGGGTCCCCCTGAAGGGCTTCTTGAAAGTACGCACATCATCGGTCGCACCTGACCCCTCCCGCTTCTGGAGGTGCTTCGCCCCCTTTCCATATTTCCTCTCCCATATTCTGGACGCAAAATGATTGAGAGATCTCAGAAATGAGTCAACTGTCACTCACACCCTCCTCGCCCTCTGACCTCTTCGGTTCTTACGAACGAAGTCAGCTGCTCCTGCCTCCCCATCACTCCAATCTGTGTCTGAGCCACCGGGAATGAAACCATTCGAAAGGGTCGGCAGAAAGACGGACTCCGTTCCCAGGGCCTTCGAAGCACTGTCTGGACGCAGCGGAGAATGGCTTGCTCGATCAAGGGCGGAAGTCTTCTTGGGTAGGGTGGACGGGCTTGGCTGAACGGGATCGTCACTTCCTGCGGTGTCACTGCCACCGCTTGTATCGTCCTCGGAGTCACCCGAATCATCCCCGGATGCTTCTGGGACATCTGGCTGATTGTCCACCGCAGAGGGATCAACTATCTGCGGCTCGAGAGAATCACTAGATGCCTCATCATCATCATCATCACCACCACCATCTCCGCTCGGGTTCAGTGCGGAATGCAGAGACGAGACGGCCATGTTAACTTCCTTCGACAACGATTTAGAGCTCAGCAACCGGCTCTCCATTTTTGCGGCCATGCCTTCAGACGCTCGAGAAACATCATATGCGAATGTTTTCGCAATCGCTGCCTGTATGGATGGGTTTCTTGATAAGTGTTTATCCTTCCCTAGCTTACTCTTCAAAGCTAGCGTGCCGATCCGGTCGTGATCCAACGCCTAGGTTCACGTAAGTGGAATGCGACTTGACAATACTACAACCATACCTTGAGCGCGTTGAGATCCGCTTCTAACACTGATTTGTCGGAGCTTTTCTCCACATTGGACGATCTGTTAACCCCATGTCGCCAAGTCCTTAAACCAAAAAAAGTAGACAAACCCCGAAGCTTTGAGCCTTTTCACGATTTTCCGAATTTCAAAGGCCTTTGATTTCTTTGCTGCCTTCTTGGTTTCTTTCAGGCCATGGAACTATCCCGGATAGTCCGTGTGTAGGAAGTACAATAAACCGTGGGTATGCGCACCAGCTTCCCAACAATTTTAGTATTGTTATCTTCCTGAAAGAAAGCCGCGTAAAGTGAGGAAAGCAGATGAGTCAAGACTGCATACGTTCGACAGAGAAGAACGCTTTCTCTTTACGCCGCGAGAATCGGTCAAAGGCATGATTCCAAAGAGGGTGCACTAGCAACAGATGAGGCCGACGCGCTGGTCACCAGTGCGGGCCTAAGTGGCTCTCGGCCCGGGCCATTTGTGCTCAATGGCGATTCGCCAGTGCTAGCCACTTGCCCACTTTTCGTCACCATATCACCAGCGTCGGAGCATCTAGCATACACTGGTCCCTCTTGGCTCACAATATTGCCTTCCTGGGCTTCGTTGACTTGCAGGGATGGACGCGGATTCTGATTTTAAAGTTCAGACAAGGTTCGAGAAGTACACCGAGTTCGTGGCTCTACAGGATCAGGCGCTCTCTCTGGATGCAAGTCCCCATGTATCCGATGAGGAGTTGGGCAGACGAATAAACCTCATGGGCCGTATAGTCAACATAGTATGCAGAAAATAGTCCGCTTTTCCTCCCATTATGCTCACTACTAGTTCAGTTTGCAGAATATCAAGAACAGCCGTATTTACTCGACCCATTTTTAGAGGAATTAGTGGGACCAGTGGTCGAGAAGTTCAAATTCTATGCTCAAGGGCTCACCGGTGGCAGTTTCAGTTTAGAAGACATCGCAACTTTCGACTCCAGGCTGGAGCTGGCGGCGCCGTTAACTCGTGTATCGTACTTGCTGTACAATTATCTCAAGTTCAGAGGTTATAAGCCCATTAGTCAGTCAATACGCATGTTTTTTCGAATATCGTGCAGTGGACTTGACGAACAAACTGCAGTCCGATTTTTTCCTCACGAGATTGCAGATCTTGCGGTAGCCCTAGAGTTCGCACAGATTCTCGACCGGACACAAAGTTCCACTACTTTGTGGGCGACGCGACATGTGGCGCTGCACTGGATTTCCCTTATCTGCATGATACCTTTCGATCTCGCTCAATTTGACGAGGTCGAAAAGGAAGGCCAAACGGCGGTCACTATCGAGGCCATTGCTAAGCGGAGCCTGACGAACTCAGGTGTCGCCCGAGAGAGTGCGGCTATCCTCCTCTCTCGTCTTTACGTCAGGTATAAAAATATACACATACGGTGGCTCATATTGCAATCTCAACGCGTTGCAGGAGGGACGTGGTAACTCGCTTTCCAGCGTTTGTGGCTTTGGCCAAAACCTGCGCTAAAGAACAGAACAATATCTTTGAGGTACATTCATTTCCGGGTATACGATGGCCACTCATTCCGTACCTTTCCCAGTGTCTCGGTGTCTATCACACGCTTTGCGAGGTTGTCAAGAACAGCCCATTGGATATTCTTTTACCATTTATCCCCGATCTCTTCGAGGCTGCGCGGGCACTAGAGCCCACATCTACTCTTTGCAATAACGCTTCAGTCCGCAAGTTACGGATTAAGCTTTTGTCACGAACCGCTCTTCGATTACTGCCTGCTGCACCGCGTGTTTCCTTGAGGAGAGGTCAGCACGCCTAGTCTGCGCCACAGCGTCGACTCCCATGCTGACAAAGCCCGGAAGGTCGTGTCCTGTATGCGACGAATGAATCTGAACATTCCATCAATGACGATGGTGGCTTCGACGTCCCGGAAGAAATAGAGGCTGTACTAGAAGAATTGTTTCAAGGATTGCAGGACAGGGTGAGTTCTAGTAGAGGCAGGACTTTGAAAAGTTGTTGACATCTATGGACCACAGGACACCGTCGTGCGATGGTCCGCCGCAAAGGCTGTCGCGCGAATCTCGGAACGCCTTCCAGCGGAGTTCACCACTCAAGTCGTTGATACTGTGATTGGCCTCTTCTCCATTCACTCCATCGCCACTGCTAGTCTTTACGACCTGCCAGCAATAGCAGAGTGTACCTGGCACGGATCCTGCCTTTCGTGTGCTGAACTGCTTAGGAGGGGCCTGATTCCAAATGACCATTTGCCCGATGTCATTGACTGGATAATCAAAGTGATTTTCTCATCGGACTCGGAAATATTGATATTTTTTACCTTTCCTGTAGGCTTTATATTTTGACATCCGCAAGGGGGCACACTCCATCGGTTCCAACGTGCGCGACGCTGCTGCATATGCGCTGTGGTCCCTGCCAAGAGCTTATGAGGCGTCCACCATCGTATCAGTCTCGGACAAACTTGCAAAGAATTTGGTTTCTGTCTCTGCTTACGATAGAGAAGTACAAATCCGTCGCGCCGCCAGCGCAGCGTTTCAAGAATACGTCGGTCGAACGGTTCGTGGAACGAATTATTCTTCAAGTCGATTCTTAGCGCTTTGCAGGGCGTCTTCCTCCACGGCATCGATGTCCTGGGAAAGATAGATTTCTTTGCCATAGGAGTGCGAAGGAACGCTTTCCTGGTTGCAGCTCCTCAAGTTGCGGAGTAAGTATTGGCTAGCTAGCTAAGATGAACGAAAGGCTCACCCCAAACTTGAAGACATGAAGAGTATCGGTCTTTCTTGCTTAATCATCTAGTGACCATTACGCTTCGGCACTGGGACCTAGCCATGAGACAACTTGGTGCTCAGTCCATAAGGAAATTGTGCGAGCTGGACCTTTCTCGACTGGGACCTGAATGTGCAAGTCGTGTGGTGCGGTTTCTCTCTGGTAGACAAAAGTGTCCCTACCTTGACCTCCCACGATAGCGTTCGCTTCTCTCGATGTCTAGTGTTAGTGACGTCCACGGTGGCCTCTTGGCTCTCACCCAATTGTCGAATGCGTTCTCAGATCTAACTGAGTCCGAGAGACTTAGACAGGAGGTATGCTATCGCCTATCTGTGTGATCAAACTGAACGATATCAGGTATTCTCATTTTTGCTTGATGTACCAGCCGACATGATCCGATCGCCCCGGAACGAGCTTGTCACTGCCGCTGCTTGCCAGCTTATCGCCAGTAGCATAACCCCCAAGGAAATATTATTGTCAGGGGAATCTTCGGTGCCTCATTGGCGAAGCACCCTTGATCTGGGCATAAAACATCGTAAATCCACAGTTCAGGAGGCCGCTGCTTCTGCATTAGCAGAAGTAAGCAAGCTTGTAGATTGTTCGGCCGTCGTTCAAAGATACGTTAGCTCCCTAATACTCAGAATCGTTGAGATTCGCGGTGACTTATTATCCTACGATCATACATTTATCAGGGACTTCAGATCGGGTTCACCTACGATGCAGCAAGGTCTTGCACGTCTTTTAGGTTTGATGGACTATACGACCCATCCACACGCACTCCTGGAAGCCATTGATTGCCTCATTACATCTGCCATGCCCGCGGTAGGATGACTGAGAACTTTTGCATCTCTTCTACTGATTCTGATCCTGATCCTTCTTTTCATCAGTCGGAGTTGCGTATGTCCGATGTAGAAGCGCGTAGAAACTGCATAACATCAATTCAACTAATATTGATCGCTCTTGCGCCCCACCCATCACACAGTATGTAATGCCAGATATGGGCTTCAGGTTTGCACGTTTTTATCTAATCTGCCTTTTAAGGATTATCTCTCGACCATGTTACCCGGATGTATAATGCCCTGATTTCCGGTTTAGAAGACTACACCATCGATGAGCGTGGTGACGTTGGCTCGTGGGTTCGTATTGCCTCGATTCAAGGGTTGACCTCTGTGTCCGTGACACTCCTGACCCTCGCAAAATCGGAAAATACATATATTGAGTACATCCCTGCAAACCTGTACCAGAAGGCAGTTGCAGGAATTCTCACGCAAGGGGTTGGGCGCTTGGACAACGTGAGACAACACGCAGGAGATAGCATTCAACGCCTTCTGGAGTGCCCGCTCCCGGCAGTGGACGACTCGAATCCATGGAGATTCCACGGAGAAAAATTATTCAAAGAGTTGCTTTTGAGGTAACGAAGCTTCTCCCGTTTTCTGATATGGTTCTTACTTTGTTCAAAGCGACGACGTGGCTCGCTCACACGGTTGGCAGAACAGTTCTTGGATATATCCCAGGGCTATGCAATTTCTAGAAGTCCCCGAATACCGGCCAGCTATTCTCTCTGGTCTGCTTATCAGTATAGGGAGCAAGACTGACAGTACTGTGAATAAATCCCGCGTTCACCGGCATGGGAGTACATCCGGTATGCTGATGATGACCTTTGTCAGCAACGTCACGTCCGCAATAGCCTAGTTACGTACGCGAAGAAACTTCCGGGAGATGGAAACGGCGGGGGAGGCTATACCCTACAAGGCCTTGTCGCAGATCTGATTGCAGGGGCAAAGTCTAATTTGACTTCGAACACCAACGTGATACCAGTCCTGCAAGCGCTCAATGCTTTACTTGAAGCCGATGTATTGGAAAGACTCTGTTACAGCGAAGATGGACTCAAGAGGTTAGATCAGCGGTCGGTACCCCACTGGGATAGTTCTGATGGTCAATGCAGTGCGCAAGCGTTACTTTCGATCGTGTCAAGAGGGGTGTCGAGATTAAAGAGCGTGCATCGGATCCAAGAATGCATGAGGACGTGCGTTCAGTACATTGAGCTCGTTTCGTTCATATGACTGATCGCCCTACGAGCACCTTTTTTCAGTGTGGTTAATCTCTTGGCTCTCCCTCAGCTTTTGGATTCCTGTATTCCACATCTTGTAGATTTCCTCACCCACCAATATCCCACGGTCAGATGTCCACTACTGTGTTCTTGGAGATGTGGGCTCAACTACCCCAGATCCGAACCGAAACAGCGCGATACCTCTACCTCTTCCTTCAGAGTAGGGATATAGGGAAGGACACAGACGAGGCTGAGGAACTGTTATTGGAGATAGAGTGGTTCGTTGATTAGTGTTCCCACGCAGTTGAAAAACTGACTGCAACAATGTCCACAGGTTTTCCAACAAGTCGGATATCAAAGAGGCGGCGATGATTCTGGTTGATAAGCTCAGGGACGGAAAAGAATGAATGATGTAGCATACTGTACTGTCCGATTTGCAGCAGGGGCACCAGCCACCGATTTGCAGCGCACGATCATAAATACGATCAACTACGCTAATACAGCTCAGGTAAGCAGCCAACAAAAGCTACACTACCTCGTTGGCTCGTGAGAAAGAATGTGAAAAGCGATACCCGGTGGCTCGTATTGTAGAGCAACTAACGAGTACTGTAGTACGGACGAAGTGCTGTAAACGGACGGGTAGGTAAAGTAAGGACATCGCCCACATGTGCTCCGTGGGAACAACCTATTATTGCCAAATTAGCTTAGCCAAGGCCCAAGGCTAAGGCTTGACTGCGGTGCTTTCCTCCAAACAAAACCGAAGTGATCCATTACTCCTGAAGCTGTCGATGAACGATGGTAGCCAGCGAAAAACTAAGTAGTTTCACCATTAATGCCGCTGCTGCAACTGGGAAATATCGTGTGAAGCCTCACCTAGGTAAGTGTCGATCCACTGAGAGCATCTGCGGCCATTTCAACTCGTTTGCGATACAGATTATCGTACAGTCTCGGCTATCAATGGGTTTGTCCAGATGTCATGCATATATATAAACTGCTGACCATATGATAGGCCTCTGGTTGTACTGGATAACGTCAAGGTGCGCTTCCTGTGCTTGGGACGTGGGCTGATCCTCATCGAAACCCCTGATAGTTTCCGTCATACAATGAGATCGTTCAACTCACCCTCCCGGACGGTTCGAAACGTGGTGGCCAAGTCCTCGAAGTTCAAGGAAAGAAGGCCATTGTCCAGGTATTCGAGGGTACGACGGGTGTGGATGTAAAGGCAACGCACGTCGAATTCACTGGCAGCAGCATGAAACTTCCCGTCGCTGAGGACATGCTTGGACGAATATTCAACGGGTCGGGGAACCCCATTGACCAGGGGCCCAAGGTATTCGCGGAGGATTATTTGGATATCAATGGTACGTTTCCACGTCCTGGCTGCATGTGCAGGCTGGATGACGACTCGCTGCGAAGGCTCGCCCATCAATCCATACTCCCGTATTTATCCCGAGGAGATGATCCAAACGGGTATCTCAACAATTGACGTTATGAACTCGATCGCCCGTGGACAGAAAATACCGATCTTCTCTGCTGCTGGTCTGCCCCATAATGAGGTCATTTGTTCCCCGTCACATTTTCACCGCCTGCCCGCTCTGATAAGTACGGTTGGCGTTTAGATTGCCGCCCAAATTGTCCGACAGGCTGGCCTTGTGAAAGGGCCATCCAAGGACGTTCTCGACGGCCACGAGGACAACTTCTCAGTCGTATTCGCCGCTATGGGTGTGAACATGGAAACCGCGCGCTTCTTCAAGCAAGACTTTGAAGAGAACGGGAGCTTGGACCGCGTTACTCTCTTCTTGAACCTTGCAAACGACCCTACTATCGAACGAATCATCACGCCTCGTCTGGCGCTCGCCACCGCCGAGTACTATGCTTATCAACTCGAGAAACATGTGCTGGTTATTTTGACAGACATGTCATCATATGCGGATGCATTGCGTGAGGTGCGTGCTTTTAATATGTGCCTGTTCTGTTCGGACCTTAACTCTGGTTTTCCAGGTTTCTGCTGCTCGCGAAGAGGTTCCGGGTCGCCGTGGATACCCGGGTTACATGTATACGGACTTGTCTACCATCTATGAACGTGCAGGGCGCGTGGAGGGTAGGAACGGCTCAATCACACAGATTCCGATCCTTACCATGCCCAACGATGGTATGTGCTCTTCAACAAATTCCCCGTTCTGAGCGGCCGTTCCCTGACACTGCAAAGATATCACGCACCCCATCCCTGACTTGACAGGATACATCACCGAAGGCCAAATCTTCGTCGATAGGCAATTGTACAACAGGCAGATCTACCCACCCATCAACGTTTTACCCTCGTTATCACGTCTCATGAAGAGTGCGATTGGTGAGAAGTTGACACGTAAGGATCACGCGGATGTCTCAAACCAACTGGTGAGTACTAGGTCACACGCGCGGACCCTTCACATATATTGACGCCTTTTGATAGTACGCCAAGTACGCCATCGCCCGAGACGCCGCCTCGATGAAGGCCGTCGTTGGTGAGGAGGCACTCTCAGCAGAAGACAAGCTTGCGCTCGAATTCCTCGACAAGTTTGAACGACAATTCGTTGGACAAGGTATATACGCTCTCTGACGACCAGTGGCATTTTGCGACGCTGACCATACGACACAGGTGCATACGAGGCACGATCGATCTTTGATTCTTTGGATCTTGCGTGGGGCCTCCTCCGAATCTTCCCTAAGGAGCAACTCAACCGCATCAACCCGAAGATTATTGAGGAGTTCTACGGGCGCAAGGCAACCCGTAAGCCTACGTCAGGTGTGGAGCGCGAGGCACAACAGGGTGCCAAAGCTGGTGATAGGTTGGTGGATGACGCATGATAGGTGCGGTGTGTGCGCGTTTCTGTTCGTGATGGTTGGGGATGGGCCAGCTTTCGCACTCTCACGTTCCGCTCGCGTTTGCATGAAGTATCGTGAATAAATTTGTAATTGCACTGCTTTCTCGAAATTCGCAGATGTCTGCTCCAGGAACATGCAACGACTACAGGCACCATCCGTTCGAGCCTCTGCCATGAGGATGCCTGCCACATCGCGGAGGTTATTTGCAAGATTGTCTACGTAGCCGATTGAAGGGAACACGACTTCTCGGTCATGATTTATCATATTGAAAAGGGGTGTAGGGAGGGAGGTGTCTAACAAATGATGCCACGAGTTTTACAAGTGAACTGGGCTCTCGAACGAAAGTCCGGACCGACATGTGTTGAGGTTGCAGGCAAAAAAAAAGTGGTGTTGTGACGTCATCACGCATGGGAAGTGCCCAACGGTGTGCCCAGCGCGTGAGATCGCGACCGATGTCACCTGTCGGACAAATTGAAACAAGAAACCGGAATGTATATTTCGAGCCGCGAAAATTCCCACTAGACCGAGATAAGGGAGGCGCCCATTGGGGGAACCGAAGAAGGTTCATGAAAACGAGGCAACGCTTTCCGAAGTCAGAAGTATGCGTACGGTCGGAAGGCTGGACGGATATGATATGGCCCAGACGATATCCATTGGGAAGTGGGGGGGAGGTCTCGAATCCATGACATGTGGCAGATCCGGAACACGCTACAACATCCCGACCTGTGCGGGAAAGCGCAAGGAGTACGGACACTGCGGCAAATGGTTCCCACGCACCTCTCGCCCACATATCGTCGATGATCCCCTTTTGTCATGGGACGGCGACAGAACTGGGCCATTCAGAAGCGGATTAGGGTAAGCGCCGAAAGAATTCAAATATAGACATGGCACGCCCCCCCCCCCCACCGGAGGGGTAAGCATGACCGTGGGGTGGAAACCTCCGGAGGTTGCAAGCAAGGCGCGATTACTGGAGTGATCATCGGTTCGTGGGTGTTGGTTGGTACCAGGGAGGCAGAAAAGAATTCTCCCGGGTGGCTGCGGGCACCTGGGCACCCAAACCTTGATCACTTCGCTAGGTAGGTTACGAACTTCGGACTGACACGCGTTGCGGGCGGAAGGGAAGGTAACAATGCACTTGGGCGTGGAAAGGGAACGCTGATACGTACGAGGACAAGAGTGTCCCCATGGGTTGGTCAATGAAACACGGATGTGGCCAGGGTTCATTGTCCGAGGGGAAGAGGGAAAACAAAGCGGGCGCGAAAAAGAGGACACGAGGAGGTGAAGAATAAGGACACATCACGACGAAACAAGGAAGGATGGACCCCAACGGCCCAAGCCCTAATGAAGAGAGAGGAGGATTTACGCTTCGAGTTGTGACTCGTGTTGGTGGCCATTGTTTTGTTCAGGATCGATTTGCAAAAGGTGGGATAATCGATTCAATGTACGGTAGTCTAAAACAAAACACAGGGGTATGCAAGGAGTGGTTGGGAATCTTTTAGTTTAGTCAATCGAGACGGCAGGGAGGCCTCGTGTAGCGAGTCCGAAAAGGGTGATTGCGGCCTTGCGCTTCGGTTCTGCCCTGCCTCATGTTTCGGGTGCCAAGGAGAGAGGCAAGGTGGGTAAATGGAAAGAGATAAGTAAAGGGAAGTTATCCGGTTATCGGTCAGGTGCGATCATATATAGGAAAGGGGCATGGAAAACATGGAAAATAGAAAAGACCGGGTCTAAGGGGAAAAGAACGGTGGGTGGTGGGGAACGGGAACGGGCTGGGTGTGGTCGTCGCGCCGCAAAGTGGCAGGCTCAAGCGTGGACGGGATTTACGTTCTGAATAATAAAATGGGAAATTTAAAATTTAAATAAATAAATCGATACTTTAATTTTTTTGCCGGGCTGCCATGTGTTTCACCTCGCGTTATATACCCCCCTCGCTCCCCCTTTGCTCTACTGTCCGTTCGCCTACCCCTCCTCCGCTTCCCCTTCCTTCTTTTCTATGGACGACATCGCTCACGAGTCTATCCCCCTCCATTCCCTCCCCCGTAAACGTAAGGCGGATTCCGATGACCCTCTCGATTCCTCCGATATCGTTTGTTCCCAGCCGACCCCTTCTATCCACGAGCTCACGCCCAACCCTTCAAAACTTCCGGCGCCTCTCTCGGTCCAAACGAATCCCGCTTCTCTCCGCTGGCCTCTTGATGACTCGCACTCTGCGAACAACTCGCCATTATCACCCTCACCCTCTTCCTCCTCATCACCCTCCCCGACCTCTCCCCTCAAGCCGGACAGTCCCTCTCGAACAAAGCGACCTCGTATAGAGGACACCACCCCTCCCCCGTCCCCAAAGTCGCGTAAAAAGCTCGAGTCGAAGCGCGCACACGATGTCCCCGCGCTCGAGTCTCTCAAGGGCGACTGGCGATGGATCACCTACCCTTCAGGTGAAACGAGGCTCGCGGCGTTTTGGCCTCCAGAACTCAGCAAAGATGCCCCCACTCTGTCCGAATTATGTCCAATGTCACCCACTTCCCCAGCGGGTACCGCACCATCACCATCGCGTATTGTTATCCCCATTGATCCCTGTTCACCCCACATCCCGGTTCGTAATCCCCCCATCAACAAGGACACTTTGAAGGAGTTGGACTTGGAAGCCATATTGCGTAACCCCCAACTTCGTGCGTCCCCTCACCTTTCCGGGATTCAAAAGCTGCTAATCTTGTAGCGCCTACCAGGTCATGACTTTCTGTTTGATTCCGGCCTTCAGTTCCGCGCTGCTGCTAGTAGACGGAAACGGGAACAGGCTGATACGTATTGGCGGGCCGTATTGACGGAGCTAGAGACCGGATGCACTTGCGTCACATTTGACACGCATGGCAAACCAAGCGGCTGCGTTTGTGTTTGCAGGCGCTTACCTACACCGCCGGCAGATCCCATCATTGCATGTCTGCCCCTCCGCCGGCGATTGACTCTCCGGATGCCAAGTCGTATCCGGCCTTTACTTCACGAACTCTTACTCGTGCTTCTATCTATCATCAGTCCCCAAACGGCGTTGGTCTCCACCTCACCCCAAAGTGGAAGGATCAGCATCCAACAACGCCAGAAACAACAACAAGAGCAAGCGCAAGCCCTGCGCGCTGTGCTGGATGTGGATTTGATCGAACAAGAGATGAGGCACGGTCTATTTGATCCTTCGGGTGCGTTCGAGGTGATTGGCCAAATCCTGAAATCCCACTGCGCGCCCATGCGCGATCCCGCTGTTGATGCTATGGTGCAGCTCGCGGCGACTTGCGCGCCCGGTGGATGTGGTGGCAAGCCCGAGGCTGTTCGTGCTATTCGAGATTGCTTCGAGCTACTGGAGCTCATGAAACTCGTACGAGCATGTGTTGTTCTTTCATCGCCTCATGTTTCTCACGTGTTGAGCAGGATATCGCCAACCACCAAATGCAGACGTGTCGGCCGCTTATCATCCACACGTCACCTGGCTTTGAGTTACGGACATTCAAGGAGCGCCCAACGTGCGGTCAACCACCCCTAAAGATTACTGAGCAGTGGCTTACGTCCGCCCATCGGAGACTGGCTGATGCTGAGTACAAGCTCAATCTCCCAGACCGACCGCTCGGCTTCAAGACGCTAGGACAGCGATCGCGGGTGATCCTTTCCGTTATCGAAGGTTTGGTCGACTTGATCTTCAATCCCCCCTCACCTGTCCCCTTGGCCTCTCCCATTGTCACGACGACGTCGCCCTCCCACCAACTCATCCCCAACATCATCACACAACTCCCAGACTACCCCGAGACCCTCTTTCTGGACCATTCCCGGCTCATCCAGTTGACGAAAGATGCGGCCGATGTGACGTCTGTATACCTTCTCCTCATGTTGCACCGGCAATTACTAGTCTCTTCCTATCAAGACTCCACAATCCCGAGGAGGGACGTCAACCCCGAGGACGTGGATATGCAACTCGTAAAGAAGGAGATTCTGGAGCTGGCACCCCGAAATATCGGACGTTGCTTCCTTCGCGTCCGGCCTTCATCCGATCCTCAGTCATCGCAGGCCGAAGCGCGGGAACTGGAAAAGTGGAAATCTGGGATGCAATCTGTTGTCTTGCAGATCGCATCACGGGCCTCAGAGGCTCGTTGTCGACCAGCCTCCTCGTCCTCGTCTAACCCCTGTCTCCGGGCGCCGGAGCCCCACCTTCTGAAAGTAGCGGAGAGCTGGTCGGAGAATCATTTCAAGCTGGAGTCGCCACTGAGCGCGCTGATGCGCGATCGTTTACGTGAGGCTGTCCTCGAAACTGTCGTCCAGACCGTCCTTGTCCGGGGTAGCATTAATCCGCTGTCCCCTCCCGTTTCTGGGACATCACAGCCCGCTGCGCGAAAACTTGCAACTGGAATGGAGCCTTTGGCGCCAGAAATTCGGCAGCTCAGTGAGCGCCTGTCAAAACTGGCCGTCTTGCACTTGAACGTCTACCAGACTATGTATGAACAGGACGATTTTTCGACGGAATGGTAATTTTTTTTGATTCCCCCCACGACTTCTTTTTTTTTTTCTCTCTCTGCGTTACCCCTCAGCTTCAGCCCCATACACGCCATGATCGCAGCCAAGCATATACCCCATTCCCTGTTCCATAATCCTAGCGACCGCAGCTTGATAATTCGCGCTTTGTATGCCTGCCAATTTTCTCTATAATTCATCGGACGACAGCTGTCGCAGCAGGCGATTCATTCGGAGACGGATTAAGCTACGTACTGAACTATGCTTTCTGTATACTTACTGCCGGGGAGAGGTTGTGAAACAAAGAGGTCAAAAGAACAAAAAGTGGACTAGAAATTTTAGCGCATACAATGTGTGTAGGCAGGGAGACTAAAATATACGGAATTTCACTTATACCGGTTATTGCTGAGTCAGCAAAATTAGCTTGAGTGCCCCTGAATGAACTCACTTCTGCTCCTCACTTCGTCTCGTCCCGTCTTTTTAGACGACTGCCATGTCCTCCCCGGCAACACCGGCAACTCTCCCAACGAGTCCTCCTCCATTACCATCGGATGACTCCACCTCCACCTCCTCGCCTACGTCTAGTCCGACTCAGTCCGGCAATAATAATAATGGCGGAGGACCTTCCTCATCTCTCTACTTGTGAGTTTATGGCATCATTTCCTGGAACCCGTTGCTATCTCCTTTTCGCTCACGGACAGCGGTCTTTCACTCGACCGGCATATCCCACTCCCTTTGCGATTAATTATCATAGGTTCACCTTTCTCGCAACGTTATTCTTATTGTTATTCGTCTCGTCTGCCATCATCCTTCGCTCGTTCGTCTTGCGCAGACGCTTCAGGCGGCGCATCGAAGAGGCCATCCTCGCGGGCGTCATTGCACCTCCTCATACGCGCCGCACGAGTCGCCGTCGCGCTATCGGCGAGAAGCCAAAGTTGTGGGAGGCCCGGGTGGCCCATGCGTCCGATGATGGATGGCACGCTATCATCGTACGTTTACGTCCTCATTTTTCCTTTCCCTCTTCCCTCTTTTCATCTCATCATCTTTCCTCTCGTGACCTACCACCCTCTTCCCCCGTCTCTTTTGAGCGAATTTTCGTTTTGACGTTTGATGTGTGTACGCGGTGGCGTTTTGTTGCCGAAGTCGGATCATTGTAATTTTCCGTGGCTCTGATTCGTCCTTTTTTTTTTTTAAGCCCGTGTCTGCGCAACTCGCTGGTACGCCCGGCGGGCACACAAACCCGAGCACAGATGCGATCGCGGATGCAGATGCGGGTGGTTGGGGCGAGAGGCGAGAGACCGCGGCCGCGGCCGCATCCGCGCCGGTCCCACTTCCTACACATCGCGACCCGCCGCTTTCTCCCCGCCGACACCTGTGGTTGCGCAGCCCGTTTTCGCGGCGACAACAGGGGGGCTCGCCATCCTTGACCACCTCCGTCCCTCCCATATCGCAGCCCACGTTGACCGAGGACTCTGCTGGCCAGGTCGAGAAGCAAAACGCGCTGCCACCTTCCACGCATCATGACCATCGCCTGCAGGTCACGGTGCTCATCGCGATGCCTGACCCGCGGCGGCCGCACCCGGATGGGATGGTGTTTACGGAACCTAAGAAGGGGAAAGCGAGGAGCCTTGACTTGGATTGTGATGAGGACGATCTGCCGGATATGGTCCTTGGTATGACCGAACTTCATTACACTGACACGATCACCACCCCAAAATCACCTTGACCGCCCCGCGCCCTCCCCTTCAACACGCGCACACTTCTAGCGTGAATACCCCTTCGCGCGTGGTATACCGATCGATACGAGACGCCACACGGAGAGAGAAGTTATATTGGTTACATTAGATCTGTATTAATACCTATTAACATGCTGTTGGGAACGATTGGGTGATTTGTACTCTGTAAAAAAACGATGGATCATTTGATGTGTAGGGAAATCCTGAGATCTCGTATCATGAGGTAAAAGGAAAGAGAGAGAAAGAAATGCATTTTTCTACGGCATCGGTTCGTCTTCATCAACCCACACTCCCGGCATTCCGTCACTTTCCGCGGCGGCAAAGGCCGCACCCTCCATCTCGTGTTCGTTCAGCTCGGTGATGAAAGGATCATCATCATCCTCATCGTCCTCATCATCGGAACCATCAAAAAAGTCGAACGTTTCCACTTTCCCGCGGATCCAGGCCTCCTCTTCGACGTCCACGTCGGCCGCCGAGTCCATGAGCACGTGTTTGAGAGGCACCTCGATGCGCTGACGCAACAAAGCGCGCATCTCGCCGCCGTCGATGCCAGAGGTCGAGAGCGTCTCGAGCTTGGGGAGATAGCAGCCTTCGTATTCGTCCGTGTTGCGGACGCAAGGGAAGAGGAACTGGAAAAAGTGGCGGGGGAGGTGGTAGCAGTTGAGGTTGAGCGAGGCGAGGTTGGCGAGCGCGGCGTAAAAGGTGGCCAGGGCCGACTTTGTGCATTGCATGCCGGAGATCTTGAGATCGATGAGGTTGTGACAGAGCGAGTGGCGCTGGTGGGTGGGTTGGTGGTGGTGGACTAGTGGTGGCCTGGCGAGCTGGGCGAGGAAGGAGGAGTAATCGCCGGCATCAAAGTCCAGGGCGAGGGTCGACAGGTTTGGGAACACGAGGCGTTTCATGAGCGCGGAGGCGTAGGACGGCTCGACGAACGCGAGGACGAGGTGCTTCACGGACGGCAGCTCGATCACGTCCGCGGGCCAGTCCTCGGGGTCGCCGGCAGGACCAGACGCACAGAGGGTGAGGATGTGGAGATCGGGAGATCGCTGCAAGATGCGGGCAAAGATCGCGTACGGCGGGCGCACGTCTTTCGCGTGGTACGCGAGTTCGAGCTCCTCCAGCCCTTGCAACAGAAAGTCGCACGACGCCTCCCAGTCAACGTGGACGCCCCAGAGCGCGACCTGATCCAGGTTGGGCGCTCGCCCGCAAAAGGGGGCGAACAACGGCTGCGCGAGGTGCGGAGGCCTGAAGTGATCGTAATCGTCATTGTCGTCGTAGTGATAGAGGCGGAGGACTTGGAGCTGGGGCGCCTCGGGGATGCAGGACAGCGTGGAGAGGATGCCGTGCATGATTTGATAATCGTTCACCATGAGCTCGAAGATACGCCATCGCCACGCGTGCGGAAGGATAAGGTCCCGCACGATGGGGAGGCTGACGGGGGAGACTCGGCCGGGGAACCTTCTCGCCTTGGTCTTGGCGGGTGCGAGGTCGCCAGACTGCGCGTCACGATGATCCTCTGGCGCGACGCGCTTCTCGTCGTCGTCGTCGTCGCGGTCGTCGTTCGAAGACGACGACGCGTCCGGTAGATCGCCAGACTCGTCCGAATCGACTTCTTCGTCGTCGACGGTACAATCGAGCTCAATGTCGAGCACGCACCCCTTGGAACGCTCGAGCCACGTCCGCGACTTGTCAAAAGGCGGACCCTCTGCAAAGTTGAGGTGCGTCCAGAGCGTCGAAGTTTCGATGACGACCGTGCGCCAGCGCCGGCAGATGTGTGAGACGAGCACTTTGAACGGGAGGCGCCGCAGACGACGTCGGGTAGCAAAGCCATGATATTCATCTTCATCCTCATCCTCCTCCTCGTCGTCATCGTCGCCATCTTCCTCCGCCTCCGATCCCAGAGTGAAAATGTACGAGAGCAGTTCGTTCGGAAGGGAGTTGACAGGGGTCCCGCAAGGACTGGGGTGCTTCTCCTCCTTCTCTTCGGAGGCCCGCATCCGGAGAGTCTTGATATGTTCCATGATGTCAAAATTGGCAAGTCGGATGACCCCGACTCCCTCGCCGCCTATATTGGCCGTGTCCAGAGTGAATACGGAAGATGAGGGAGCGCCGGAATCACTCGTAGGTTTTTCTGGACCGGAATCCATCGAGGAGTTGAGAGTTGGAGTAACAGAGCAAAGGCAGAGGTGCCAATACGACGAGCTGAAATACTGCTGAAGTCCAATTTAACTGATCACCCACGTGATTTGTGGCAATGTGGAAAGCGGTGACCTCTCTGTTGGACGCACTCGCACTCAGTCCCTCCGCGTCGCTTTGTGGGTGAACGTTGAACGTTGAACGCTGAACTTCCATTGTGGGCCCTTTTTTTCTTACCTGTGGCAAAGACCATCGTATCCACTTATGGTCTAGTGTGGACGGTGACGGCAGGCCCTATTCGCCGTACTTTGTCCGCAAATTTGACACAATTTCGGTGATTGTGTCGCTTTGATGAGAACTTCTGTCACTATAAACTTGAGAGCTACTGAAATTCAGTAGTTTCACATACTGAACGGTGTGGAAACACCTTAATTTCAGTAGTTAGTATGTAAAAAAGTCGGAGTAGAACATGATCAAAGTACTGAATGGT
>Ga0307512_10003085_pt1 | contig 19926 bp, 25 predicted proteins | sample 14_EM_MG_FD_200267 | JGI IMG/M metagenome (GOLD analysis project Ga0307512, IMG submission 200267) | Populus trichocarpa ectomycorrhiza microbial communities from riparian zone in the Pacific Northwest, United States - 14_EM | ecosystem: Host-associated > Plants > Roots > Unclassified | place... | reverse complement strand
GTCCTGTGGTGTTTTTTTCTTTTTTTTTTTTCTCCCCCATGATAAGTCGCATCGCAAGTACACATTATACTCGTAAGCTGCATAGTCTACATTTTTTTGCATTGTTGTCCCGTTCTGTACCGGGCTTAGGGAATGGAAATCGCCTAACGTTGCGCGGGTGCGGATGCGTGGCGTCGCACGTGTTCGCGCTCTCGCATGGCCACGTCAACCGCGTTCACCCTTGAAGCTTGAAGACGTAAAAATAAAAAAAATAAAAACAATATCGGATCTACTAAGAAGTAGCAGTGAAATCGAGCTTGCGTGCGATGTTGCGCGACAGGTCGTGCCCGCTTAGCTTGCGCTTGAGCTTTTTCTGGGGGCCGGCCTTGCTGCCGCTGGGGTCCACTACATTCCCGTCGACTTCGTCGAGCGGTCGAGAAGCAGCTGCGGTTTGCGCTGCGGTCTTTGGGAGCTTTGAAGGATGCGTGGGGTACGGGAGCGCGAAGAAGTAAGGGTGGTTGAGAGCCTTCAAACACAATACAAAAAGGGTGATTGTCGGTCGGTCAGTACGGGAAGGAGAGGGAAGAGGGCGGGAGCAGAAAAAGAGGGTGACGCACATCTCTGGCGCTGATTCGTTTCCGGGGTTCATAGATGATGCACTTGCTGAGGAGGTTCAGGGTGTCGGCAGTCGCTGCCGTGAAAAGGTCCCGCAACGGTGTCTTGGGGAACTGTCCGACGGAAACATAGTCCGGTAGTTTGGTGTAGCCCTGTGGCGGTTTGAAACACAGAAAGTTTAAAAATAGCGATAAAACCGATCGAAAAAGTGAAATAAAAAAAATTCGCAGAAGTCCCGTGTTTTGCTGATTATTTCGTATTTCGCAAACAGGACCTCCCTCTTCCCCTTGAAAAGAAAAAGAAAAATAGAGAAGTAGACGTACGGGCCATTCCTCTTCGGTTGGTGTTCCAAGGGCGCGGAAGATGGTTTTGAGCTGGTCCATATCGCTTTCGCCTGGTAGGTACGGCGTGCGAAGCATCAGCTCCGCAAAGATGCAGCCAACGGACCATATGTCCACAGCGGTGCTGTAATACCGGCACCCAAACAGCAATTCCGGCGGTCGATACCATCTGGGCGGACGGTCATCAGGTACCCAACATCATAACAAAGCAAGGAAAACAAAAGCAAAGAAAAAAAGGTTCCTCAGATGGGGCGAACAGTGGAGCGAACGGGCGACATGGCCGAGCGGAGCGGAACGAAATGGCCATACCGAGTGATCACTTGACACGTCATTTTGTATCCTGGGTCCGCTGCGTCACGGGCCAAGCCAAAGTCGGCGATCTTGAGCTGACCGTCCGAGGCGATGAGTAAGTTGTTCGGTTTCAGATCCTGTCTTTGGCAAAATAAACCGTTGAGGTTGCGGGAGCGATCGGTTTGATTATTGAATCGGGGTGAAGAAGTTAAAAAAAGTAATAATAATAAAATGAAAATGTGAAATGGAAGGTGGTTAGTTGGACGATAAGCGGAGAAGTAAGATTGGATCGCCATCGCCATCGCCATCGCCATGAGGCGACGGGCTGGCATGGAGAGAAAGAATCGTACGCACTCGGTGAAGGATGAAATTCCGGTGACAGAATTCTAGACCACGGAACGTCATGGCCATCCAGCTTTTGATGTCCGCGGGGAGAAAGACGAGCGAACGGTCCTTGATGATCATCTCGAGGTCGGTGTCGAGGAACTCGAGGACGAGGTTCAGATTCGTCTTCGAAGAGAACACATCCAAAAGCTTTTGAGACAAAGCAAGAAGCAGACACAGAAGACAGGACAACCGAGTGAGTACCGCGCGAATGACGGGGGCGCGCATATACGTGCGAAATGCACGCACCTCGATAATGTTTGGGTGGTGCAGTTCACGCAGGTACTTGACCTCGCGCACAGCAGACATGTCAAGGCCATCCTTAAACTGGCCCACTTTGATCTTCTTGATGGCGATCTTACGACCCGTCGCGAGCTCTCGGCCTGGGGTATGCCCGTGCGTCAACAACTAGCAGATACATCGGGAGGGAGGACGAAGAGAGAGAGAGAGAGACGGACCCCGATATACGACCGCATACGTTCCCTCTCCGACTTTTTGGTCTTTCACCCTTTTGGTTCAACGCGCCATCACGTCAATTGCGAGGTTTTTTTTTTCGGTTTTGAGGAGGAGGAGGAGGACACCGCTGAGGGGTCGGAGGAGGCATGGAGTGAAGGACTCAGGACGCACCATCTCTTCTGTCGTTCTGCGTTGGCTCTCTCCACTGCATCCATGGGGCGAGTACGATAATTGAATGAACCGGTCGGTCCGGAGGGAGTTGCCCGAGGAATCTCAAAAAACCAACCCCAAAGCGGATCAGCCGACGGAGGATGGACGGCGCCCGGTCTTGTTACGACAAGTGAAGCGAAGGACAAGGTACGGGTGGCGTATACGTAAGGACTTGGAAGGCGTGCTCACTTTGCAAGTACCGTGCAGGACAGGACAATAATTAGGCGCTTCTTCGTGCATTTCATGTTCAGATGATAAGAAACGAGTTTTGTCCACAAAATGCAGGAAATTTACCCGTGGTCACAGTAGTACCACGGTTGTAGCGTGTCGACAGCGCGTCACATCGATGAGCCATAAGAGACGGGCCGTAACAATGGTCCACGAATTTTCGAGCTCGTCGAGGAATATGCCACTACCCTTACATTGATTGAGGCAAAGCAAAAAAAAAAAGATATCGTAGTAGTATAGTACAACTGGGCGTTACTCCCGCCCAGTCATCGTAAAAAGTCATGACCATAAAGATTCGTGAGTCAAGTCCGTGCGCGCACTGATTTTGACCTCCAAGCGGCGGAAGGGTATCTCGACGTTCGGGTTTTGTAGGGACAAAGACCGCTCACGGAGCATGCCCCACTGAACCCACCAGTCATCCGCAGCATCGAAGGCGTTATACGCCCAAATTTCGCAGAGCTGCCCCCAAACTCCCAGATACGCGTCGTCGTCCCATTTACTCTGCCCAGCGTTTAACAACTTCTGCATTTCAGTATCCCGTGCTTGCCGTTCAGGTCCTGGAGGGAACATGGTTTGTGTGACGCTCATCACTTCTACTTGATGTAGAAATTCGGTTCGTTCTCGACGTATGGTTTCGTAGGCCCGTACCAATAGCGGAATGTGGTCGTACCCGCGAACGTAAGAAAGTAGTGTGCAGAGGACTGCCGCACCCTCTACCGAAAGGCTGCAGCTCTGTGTGCTACAAGGCTATAAAAGGGTCGCATTCAGAGAAAGGACGAGGAATACCAATAAGGAGGACTAACGATGAGAGGACGCGATGCTTCTCCTATTAAAACGATACGACTGGACTCATCCGACCAATTTTCAATCTCAGGCCAATCGAGGTATCGTTGCCAGCAAAACGAGTCGATTTTCTCAAACATCCTGTTCAGTCTGCGGAGTTTTTGTGAGAAATCGACCAAACTGAATTTGGGGAAGTCGAACTTACTTGTGATCGGAAGTTGTTTCGGCCAACTTCAAAAGTTTGGCTGGCACGTTGGGGGTCCAGCTGTCCGGCACATCAGGTTCGCCATGATCCCAGTACAGGTGCACCGCATATTCTGTGTCTAGAGACTACAATGACGGTCAGTCTTGTTCAAACGGCTCGCCCTTTCCATAACCCACAATTGGATAGCCTGGAACGTGGTCAGTGACAGATGACGTCTGATTAGTAGAGATGACTCACCCATAAAACACCGACGTGGGCCGAGCCAGTACACCCACGAGTATGCCACGCTCTCAGTTTTGAGGATGTCGTCCTCTAAAATCCTGCTCATAGGGACGTTCCCCGAGAATGAGATGGTGCCCGTTGTTTTTGGCTTAACTTGTTTCTCCTCAACAGATAACCGCACAGTACTGTGCTGGCCGTCTGCACCAATTATCATATCGGCTTCGAGGACCGTGCCATCGGACAAATGAACTGTTGGTCGGTCGCAGAACGAGGAAGCTGACGATGTGCGGCTAGAGTCTGAGGCTTCGGAAGAACAAGGTGACGAGACACAAGACACTTTTGCGTTGAATATCACCTCAGCACCTGCTCTCACCGCGCCAGTGTATAAGATTTCGTGAAGGTCGCTGTACTGTGATCATTTATGAGTGAAGTATACCACTTCCAACTGGACGGTTAGACATACGCGCATCATATAAAACTTTGCGCCGCTTTCCTGTATCACGGGTTCTGCCCATTCCAAGTATCCGATGAGTTGACCGGTCTCAACTACAGGAACGGGTTAGCGACAGGTCAGGGGTTGGGGACTATGCCGGGGACCAGGACAAGGCGGCGGGCGGGTGTGAGTGTTGATCGAATAATAACTTACAGTCCCATAGATGAGATCCTTCACGCACGAGAGAACCTCTTCTTCTTAGTTCGTCTTCGAGACCCCATTGCACAAGTATTTTGGTTACATTTGGCGGAAGGCGGATCCCCCCGGGGGGTTTGCCGAATCTGGAGCTCTTCTCAAGAACACGAACAGAGTGACCAGACATGGCGAGGCCGATGGCCATAGACAAACCAGCGATCGCTAGGAAGGGGGTAAGCAGGGGGGGGGGGCTAAGGACGAGATAAAGATACGGACATCCGCCAACGACAATGACATCTAACTTGAAAGGAGCTGGTCGCGGATGTGACATGTTTGAGAGTGTGTTGGATAGGAAAGTGCGAGACGAGTGTAGGAGGAGACGTGGAGGGGGAAAATACAATCAGGGGGGAGGGGGATAGCTTTATTACGCGTTATGAGTTAAAGGACTTTGTAAAAGTGGCATCCACCAGCGCTCATGCACCGTTCGGGGAATTCAATTCATCGGCTAAAGGATTCAAGCCACCTGGTACACATATGGTCAGAGAGCGTGTCGGGACAATGACACTGTTACGACCGGCGGTATATTGCGCATGCCCAGAAGCGCACGGGGACCTGTCAAAAGTTGTACAGGATTTACATACTCACTACGGAATTGGTGAAAGGGGCGAATGACGGATAAGAATGATACGCCGGTGCAGATCTGTGTTGCAAGAGGGGAAAAAGACTCGCCGTAAGGTGAAAAGTAATGTTCTCTGTGAGGAGGTGAGTAGAATGTGAGAAGGAGACTAAGAGCCGGAGGGATCGGAGTGTGTAAGTAAAAATGAGAACAAGAGAGAGAGGGAGTAAGTGGGACCTCGACGGTAAGTTAGGAGTGCGCTCTGGAGCCATTCAAGTCAAGGCTAACCGAACTGAGTTCGACAACAACTGGGCTGCTTCGAGGCTCTCGAGCGGCACTTTACCCAATTTGGCTTCACCGCTCTCGTGACAATCGTGTTACGTTACGTCACATATCACGTGTTGCTGACTTTTCGGACAATTAACAATAATTGGTTGCCTCAAATCTTGCTCCGCTCCACCTGCAACAACCGCCTTGCCGCTTGCCGTGACCACGCCGCACCAATGACCGTGAAGCTTAGACTGAGGCACTCTCCGTCCCCTGCTCCCCTCTCTTTCGATTCTCTGCCTTCTACTCCTCCCCCTTCACCCCCTCCTGCCTCGTTATCTGGTCTGCCTCCACCCACATCATGGCTCTCTGCACGCGACATGAAAATATTTGGCGCAGATCCGCTCAAGAGCACCTCAGAGATCGGACTTGTGCAATGTAAGGACTGTGCAAAACCCATCTTGCGCAGTGCCATTGCGGAACATGCAGGTACCGTCGTCTCATTCTAGTATCCTAGGGATCCGTTACCGACCCGTGTCCCCTTAGATAATTGTAAGAAATACGATTTAGAGAAGGGTGGCACCAAAGGAAAAGGCGATGACGGTGAGTGTTCACGATCCTAGTCTTCTGTCAGGCGATTGATTGCACGACCGCTTAAGCAAAGGGCAAGAAGCGCAAAGGTGAAGACTTTGATCCCAACGACCCCAACGCACCAAAATCGAAAAAAGCCAAGGCCGCCGCTACGAAACCCACAAAGGGTCGGTTTAAAGGACCCTTCAATCCTGATAGGCACTGCGGTGTTATCAACGACAAGGGCCTGCAATGCTCCCGTTCGCTCACGTGCAAGTCTCATTCCATGGGCGCCAAACGGTCCGTTCAAGGCCGTTCCAAGGATTATGACGAACTTTTACTCGAGTGGAACCGCGCCCACAATCCAAACTGGGTCGAGCCCGTCAAACGCGAGAGCAAGAAGGAGCGCAAGGAGAAGAAGGAACGCGAAAAGCGCGAACGCAAGCAACGCGAGCTCGAGGAACTCGCAAAGAGGAAGGGAATCGATCTCAGCAAGCCCGGTGCAGAGGCACAGCTGGAACAACTCAAGTCCTCTACGAAGAAGAAAAAGAAGGTGGAGAATGCCGCCGTGGCCGCTGGAGGTGCTGGCGCGCATCCTTCGGGCAATAACGCGAGAGCCGATGATGAACACGGAGCGGAGAATCTCGCAGATCTGGACTCAGAGGAGGAGCTGGATTCGATGGCAAAAAGCGTCCACTCAGCCAATGAGGCATGTCTTCTCGGAGTTCCACTAGCTATACCCTGTGATGCCGGGTCTTGGTTTATCGTACGGAGGGAACGCCTACGGACCTGCCGAGATCTGTTTGCCGGAGCCTTAATGAAGGGTGGTGTGTCCAGCGTCGGCGCCGCAGGTGCCGCAGCGCGACTAGGCACTGGAACTGGTTGAAATGTTTCCCCCACTCGCTTACACTGCCACAATTTCCCATCCTTCGCCGACGGTCTCTTCCTTACGAATGCCGCACGTCGATGACACCTTCCTCCCATCCCATTTACGACCGCTTCGCTCGAACGCTGCGCCCGCAGGCAACGCAGCCCATCGCCAGTCAAGTTAGGCCAATTTGGTTTGGCCTTATGCGATTCCATCCATTGCCTAATACAGTACCATACGCCATGGAAGACGGACTGTTGTCTAGATTGTTTTTGGACACCGGATCTTGTATTATACTGTAGTTTGATTAAAGTTCTATTGTAATATTACTCGCCCGCGCTATCACGTCCTAAAAAAAAAACCAGAAAAAAACAAAAAGCAAAATCTAGCGTTCTTTTGCGAAACTGGATATAGTACTCGTCACAGGCCAGACACTACATCACCTTTCTGTCTCGCCTGAGCTCGAATCGTTCCACCGTCCCCGATCTCCTGACATCCAAGGTCATCCCTTCCGGCTTCTACCAGCCAACCATCTACAGACTCCACGGGCCGCACTGACCTGGGCCCCAGGGTGACATCCTCGGCCGTCGCCTTGAACCACTCGAGCGCAGGCCGCCTAGCCCAGCGATTCGCAGCCCCGCCGGGCTGGAACCAGCCCATGTGTCCGCCGCCGCGAGTGACGACGATGGTGACCCAGCCGTTGCGATCGTAGTCGCTGGGAACCCAGCTCGCGATCGGGTCGTCCTTCGAGTGAAGCGCGAGGAAGGGAACGCGGATCGTGTCGAGCTTGTCGTGGCTCGACGCGTGCGTATAGTACGCCCACTCGTCGGAAAAGGGGAACGGCGGGGAGGAGCCCGCGCAGTGGATCGAGACGATCTGGTCAAATTCGCGCATCATCAGCCGCGCGTCGGGGTTCGCGAAGAGCGTGGGGAGGGCCTTTGCGAAGGCCGAGTCGGGAAACTGTCGGATCGAGTCGGCGTGCTGGGCGACCACTCGTTTCAGGTTCGTGCCGAGGGCTTTAGCGTAGGCGGTGCGGCTGAACCAGGTGGCCTCCAAGCTGCATTCACGCGTATGTGTGGGTGTGTTAAGTCAGTAGGGCGTCAGATATACCGCCTCTCGGGACGTACGACTGTGCTGTTTTCACGGTATCCCAGGGCTGGGGTGAGGGTGCGTTAGCAGCAGAAAACGTTACAGAGTTTAAGAGTGCAATTACACAAGCGAGTGCACATGCAGAAACGAGCCGGCACGATTCTCCCTCTTCGGCAACGTAGCGTGTCAAAATGTTGGCACCAAGGGAGAACCCAATGCCGAGCAGAGGCGCATTGGGATACCTCTGTGCGATGTAATATATTGCCTGCCGGAGATCGTCTGTGTGGCTTAGTCCGTAGAACTGAGGGCTTGTCAACGGCACCCCTGCGCCTGTGGACAGACAACAGCCACGACCTCTTCAGTCAAAAGTTGCAGAAGAAAAGAAAAATGTCGCTAACATCCCCGAAAGTTTACCACCACAGCACGATATCCTAGGCCTCCCTCCTCGGCCGGTGCTGTAACAGGGGCAATGACGTTACGGACGTAGGCTTCTTGCGAGCCTGGTATAGATTAAGTCAGGCACGACAGCGCGCGGCGTATTGCGGGCGCACCTCCAGTCAGACCGTGCAAGGCTACTACCACAGGGGTTGTATCTTGAAATACACGACCAGCAGCGGCCGGTGGCGTAAAGTCAACCCCGCTGGAAAGGAAACAGTCAGCTCCGCCAGTCAATGTTTCCAAAAGGATAAACACAGACAGAGTCCCGCCATCTTTGAGCTTGAGCAGTTTCCTACCAGTGCCAATAGGTTACTATATGTCGTCCAAAACGGGAATAGCACTTGTGGCGAACCTGTCATATACGACGACGTCTTCTTGAATAGACTTCCCGGAAGCTGCGTACCCGGTCTGCAAATGACCACTTCATCTCTGTGAGTACGGCGCGATGTAACGGCGATAATGAGTCTATAAACTCACTTGAAAAGACCCCAGGCCGCGTTGAAGGGCGTCAACACACTCGGACACCGTGTCTCGATCAGGGCCCGCAGCGAGATTTTCTCCGAATCGCTAAGTGAGCCATGTGTCTGGGTGATGAGTTGGGCGGGATTTTGCGGCCAAGCGACCTTGGAGTGTGACCTGGAACCCAGGGGGGAACTGAAGCACGAGCCCATTATCGTTACTCGAGACCTGACCCGGAGAGGTAGACCGTCGACGCGTCTGGCCTCGGTAACAAAACGACACTAACTAGGCAAGGAATCCCCGGGATGAACGGAGGCCCGAGTTAAGCTTGTATTGGATTAGCCAAGGAGGGGGTGGCAGACGAAGGGGATGCATGAACTCTTGGGGGTTCGAGAATTTATATTGAGCGTTAGCGGTTGACACTCGGATAATGTCACATGACTATTCCCACCGCTGCCAACCGTGCAAATTATCACCAAAGGCAACCCGCACCTTCATGGCTGAGGTTGATAGAGGCAGCTGAACGCCCTGATATTTGACGACTAGATATTTGCTCCTTCTTATTCGTTGATTTTCGAGGGTAATCCGGTGGTAGCGTGAACGCCAGGAGTGTGTAACCACATGTATGCTCATTCCTTTAGAATTAATTAGATGTGACTCGGAGTTGTTGTACCGCGCCCGCAGAATTCGAGGCGACGCCTTTTGCTGCGTCGGATGCCCCGCGCTCAGAAGCAGAGAGCGGAATTGGAGCGTATAGGAAGTACGGATAAGCTACCACAGTTGGTCCTGACCTCCATGTGCTAGACCGGGACCTTTTCGTCGCGCAACAGGTCGCAGAAAGCCCGGCAGATGCAAGAGCTGCGCCTTCGCGTAGGTCATATATAGTTTGAGACCAACCCGAAGCCTCCATGATGTGACGGCATTGTTCACGTATTGACAAGCGCGTAGATATCATCATTGGGTACGAAGATAAAGCCAGTTTACTATGATAGGATTCAATCTCGGACAGGCAAGTGGTTTATTAGTCCCGGGCTAGAACCTCGATTAATGGAGTGACGTTGAGTTGGCTGAAAAACGCCTCAAATCAGCTCGATAAAGCATTTAATGACGTCAGGGTTGCCCGTTGCCCCCCCCAAGAGTTCAAGGTGTTGATATTCTTTTCAAAATCAAAATCAAACGCGCACAACCCGTTGTAAAAGCACACATTCGCCCTTTTCTCCCCTTCTCTCGTCCGCCCTGCCATCGCCACCCCTTGGAATGGCTGCAGCAAAGATCAAATCGACCACCTCTAGAGTGGCCAACTCGTTCCCTCACCCCACCATAATCATCCAGAGAAATAAACATGCTTCCCCTCCCTCATCCGCTGGCTCATCGCCCACGATCTCCAAGACACCAAAGACGCCCGCCGATGATGGAATAGACTTTTTCGAATCAGCGATAAGACACGGTGAAGCCCCCATTCGTGTGTACGAGTTGCCACTAGAGCCAGACGGTGGCCCAAGCAAGAGTCGAGAGGTTCGTCTTCGCTCCAACCCATGCAAAGCTATTGCCACGTTGACAAAACGCTTTACGTTTTACCTAGTACATTCGTCTCCCTCCCGCGGATGTTCCGTATATTCTCCGCGTTTCGATAGAGGCAGGCACTCCGGCGTCTAGAAATGGAGCGTTCAGGACTAATTTCCCCCTCGATGGAGGCGTGTTTGATCGCAATGTTTTTGTGGAGCGCAAGTGAGTGGATGTGATAAGTCTCTTCTCACATCGTCGGCTAACAAACGCGTGCATAGGCTTCCCACGAATCTTTCTAGACCCATCCACATCGACCTCCCTATATCCCACGCTGGCGCGTTTGCTTATTGGGTCGAGTACGACAACGAAACTCCTGGCCAACGCATCACCGGTAGACAAGGTTACTTCAACATCGACCCACTTCTTCGAATCAAGGCGCGCACTCCCATCCTCGACAAAGACTCGAATCATTTACTTCCCGCGGATGGTGGTGCAGCTATTGAGGATGAAGTCATCAACCTCCCCCTGTCCGCAGTCTCTCTTCTTAGCACGGTCTCGAAATGGATGGGTCCTGTGTCCAAGTGGCCTGTCTTTTTCGCAGAGGCTAGGGACCGGGGATACAACATGTTACACTGGACGCCCCTCCAGGAACGAGGCGAAAGTGACTCGCCCTACTCGATCAAGGATCAGCTACGCTACGAGCCTAGCATGTTCGATGACCCCCAAGTCGCTGAGGAAGATGGCGGAATCGCAAAGATGGATGAGATTCTCACTCTGGCCCGTGACCAATATGGTCTCCTCCACCTGACTGATGTGGTGCTGAATCATACGGCAAACAACAGCCCTTGGCTTGAGGAGCACCCAGAGGCTGGTAGGTTCTCTGTTCATGTGATGTCCTTTGTCATAGTTCTGAACATATTCGGCTTAAGGTTATAGCCCGCTCAACTTCCCACACCTTGTTCCCGCTCTCGAGCTTGACGATGCTATCCTTGAGTTCTCTGCTTCACTCAAGGACTTGGGGTTGCCTACCGAGGTCAAGTCAATGGATGATGTCGAACTTATGACGGATGCCTTCTACCAGTACATCCAGCAGTTCGAGTTTTGGCAGTATTACGTCCTCGACGTCAAGAAAGAGAAGGAAGTGCTTCAGGGCACCCTTTCTGCTGGAAACACCCAGGCGTGGGAAGGTCCTGATGTCCAGGGCAAGAGTGTCCCCGAACTTGCAACAATTTTACGCGCGTATCGCGATGGGGAATTTCTCCAAGGATTGTCGAAGTATGCGAAGCGGTATGGCGTGAATGTAGATGGTGCCGTCGCGGCTGGTTTCGTCCTAGCCGCGCGTGGAAGGGATGCGGATCTCGTCGATACATGGGGCCAGATTGTGGACGCCTTAAACATGCCGCTTTACAAGGAATGGGAAGATGATATCAACAGTGCCCTGGAGAATATCAAAAACCGCCTGAAATATACTCGTTTAGAAGATCATGGCCCAAAACTAGGTGAAATCACGAAGAAGTCAGTATTCTCGTCCGTCTGCCCCAACGAGAACTGAGGCGGTTACAGATCTCCAATCATGGAGTCCTACTTTGCTCGTGTTCCGGGCGCCGAGAAGGAACCCCTCAAGTACTCCCTCGCTGTGAACGGATGGCTGTGGGCCGCGGATCCCCTTGCCAACTTCGCCCTGCTTCCTTCTAGAGCTTACTTTCGACGCACGGTCATCGCTTGGGGCGACTGCGTGAAACTTAACTACGGAAACTCACCCGAGGACTCACCGTTTCTCTGGGAGCACATGACCAAATATGTGACGACCCTGGCCCGCTCGTTCACTGGCTTTCGTCTGGATAACTGCCACTCGACCCCGCTACACGTCGGCACGACTCTCCTTGACCGCGCGCGTACGGTAAACCCTGACCTCTACGTCGTTGCCGAGCTGTTTACTGGGAGCGAGGATATGGACACGATATTCGTGAGCAGGCTTGGGATAAACAGTCTCGTCCGTGAAGCTGGCAATGCGGGGGATCCAAAGGAGTTCTCTCGCATCACTTGGCGCTATGGCCTCGGAAAACCATTCGGCTCGATGGATAGTGCTTGCCTCACCACATCCTCGTATGTTGCCTCTCCAACTACGTCAGGACGTGGTCCCACCCGACCATGCGTCATATCCCCAATCTTTGGTTCACTACCGCACGCGCTTTTATACGACCAGACACATGATAACGAGTCAACAGCTAGCAAGCGGTCACCAGAGGATACGCTATCGATAGCTGGCATCGTCGCATTCTCCTGGTGCGCTACGGGCAGTGTGAAGGGTTTCGACGAAGTGTATCCGCGACTGCTAGAGCTTGTCACGGAGAAACGATTGTATGAGCCTATCGGGCTGGGTGATACAGAAGGTAAACACTTTGGGCGGAGCGGAATTGCCGTCGCAAAGAGGTTATTAAATAGCCTACACCGCGAGATGGTTCTCGGGGGATTCGAGGAGGGTCACATCCACCAAGAGAATGATGTAAGCCCAAGTTGGTTTCCCCATCACACGTATAGTTCTAACTTCTCGTTTACGCAGTATCTTGTTATGCACCGTGTTCAGACAAGTACAGGGCGGGGTTACCTGCTAGTAGCGCACACAGCCTACCCTTCTTCCCGGGGCTCGAAAGACCGTGGTTTCAGTACGTATTCCTCGATATGGCGTTCCAAATACTTACGGCAGCCGGACAGTCGAACCTATCCGCTTGCGTGGATCTAGCGCCAGGTTCATCTTCGGAGCGAACATTGAGTTCACTGAAGGTGCTCCCGTTCCAAATACAATTACTGGTATTCCGTCGAAACTGGTGCACTTTCAACCTGTAACTCCGTCCTGGGGAAGCGACGGCCAGGGTCCATACTCCGATATCACTGTGCCCGATTACTTCCCACCTGGCAGTATCATGATTTTCGAAACACAGCTCGAAGGTTTGGACCCCAATCTGGACAATATTTGCGCATCAGGAGCAGAGGACGCGTTTCAAGACCTAGATCTCGTCGATTTGAACGTCTTATTGTTTAGGGCTGAAGGAGAGGAAATGGACGCCACGAGTGGAGAAATCGGCGCCTACGATATCCCTGGTGTTGGAAAACTCAAGTATTGCGGTCTGGAGGGCTGGATGCATCTCCTCAAACACATCATACAGGATAACGATCTCGGGCACGCTCTCTGCGGTAACCTGCGGGATGGGACCTGGGCGCAAGACTACATATGCAATCGACTGTTTAAGCAAGCAACTTCACTGCCCAAACTCCAGAAACCCGCAGAATGGTTCAAGGAACGGTTTGACCGTGTTAAAGCGACTGTACCGCCTTACCTTCGGCCGAAGTACTTCGCAATCGTGATCTCAGAAGCCTACAAAGCTGCTCGTCACGTGGTCATCGAACAATGTTCTGATTTTATAGCGTCTGGCCACTCGTTCACACAGGACCTAGCGATGGTGTCTCTACAGATGCATGGTCTCGTGCAGTCGGCTTCGCTGGACCCGTTCAAAGGAGTTCCTTCATTAGCCGCAGGGCTACCTCACTTTGCCACCAGTTGGGCAAGATGTTGGGGTCGGGACGTATTCATCTCGTTGCGCGGCCTTTTCCTGACAACGGGCCATTTCGAGGCTGCTAAGAGACACATATTGGCATTTGCGTCGACATTAAAGCATGGCCTTATTCCAAATCTGTTGGACTCTGTTCGTAACCCAAGGTTGGTGTCACGTTAGGTTGTGGCAGTACAATTTGCATGATCGGTCTCTTAGGTACAACTCACGCGATTCACCTTGGTGGATGCTTCAGAACATACAAGATTATGTGAACAAAACGCCAGATGGCCTTGCTCTCCTCGATGAGCCCGTCAAGCGTCGCTTCCCTGAGAACGATACCTGGGTGCACTGGGACGATCCGCTTGCCTATGCTGAAACCAGCACCATCGCCGAAATCATTCAGGAGGTGCTACAGCGACACGCAAATGGCATCTCCTTCCGCGAACACAACGCGGGTCCCAACCTCGATATGCAGATGCGCGACGAGGGATTCAATATTGATATCCATGTTGATTGGAAGACGGGTCTGATTCTTGGTGGAAACGCGTGGAATTGCGGAACGTGGATGGACAAGATGGGGGAGTCTGAGAAGGCAGGGACGAAGGGTGTCCCCGGGACTCCGCGGGATGGTGCACCGATTGAGATCACTGGGCTCCTCAAGAGTACGTTGCGGTGGCTAGAAGAACTATCGAGCCGAGGCAGGTTTCCCTTCATAGGAGTTGAAGCAGAAGGTGAGTCGAAGGATTTGATTTTTTAGACATGGCCTCATCGGATTGGCGTTGCAGTGGACGGAAACCGACGCTTGGTTACGTATGGAGAGTGGAATGACTTAATTCAAGACTCCTTTGAAAAGTTATATTATGTGCCTCTTGGTGGGTAATGCATTACCTAGTCGCACACTTATGCTCATCTAGTGTCCAGATCCCTCTGAGGACAAAGAGTGTGAAATCAACCCAGCTCTTGTCAACCGCCGCGGAATTTACAAGGATGTCTTCGGATCGGGGGCTGGACGAGAATGGTCTGATTATCAGTTCAGGCCAAACTTCTCAATTGCGATGACAGTGGCGCCGGAGCTTTTCGATCCAGAACATGCGCTCGGTGCGTTAAAGCTCGCAGACGAGGTCCTCAGGGGCCCGTTAGGGATGAGGACCCTCGATCCGAACGATCTACAGTATCGTCCCTACTACGACAACTCCAATGATTCGGATGATGCCGCCATCGCAAAAGGCAGAAACTACCATCAGGTCGATATACACCAATAATGTGGTCTGTTTCCTGCTCTGACTGTCGTTTTAGGGTCCCGAATGGGGATGGCCATTGGGTTACTTCCTACGTGCTTATTTGTATTTCGATTCGAAGTACGGAGAGGGTCAAGAGGTCAGTGGGATTTCCGGCGTCTTATGCTCCGTTCTGAAGGTTGTTCGTCAGGACCTATCTATCACTCTACACCACATTTATGGCGTTCTTCGCGCTCCTCGGGCGTATATCCGCAATGATCCTTGGGCCGGACTCCCCGAGTTGACGAACAAGGATGGGGCGTTCTGTTACGACTCGTGCGCCACACAGGCGTGGAGTGCAAGCACCCTTTTGGACATTCTGGAAGAAATTAACGCGTTGTCGTGAAAGAAAGAAGATTTTTGGGGGGTAGAACTACTGTTTCGGTAGAGCAAAGAGCAAAGAGATGATGCCATGATCATCATTTGTGATGATGTGATGACGATTGGTGTTTGTGTGGCCTTGTTTGTGAAGAGAGATTTGCTCACAGTCGCGTCCAGTGGGGGGAGGTTATGACTCTCCCCATCTCTTATGTCTTTCTTCGGTTTCGAACAAACCAATCGATTGCAAGAGGAAAAGCGAAGGTTTCTCGAAGGAAAAGGAGTGCAGGAAGATCTTGCTGTCTACACCTGGGGTGAAGACAGCTATGACGGGCTAGGCGATGCCCTCCTCGAAGGTGGCGATGAACTAAATGACGAGACGTTTGGTGGTACTGGGGAAGTCGGCAAGTTTTTATCTTCAAATCGCAGTATTTCCCTGACTTACGATGAGCAGGCAAGGACTTTGATTTCGCACAACAAACCCTCCCGCTTGATGTACATCCCGGACCTTTCCCGGCCCAGTCCTCCTCCGTCAAGCAAACCATCCCCCAGTCCGATCCATTTCGAGACACGGCACAGGCCAATGAGACTCAGGGCCCTTCTTCGTGTACGGTCGTCACAGAGTTAAATCCCTTTCACCTCTCAAATTTCCTCCTCTCTGCTCCGCAGCTCGTCCAGGCCAATCACTTTGGGACGAAAAGTCGCCTTTCTCGGTCCTTCCTCGACCGAGCAGTACATCCCGCGATCACGCTCGCAATGGCTCCGTTCGTCTCTCCAGCCTTTCGAATGGCGGCTCGGTCTCGTCAAGCGTCGTCCAGTCACATCCGCCCAGCGTCCCCGCCGCTCAGCTAACCCCGCAAGCCGGAGCTCGAACGCTGCAGGATATCGAGGCAGAGATGAAGGCTGCTGCAGTTGCGCAGCGCATGCAGAATGCCGCCGTCACTCAACGACAGCAGCTGATGCAGGAGCAACAGCACGCCCAACAATCTCACTTCTACCAGCAGCAGCGCTCCGCCCCCCCGAGGATGCACCCCCAAGCCCAGTCTCCGAGATTCCATCAGCAACTACAACAACAGCAACTCCTACAGCAGCAACAGCTGCGAGAACAGCAGGTACAGGAGCAGCTACAGTTACAGATCCGTCAACAACAGATGCTGGAGCAAGAGCGCGAACACCGATTACAGGAGGCGCAACTTCAAGAACAGATACGAGTGCTGCGAGAGCTACAGTTGAAGGAGGTACAGTTGCAAGAGCTCCAAATGCAAGGGCAGCAGTTGCAAGAGCAGCAAATACGCATCGAACACATGGAGAGACATCTCCGTGCCCAGCGACCTGATTCTCACCAGCATCAGATCATGCAGAATCAGTATCTCCATCAACGCCAACCATCAGATCACTCTCTCCCAGGCGTCGTGTCCCAGCAGCAGTTCGTCCAGCGTAAACCGCAGTCCCCTGCCTTCGTCGAGCCCCATCTGCAGCCTCAATATCAGCAGAAGGGCCAGTACGTGCCTCAAAACATCCAACTGCAACAGCGCCTCTTGTCTGAGATGGCCCAGGTGGAGTTTATCCGAGATATGCAAGTCACGTCGCAGGCCGAGCAAGACGCTCTTCAAGCCGAAGCGATGCGTAGGATCATGGAGACTGAACGCATGGAAGAGAAGAGGAGACGGAAAGCCGCCAAAATTGCGCATATGGTACGTTTTGCGTCGTATCATTGTATCATTTTTTTCTTTATGCTAATTTTCCTTTAGTCTCGGTACAACGACCTCATGACGCAGTCCGATAAGGATTTCATTACGCGAATACAAGTCTCACAGCTCGTCACGCAAGATCCCTATGCGGATGATTTTTACGCGCAGGTTTACGGGGCTATCATGCGCTCGCGCCTAGGACTCCAGCCGTCGGACGAACGTGTCCTGAAGTTCGGGTCTTCTGGGGGCGTTGGGTTAGGCTTGGGCCAGAAAGGTGCTGGACGACGGCCAAATGCTATGCAGAAAATGGAACAGCAAGTAGAGCGCATCGTCAACAACGCTCGTCAAAGGGAACAGGACAAGCGTAAGCCCTTCCTCAACGTGGTACACTCTGAACAACTATAAGGCTAATCACCCGCACCAGCGATCCAGAATAGCCTGCAGGGTGCTCTTGGAAAAACTTCGGGGCGGAGTTACAAGGCAGCACCGAGACAACTATTACAGGTCGACCCTTCGAACAGTTCTTCACATGCACACATATCCAAGGAAGACGTTATACGGGAGCATGGAGAAGGCGCGGCGAAGGAAGCTGCAAAGATAGGTGCGGAGGCGCTTGGTGTCACTGCCCATGTAAGGAGGCTGTACATTCTGTGCATAGCCATCGCTCATCGGTTCTCAGCCGGACGACACAGCCCGCAGGGATCCATTGACCACGAAGGAGGCACTCAAGATTCTCGAAGATCTGTACGACCTGGTGTTGGATATTGAGCAACTGAGACGCGAGCAGTCGGGTCTCGACGCTGAGGATACAGAGGAGGTAGACTTCAGGTGCGTGTCTAGGAGTCCCATTCTAAAATCTCCCAGGATGTCCCTAACTCACTTCGAGGAATGTTCGGTACTCTGAATTCGTCCAGCAACTATGGGACGGCCTAATGGTCATGGTGCCGTTGGAGACAAGGCGAGTGCTTTTCGCTTGATTTTTGCCACTCACTGACACGATTGCTTCCAGCAATCCCCATCCATTCATCTCTCTGATCGCCCCTTCCAAAGGAAAGAAGCTGCTACCAAGGATTTCGAGACACCTCTCCTCCCAGCAAATGCTCACGGTGCTAACTCTATTAGTGGCGTGCTTCTCACAAATGGACATAATTTTGCACGCGCATATTCTCGATCTCCCTGAGGAAAATACTCGTCAGCAGGATTTGGAAAGACAAACACAAGCATTCTTGGGAAGCGTCATCCAGAGCATTCTACCCGTCGTTGCCAAGGCAGGTTTACGTCTAGTCAGCGGACTATTAGGCCTACTGTTGGAGAGGAGCGACATTGTTTCGATCACCCAAACAAGGGTTTGTTGTTACACGATCCATCAGTTACCTCCGGCTGATCGCCTTCCCAATAGCCGGGCCTGGCTATTTTGACGTTGTTTCTTAGCCGTGTTGAGGTGATCAAACAGAGTATGTCAACTGCCGCGGATTTGTCGGAACTTCCCACACAAGAGGAAACGGAACAATGGTACGAGTGATTCGGCTTTAGCCTGTGTCTAATTGAACGTGTTCGCAGGGAATTGATGTTCGACCACCTGTTCCAACTCTTACACCCGAATTTGTTGTACCTCTTCCCCTCGACCCGTATGGCTACAGCACTAGCCTCCCTCCCGCCAAATTCCGTTCCTCCCCGTCACACCGAAGCCCTCGATCAGCCTGTGTGGCAATTCCTCGCAGCTCTTGCACTTCACGCGACAAATGAGCAACAACAGGCGCTCGTCACTGCACTCCGTGAGAAGGTCCTCGAGAATGTCGCAAGTGCGAGCAAGGGCTGGGTCGCCGATGAGGACGAGCGGCGAGCTAAGCTCGGGAACGTTAATCTCTTCCTACACGCCCTTGGCCTGGACAGCTCACAGATCAGCATCTAATTTGTTTGTCGGCGACTCTGCGCTAAACTGTAGAAGTAAGTTACATTGTCGATATCCGTATCCGCTTCATATTCCGGAAACTAGAACCGTTCGAAAAACACAGCCTCGTGCTGATGGGAGCTCACTCTTCCTGCGTAAGAAAGCACGACCATCGGTGCATTGATGACGGTTTCCTGGTCTGTTCCGATGGATTTCCTAAAAACTGCGTGGGGGACCATCAAGATGCCCCACAGCACCCTGACACTGCCATTCCGTATGTTATCCACGACTACGCTGTGCTGACGACCCCTTTACAACCACAACGCGGCTTACAATGATGATGTCGAAGTCGCGGTATGGCAGTGTTGTTGTATTTTTCGCTTCCACGGTCATGCATGACAGGTAAAACATTAGAGACCGCCACGAAGGGCAGTAATTTTGAGATAATTATGACCCTCAGGATCTGTGACTTTTTTCATAATGCCTTTTCTGTAATATCTCACTCACCGGATATCTGTGCGCCTGAAGCATCGCAACACTAGAGCGCCCGGGACCACAGGATCCCATGAAACGTCCTAGTCTTTCACCGCTTCCTTTTTTGGTGTAGTTGCTCTGACTCGTAGTTCCGAAAGAGCATGCATGCATTTGCGTATCACCGAACATCAGAACATGCTGTAGCCGGCCGAGGCGTGGGGGTTTTGAGCCACCCATCTCAACACGCCCCTCCCATTGGCAGGGTTATGCCGAGTTCCGCGGAACTCTGACTCGTCCATCCTGGTTCCAAGTGCCTGGCGTCTCTTTCCCAAAAAGGTGGCCTCGCCAACGAGACCGTGACAGTGGCGCGATACTCTCTGACTGTGTGCCACAAATAGCGGTGCCACAAGCATATACGATGCGAGGTCAAGCATAGCAGGATGATCGTAGTCGGCCAGTCGGAAAGCGCCCTGCTTTGTTGCGTTGTACTAGTACACGTACTATCAGGATGAGGCCTAGTCGCGTGGCAAACACACAACTGGCACCACTACAAGAGGTAAAATGGG
>Ga0307512_10003084_pt1 | contig 19930 bp, 12 predicted proteins | sample 14_EM_MG_FD_200267 | JGI IMG/M metagenome (GOLD analysis project Ga0307512, IMG submission 200267) | Populus trichocarpa ectomycorrhiza microbial communities from riparian zone in the Pacific Northwest, United States - 14_EM | ecosystem: Host-associated > Plants > Roots > Unclassified | place... | reverse complement strand
CGCCAAGTACGATCTCGAGATCCATCAAATGGACATATGCACGGCTTTCTTGGGAGTTGACTTGGAGGAAGAGATCTATATGCACCCGCCGCAGGGATATTTTCGTTTGGTCCAAACTGGGAGCCGATACTACGATCCAAAGACTTCGCGGAAGATGGTACTCCGCTTGAGAAAGTCTCTTTGTGGCCTGAAACAGTCTTCGCACGTTTGGTACGGCACTTTTAAGGAATTCGTGATCTCGATTGGATTCGTGGCATCACGTGTCGACGGAGGACTGTTCATGCTCCATGACAAGGAGGATCACGGCATAGTCGTCGCCGCAGTCGTTCTGTACGTCGATGATCTCCTTATCATTGCTAACGAGGGCTTGATTGGGCAGATCAAGGGCCAGATGAAGAAGAGGTTCCGGATGCATGATCTCGGGAGTGTCTCCTGCTATCTCGGCATGAATATCGAACGCAATCGGGAGCATCACACGATCGACATCCATCAGCACAGCTACATTCGGACCATCTTGGTGAAGTTCAGAATGGACGAGTCCAGGCCAGTTGCCACGCCAATGGCGATGAAGCTTCACAAGAGGAAGCCCGACGAAGAAGACTGCGATCCGACCATATACCAATCGATGATCGGAAGCCTTATGTACGCGATGACCGCCACTCGGCCCGATATCGCATATGCCATCGGAGTCCTCAGCCGGTACAATCACGACCCGAGCAATGAGCATATAGTAGCTCTCAAGCGCGTGTTTCGGTACCTCAACGGCACGAAGGACTGGCGTCTGCGTTTCGGAGGAGCACTCGGAGAAGGTACACTCCGAGGAGAAGGAGAAGGCGCACTTAGATGTTATGTCGATTCGGACTATGCTGGATGCCCGGATGACTATAAATCGACAAGTGGACTGGTCATCACCTTCGGAGGAGCGGTCGACTGGCGATCGAGAAAACAGAAGTCGACTGCCCAGTCCACGACCGATGCCGAATACTATGCCTTCGGAGTAGGCTGCATGAGACTCACACAGGTCTCGCATCTCTTGAACGAGCTCGGCATCCCGACTATCCCTCACGTGTTCTCCGACTCACAGTCACTGATCGCGAGCATCAAGAACAGAATCTACCGCGGAACTGCAGTTGCACACATTGCAACCAAGAACTATCTTGCTGCAGATATGGCTAGGGACGGAGAGATCGACTTGAGCTACGTACCGACTGCTGAGATGCTCGCCGACTGCTTCACAAAGCCACTGCCGAAGACCGCCTTCTTGAAGCAGTGTGCTGCGATGGGAATGATCGGAATTGGACTCGGGAATGGCCTCGGAAATGGTCTCGGGATTGGAATTGGAAATGGTCACGGAAATGGTATCGGAACTGGAAATGGCATCGGGAATGCCGTCGGAAAGTAAATTGATTGGGCACGTTTGTTTCAAGGAGATCCACAATGTTTAATTGGCTCCTCTTCTCCTTTGTTTACTGTTTTTTGTTTGAAACGGACGTGATAGCCGTCCTGGAGGAGTGTTGAGCTGATTGGAAGTACGGATATCACTATTCCAAGGACTATGATGTAACTTGCCTCTTTTGTAGTTAGCACCATTAGTCATCGATCGACCATATGTCGATGCGACATGTCTCGTTACACGATACAATAGACACCTTCGCATACGCCCGCACACACTCGACTACTCGAGCGCACGCCACCGTACAACAAGTTCAACACCGCAAAAACAGAGGCTGCACTATTCACACGCAGACGAGGCCACAAAAAAAACCTCCGGCCAAAACTGACAGCAAAGTTAAGGGTCGTAGACGGTTTCATACGGTTGAACAGACCGGCGACATGCTGGCTCGGCGTCTGGATAGACGTGCACCTGACGCTCAAGGAGCACCATAACCAATGCATGAAGAAAGCCAGGGCAGCAGAAGCTAGATTCCGAATTGTCACAAAGACGTACGGGGTCATACCAGAGAGCGTATGGGCCGACCAAGTGGCATGCGTCCAAGCTGTGGCGCTGTATGGGAGCGAGCTGTGGTGGGATCCCAACGAAGCAGGCAGACGAGACAATCTCCAACTTCTCCTCAATCGACAAGCCAGATCTATCCTGGGCGCGCTATCCACGACCCCACGAGGAGCTTTAATGAGAGACTCTGGGCTTACACCCACGTGCATAATCTTAGAGTCCAGACAGCAGCACTTTGTGGCGAGGCTAGCAAACACATGCAGCAACAAGCTAAGAAAACTACACCAAAACCCCTCTTCCGGGGCGCCGGAATGCAGAGCAGTGAAGAATGACCACGAGCACGGCCGGACAACTGAAGGCATGAGCTGGCCGCCACTGGGCGAAGAGTCAGTGGTCAGAACCGTCATACTGGACGATGCCTCCGCAGCCAAGAGAGCCGCGCAGTGATGGGCAAGAGAGAAAGAGGCCAAAGTAGGGGCGGGAGTCTGGATGTGGTGGACAGATGGATCACGCTCAGATGACGGCCGTGTGGGAGCCATGGCAGTATGCAAGCACAAAGACGAGTGGAGGTCCCGCCGCAGCAATCTGTGCACTGGACGAATGGAGATCATTGACGCCGAACTGTGGGCGATCGGACTCGCGCTCGAGGAGACGATCGAGAAGAGAGAAATACTCCAAAGAAATGGGGTGAAGATGATGACAGTCTTGAGCAATTCACAAGCCGCCATTCGGCGGGCGGCACATCTGGAGCCACGCCCCGGACAACCACTAGCGAGACGGATCAATCGAAAGACGCAGGCTCTCCTCGCCCACGGCAGCAAAACGGAGATTCACTAGGTTCCGGGACACTCCGGTATCCCCGGGAACACAGAAGCAGACCGCCAGGCGAACGTAGCCCACGAGGCAAGGGGGGACACGGCGACACAGCGGCCGTACACCTCGGCCATGAATCCGGCCAGACGGATCTCCAAGGGAAGGTCAGCAGCCAAAGCGAAGTGGGAAGCCGACAAGTGCGGCCAGCACTTCGGCTACTGACTCAAGGGCAAGGCGGGGACCAAGAGACCTATCCCAATGACAAGCGTGAAATCGCTGGCCGCCAGGTTCTACAGACTAAAGTCAGGGCATGCACCCAGTGGAGTCTACCTAACACAGTTCGGCCATCGTGAGGATGACAAATGCTGGTGGTGCGGCGGTGGAGGCAGGACGGCGGCCCAGACGCGGGAACACCTCTTCCGCCACTGCAGCTGGTGGAGAGACCAGCAGAAAACCCTGTGGAAAGCGGTGGGAAAGGCGACGGGCTGGAAAGCGGGCAGATGCCGACACATGCAGATCTCTGAGCTGTTTTCCAGAGACAAATGTGATCAAGCGGTGGTGGACTTCCTGGCAGCGACTGCAGTCGGGAAGTTCCCGCCCAAATGAAGGGAGGGATGGAGGAGCGGCGGCAGCGGGCATAGATCTCTGCATTTTTCTTTTCTTTTCCTTTTTGTTCTGGTCTGTCTTTAAGCTTTCATTTGTCAGCGGGGATGAAGGGTAGCGGGGGGGGAGCTCCGCCATCTAGCCGGCTAGCCCGGAGGCGGAGGGGATATCAGGTCCTGTCATACTCTAATTAGAGTGCATACAGTATGAATAAAACAAAACAAAAAACCTCTAACGACTAGTCGGTTCTTCTCCCAGCAGGACCACCTCTGACCCAGATAGTTCTGGCAGTACGCCGCAAGCTTCGCCATTGATCAACTGGTGTATCTTCTCCCAATTCTACATCATCCTCCATACCTTCGTCCTCAGTATCAATCTCTTCATATTTAATAGTACCGCCTCAGCACCATCTAGTGACACCGGATGTCAGCACGTTAATGTCCAGCAAAAAGTGGTGTCAGCCACGGGAGTCCGGTACTGGATTACTTGTCAGCACCTGGCTGCATCGGACCACAGTAACCGGTACAGTATATACTGCTATAACCGTATACCGTTTCCGGTTCCAGCGAAGTTCTGGATGAACGATATCTCTGTATCAAGGGTTTATGTGCTCCACGGAGACTCAGGAGCTTACGGAAACTAAGTACTGTCGAGGTTAGCGCTCGTTCGTTATTAATACCACACGAGTTCACTCCATTCCGCCACAAGGCTAGCCGGAGGGATTCAGCGTGCATCTCAAGAAACAAGAGCCTGGCTGGGTTTACAAATGGCCAAGTTGAAGGAAATTGGGGTTAGAGTATATCTCGTGATTCATAAATAGTAGCTGAAGCGTTACACATACTTTGCTCTGATTAATGACGTGCTACATCGAATGTATGATAATATTATACAAACCCTCCTTAGAAAATGTAACGGCGATATTCGAGGCTAGAGGTAATGTAGTGGTGGTGGGGACAGCTCGCTTAGGTTGTCAACCACGCGGAAGCTAGTGCAGGTACCTTCCCACGTGGGCTCCTTGTGCTGCTCGGCTATTTAGGTAACGGGACCATATTTTCTCTCCACTCCCAGAGTTTCCGCCCATACCCGAGTACTCACATTGAACCGCGCCCGGTGACTATTTCTCGATTGCCACTGAATTATGACGAAACGCTGGTCAATCACACGGCTCGATGTCTATCACATGCAGATTGCAGCTCCTTACACTACACGCTGCGATCTCGGGAGGGTGGTTCCGCTCGTATCCACTGAACACGAGATCGAAAGTTAACCGAGCTGCAGTAGCCACGTGTCTGAACGCGCAACTTCTGGCCGAGTTCTGCTACACCTTCGTAGCGATGATCCATGGCGCGGCTATGTTCTGCCGTCGCATGGTCATTTATAGTGATTGATACTTAACGGCTGCTGTTTCTGGGGCTCTGGCTTTCATACACTAGCTGTTGGAAATTAATGCGGTAACTGTGGCAACCTACGACTCAAGCACCGCACCCACAGGCTGACTAACTAATCCTCCGTGAGCTAGCGGATGGCAGCAGTGGCTCGCACCGAGAATCGGGGATAAGAAGATTTGATACATTTACAAGCCTAGAGTCGCTAGTAGAACTTACGGTAGCTAATAATCCACCGGAGTCTGAGACAGTGCACTGTCAACTTGTAAGTATGTGCAAGTGCACGGCTGGTATCACTTCCGCTTTGATTTCGTTTCGTCGGTTTTCATCGTCAAAAACTCACGTAACCGAACTATTCTGCTCGAAGCCTAAGAGGAAAACACAGACAGCTCTGTCAATCCGGGATCTCCCAACACACGTACCCGTTATGATGCGGCCGCTCGAACCTCGGCTCGGTAATGTATCGTGTTTCTCACTGCATCTTCTTCCAACCTCGTCAACACCCCAGAAAACTCGAACAGCCCAACAATGTTCGCCATAGGCCATCACCCAAATACAGACCCCACAACCCCACCCACGGCCGGACAGCCAGTAACATTTAAACACCCCGAAGTTTGCATCGCATATCAATCGGCTCGGATGGTCTAGTGGTATGATTCTCGCTTAGGGTCGCTCCCTAAGTTTCGATTGCGAGAGGTCCCCGGTTCAAATCCGGGTTCGGGCCTTGACTATTTCTTTTACTTCCGGTTCATGAGAAACTGTTTCGTTTTCAAAACTGAGATGGTGTTGTGTGGTGGAGGAATGGTCGCTTAGGTGTCAGTGTGCCAAGATATGCCGGGCTAATGCAGGTACCCGTTGCCACGCGGTGACTGGCATGCAGGAATGCGTTCTGCGAGATCGAATGAAGCATGTTGCAAAAACGCAAGAAAGCGTCTGCAAGCAAGGTTCGTTTTACGTACACCGGCTACGTCAGAATATAAATGTTTCGTTGGATTTGGTTATCCCGCTTTTCTGGCGCATTTCAAACTTCCTTCTGTTCTAACACCTCTATCATCGGTTTCTAGAATTTACAATTTCCACCCTATACATCTGTCTCTTGACCCGCACACCCTGCTTGACCAAATGCACACAAGTATGATATCCGACTTCACACGCGCGGTAAAACAGTGATGAGCAGCACTCCGAGCCACAGCTCAAAGGATAGATTCGGAGCACGAAATTTCCAACGGAATGAGTCGTTGTGACGACGCATTAAGCAAATTTGTAGTCGTATCCTCTGGGATGGCATACTTAGAGCCAAGGAATACCTAACGCATTCATCTACGTGACCATCTGAACCGGCCGTTCCGACATACTGTAGATCCCATGATGATGAGACAATCAGAGGAGGGAGAGAATGATGATGTTCTAGTCAATTCACAGAGTATGTCCGTCCGTGGAGTGACCAGTCAACCCGTGGAATAACTGGGCTCCGTTACTGACCGGTCAGCTCGCAGAGCCTACACGTTCCATGAGCTGACCAGTCACTTCGCTGAGCTATACAGCCAATAGTAGGGAAAATCGCGAAAAAACAAGTTTGTCTTTTCTCTGTTTAGCTGCACTTGACAAAAATGACAAAAAGTCAGTCCAATTAAGTCTGCAAGTATTGGTGCAATCACAAAGTTATGTATACATGAAATATGCATAATTCATCACTCTTTCATCTCCGTGTCTTCAATTTACGATATCTTTAAAATTGATTGAGCCACATTAAAACAAACAGCCAAAATCGCTGAAAATCGGTGATTTTTCACAACGATTCTATCAATATGAAAGTTATGGTAAATTGGAGACCAGCAGGTGAATGAGCGATAAATTACGCATATTTCATGTATACATCACTTTGCAATCAGAGTAATTGTTACTTTTGTTTGAGCACAATTAGCACCAGTCAGTTCATGGAGCAGTGATCTGACTGGTTCATTCACGGAAGGTGGGGCTCCGTGAACTAACCGGTTACTCCGTGGATTGACATTCTCCGCGAACTGACTAGAACAGATGATGATGATTGAACTGTCTATCGCCCAAAGAGAGAAGAAGATAGACATATATAGAGAAAGAAATCATCTCAAGCGCTAAGAACGAATCACTAAGAGAAAAGCACTAAGAGCGAAGCATCACGAGAAAAGCACTACTCAGGCCCGAGGCTCACGGGGAGATAGGCACCGCACCAAGCTCGAGGCTCGCGGGGTGATAGGCACCGCACCAAGCCCGAGGCTCGCGGGGAGATAGGCACCGCACCAAGCCCGCTAAGTCTAGTGCATGCCTTAGTCCCAATGGCCTACGGGCTAAGTTTAGTGCCCGCTTTAGTCCAGATGGCTTAGTTAGTGCCCGCCTTAGTTCCGGTAGCCTTCGGGCTAAATCCCTTAGTCAACACATGAATCGTACTTTAATGCTTGACAGTATGTAGCCGGTATTCGTTCGCAAGTGAAACTAAATGCGCAACTCTACGATTTGTTCCGACTCATGTTGACGGAACCTACTATCGTCAAAAGTCGAAACAAAAACGCTCCGCCGGCAGGTCACAGTGCCTTACTATAACATTGCAGGTGCGTTGGAAATGAAAAAGTACACGACTTTGTTCGTCTAGTTGAGGGGGGGTTGCTATGTTCGTCAGAGATGGTGAGGGATGGACTCACGGCGGCGTCACTGAGAATAGTGGAAGAGCGGACGGATATGATAGGGAAGTAGGGTATTGGATTGTGCCCGTTTACCGCGTGGGACGCTCAAATTTTCGTTCTCACGCTACGGGGACGTAAACCGGCGACGCTCCTACGGAAGAGAAGGATTAAACACGGTCCGCATGCATTAACTCAATATACGGCCCTAGCCGTGCTGTTGATTACTTACTACACTTCCCTAGATACAGAGTGCAACACAATTTTGAGTATCGGTGCCGCTTCGACAGCAACACCCTGCGTAAATTGGAAGCGAGTATCTAGAACCCGGAACCGCACCATACCCATCCCTGGAACATCCTAGTTCGGCTACTGTAAGGCTGTGGAACAAGATCACAATCTTGGCATTGATATACTCCGATCCGTAGACGCACACCCTAATCCAACCAACTCACAATACGACTCTCTACGTTACCATGTGAATTACAAAAGCAACCGCGCCATTGAGAACTCCATACATGGTAAAACATCAAGGTGATTGTGGAGCGCCTAGCACTTGTGCACATCGCCTGTCTTTAAAGAAACCCTAGCAATCGTTTGCAGGCATACCCAAAGAGTCTTAGGTTAGGGCGTGTGAGAATTTGACTGGGAAGAAAAAGGGTGGGTGTAGATCGGAATAATCGGATGGGATGCAAGCGTGAAGGCATATATTCCTAGGTCGATTTGGTGCAAACATGCTAAGTGGTGCCCAACTAGAGTAGATTCGCGGTCCGTTCAGTGGCATTGAGCAAGAATCTCGAGTGTTGTATCCTGTTGTCATTTTCTTTGTTCACCCACCACACTTTGTTGCATATATGGATCGCCTCCCGTTGTATGGCTTATGGGCTTCAGCTGAGCTGATGGAGATCATGATCTAATGATAACGATGGTCGTTCGGGACTCAGTTGGAGATGCCAGTTGAGTGTGCATGCATGCGTACAAGGAATACGCTGAATGCCGTATATAAAAGCACACAAGCTCCATTGTAGTTGAGAATACACAAACTTATAAACTTCTTCAGCATTACTAGTTCAACACTCTTTGTTACAGATGTACATGTGCCGGATGTTGATAGAGCCCTAAGGGTTCGTGACTGCTCTTTTAGACTTTAGTCTTTACTCTTTTCTAGTCTCTTGGACCTTTAGACCTGTACCTAGACAGTCATCGCACCATAGTCAATGCACACGGTTCTCCCCATATCGTAACACGCTTTGTTACATATATACAAGGGTCTGATACAGCTGGCTGCAACCGGGGCTGATGCCTCCTGTATATATCTCGAGTCTTTCTCCTTCTCTCTTCTCTGTACCATAGAATACACGCACACGGTTCTCCCCAACTTCCATATCGTAACACGCTTTACATTGACCTGACCGAGTGACCATTAGTGATCCATATTCTCCAAAGTCCAAACAACCCGCTCTGACGTCCCAGGAAGAGCAAGGAATGTTGAAAGTCTGCCTCCATTAGTTTTTGGGGGTGTCTTCGTTCATACACTCCTGGCTGGTCTTCATCCCGCACATAGCGACTCACTGCTACAATAATAAATGTCACTTTCACCCGAAACATATGACAAAATCGTGTCCACGAGACTACTAGTGTATAAACCATTCTCCAGACCACAGTAAAACACATTGAAGCTCGTGTGGATAACCAGTCGCAGACTCAATTGAGCTAAAATATGTAGCTCTACAAGGCGGTCGCTTATCTCTCCTTATCTCTCCACCCATTTTGAATTCTCCCTGGATTGTATAAGCGATTACAGCACATATTTGCCCTCAGTATTCAGTTCTTAGATACATTTAAGTAACTAACTTGTAAAGCTATAAGCTATATCACCTCAGGGATACACGTTCTGATTTGGCGGTCTTGCATTAAGCTAGTAATTAGGGAAATTACATAGAAGCCACCCGGCTGAAAGCTACGAATCTGGTTCCCGCGGTGCTAGAGACGCCCAGATTTTTGCTGCAAAAATGGAATTGCGCTAGGACTAGTGACCTAGTGACAGACCGCACTAGAGGCTAAAATTAGCAGATGTGAGAGAGCTAAGAGATGGCGAAGATGTCGGAGACTGAGCGATGGTTAATGACGATAAGATCAGATTGATTAATTGCAGATAGATAGATCTGCTCACGTGCCAATTAATCGATAATGCTCGAGACTCGAGGTAGAAAGGGATGCTAGAGAATTTCAATTGTTGAGCTATAATATGCAGCACTACGAGGTGGCCCATCATAAACGCTGATCTCCCCCGCGTTTCGAATTCTCCCGTTATTGCATGAGCAACTGCAGTACTTGCCCTCAGTATTTCGTAGATAAATTTATGTAACTAACTTGTCAAGCTACAAGCTACGTGACGGAGCCTCATAAAGCCAACTCATGTATACACGTTCTGACTTGGCAGTCGTGTATTAGCCTTGAGAGTGGGGAAATTACATGGAAGCCACCCGGCTGAGAGCCACAAATCAGGTTTTTGCGGCGCTTCAGAGACGCCCAGGTTTTTGGTAAATAAACGGAATCGCGCCACGACTAGTGACAGCCGCACTAGAGGCCAAAATTGGCGGATGTGAGAGAGCTGAGAGAGAGATTGCGAAGATGTTTGGAGACTGAATGGTGGTTAATGGCGATGAGATCAGATTGATTGGATTACGGTTAGAGCTGCTGATGTGCCGGGTTGATTGATAGTGTTCGAGACTCGAGGTAGAATAGGAAGCTAGAGGATTTCGCTTGTGAAGTGCAGACATTGAGACGACGACGACGGTGGGATTGATTAGATAGATAGATATCGATTAGATAGCGGGGGGATGTGTCAGGTTGCCTGGTTACACTAAGGGAGGTCATATTTTTCTCTCTACTTCTTCATACATCAAAAGCATCCTCTACACGTTGTCCTACTCTGCAACCAACTTTAGTGAGTCGCATAGATGCTGAATATTGGGTTAGTTTCAGCGATCACTGCACTTAAGGAGCGTTCGGTGGGAATTCCATTATCGTAGCAAACCCAGCGTGTACAACTTTTTGCGTTGGGTTGAAGGCAATGTTGGTATCTCCACAGCGGTCATACAGGGGCTACCTGCAGCCAAATTATACAAGGTAATGTAGCCCAAGAAAATCATCCGACCGTATACAGTTTATCTGTAACGCCGCAAATATTATACACAACTCCGATAGCGATCCTTTATTACCCCGGAGAGTTGTGAAGTTGATGGACTCGAAATCATACGCACATAAGGCAACGAATCGGCCGTCCTGCTGCGCTATTAACAAAATTAACAAACCGATACGGTCAGATTTTACGATATTACAAGACAGTTTGCAAGTATACTTCTTCGCTGTTACCCGAATGACCACCGGACATTTCATAGCTTGGTCTCATGGAACTCGTACGCGTTCTCTAAGGGGCCCAGAATGACAAATGTCAAGGTGTGTATGCTTTGCGAATTATTGGAAGTTGGTTACACAGTATATCTTCGGGTCTCGCCTCACCATGAGTATCGGCTATGAGGGCAAGCTTGCGATGCAACGACAATAGTCTTTTAAATCTACAATTTATATAGTGTATATAATGACTGAATGTCGGCCCGACCCCATTGCAGACTCCTACTCGTTGCCATCTCATCAGCTGGCAGCTGTGTCCTAATATCGCATCAAAGGAAGTCACCAATCTTCATGAACGTGCGGAGGGACAAACGTTGGGGGTTCGCCCCGTTCAATGTAACTAGTTCTCCAACCAACAGCGCCAAGAAATATCAGGATTATGCGACTAATGTCCCGAGAAAATCTGTTTGATTCAGCTTTTCGTGGGCGTTATCGATGTAATTTCTGAATTCAGCCGAGTCAGGAGTACTTGGTAGGCCACGATGAGATTCTGTGATCGATTAGTTGATTACCACTGACTGATACACGATAGCATTGCCTCAGAAATCTTATACATTATCTACATATTCATAATCTTTTGTATCATTGCCTTTCACATCCTGGACCGTGTATTACCTATTGCCATCCTTATATTGGATGTATTTGGCTACATGATTATAATGGCTGCAACAGTCATCGTAATTTTCACCACCGACTTTTCCACCTTTTCTAACTTCAGTTTACTATGCGTGTGGAAAGTTTGCAATATGTAAGGTCCAAAAGCTTTTAGCTCTGCAGTTCTGGTGACCACCAAGTTTCTTTCAATTACCTTGCTCATGCCAGACTCTATCGCAGTTTACAGAACGTGCTATGACGTCTGGGGAAAGAAATACAGACAAGGCCTACCCTTTCTTTCCGGACCACCCCCCGGCTCAGGGGGTCTAGAGTATTAGACACAATACCGGCGCAATCAGACTGTAATCCTGCCTCTCATCAGCAGCCGCACGCACTTCTACCGCTCGATGGGCATAGCTCCAATAGTGGTGGAATAGCAGTTCCTACAACGACTTCTTACCTAGCCATAAATGTGCATGAACTTACGCCGGGGCACACAACACGGTTGAACTAGGGTCCAGCGGTGAAGATCGAACAGTTTCTCGCAGTCGCTCTGTACCCAATGGCTTTTGGCCAACCGCACCGATGCAGTGGCCGTAATAGAAACTGCCAAACGCTCGCAGGATTTGACAGGTTTGGTTGTTAAGGAATAGTTTTGGGGTTGCACGAATTTTGTAGGGTATCTGAATATCGCTCGAGTCAGTTGGGAGAGCTGGGGCGGATGGCCATCAAATTTTAATATCTTTTCCTCTCTGGTTTAGGCGCATGAACTGCCAATGCTCAGCATTATATGAATAAAACTTACTAGAGGGCTCATATCGGTTAGAGAAGCTTCATCTTGAAAGACGGAATAAAACCATTTCAATGCCGGAAACATCGTTACTGCGCTTAAATAAGTAATTATTACCTCTCTCAAGTTTGGAACCACATCCCTCTGTAAGAAACTAATCGTACGTTGCAGCTAAGGAACACCACTTACTCCGGGAAACGTACGCAACAAGACCTCCGGAAACGGCAGCGGCCAACATTAACGGCTCTAAGCCACCGCCTTGCGCTCCATAGTACGTCGGAACGGTTAGATATTTGTTGGATTCAAGCTAGAACTATACGTAGTTACTAGTTTAGAAGGTCATTATCTAGTTACTTGATATCACTTATCACTTTTTGGCAGTCTTGTTTTGCATATAATATAGACCTGATCGAGCTGAACAAAGCTGATGGTAAGGCACTCAGTAAAGCACAAGGTACACAACTCTCTTATATATATCTAGAGTCTTTCTCTTTCTCTCTTCTCTATGTACCATAGCCTATGCACAAGATTCTCCCCTCCATATTGCAATAAGTCTGGGTTGGGCGTTCCACAGCCTCTGGGCATAGTAGCCGTACTTGCAAACTGACCATTCAACTACATCCTGCCGCAGTATTTAAATCTTTATATTGCTCTGTTGCGACGACTCCATTTCAGAAACCGAGGGTCAGTGGCTAATCTGAGGCCTTAAACTTTGGTAGAAGTGGCTGTATCAGAGGGTATCACAATCGGGCGACAAAGTCGTAGCGCAGCATGAGAAGTTGCAAAAAGACCTTTTTTGTTCAGCTAGTTTCTAATTTTGTACCTTGTGAGGCTAATTCCACAGCCTTTTATATGTATTTCACCGGGAAATCATATGGGCCGCAAGTTTGGACGACGATCACAACCCTTACTCACCAAATTTTCAAGTCTCCAATGATTAGATGACTTCAATAAGATTAAGTCTTATCCAATAGTCATCTAACTTTGATGTGTAGTTACTAAACTTTGATTTATGTCGATGTCGCTAAGGGCGCTTATGATGGGATGTTCGGAGACTTGAAAATCCGGTTAGTAAAGTTCTACCTATCTTGCTTTCTCACTTAGCTCTGTGCTAAAGCAATTAGACAAATAGGCAGTAAGAAGATGGCGACTGACTGGGGGCTAAGCCTGCTGCACTTGGCCGTATTCTATCATGTATGCTATTCATCTCACCGTACACAGCAATGTACAAATTGCTAAAGAATAGACCTATGCTCTATACCTTTTTTTCCCTAAATCATCTAATTCCTGCCTTAACGGAACTAATTGTTAGTGTGTGTAGAGCTTTTATGCTGGAAAAAGTTGAAAGTTCTAACTGGTTGTGGTTTTAAGATTGTGCATGCTCTTATTCCTAGAATTTTTTATTGTTCGTAAGCTCGCTCCTCAAGTCTGAGCTTGCAAATTGCCTCTTGTTCCCAAGAAACCATTTCGTTTGTAAAATTGGAATGAGGTATGGAAGGAAAGCTCGCTTAGGTGTCAGTGTGCCAAGATATGCGGGGCTAATGTAGGTACCCGTTGCCACGTTGTGACTAGCGTGCAGGTGTCAATCGAATGCAGCACATGTCGCAAGTAAGATCTGTTTTACCTACACTAGCTACGTCAGAACATGAATATGTGGTTTCGTTGAATTCGGCCATCCCGCTCAACTTCCTTCCTTCCTAACCACGAGATGCTTCTTTATCATCAGTTCCCAGAGTTAGTTTTCGTCCCGCACATCTGTCTGCTGATTCATAGAGATCTAGCTTGGCTTAAAATGTAAACTACATACAATATCCGGCTTTGTACGTGCGGTAAAAACAGTGGTAAACAAGACTCCGAAGCTACTGTTCAGGGTATATTCAGAGCATGAAAGTTTCATGGAATTAGTCGTTGTGGTAATGCACTAAATGCGCACATGCTATGATTCGTTTCGACTCTTGGTGACAGGAACAGATACCGCCTTCAAAAATAGAAACAAAACGCTCTACCGCTAGTCACAGGCTTTGTTATGCTATTGCAGGTTAGGGAAGTGGAAAGTACATGTTTTTGTTCATCAGGTTGGTGGGGGTGGGGTTGCTGTGTTCATCGGAGATGGTGAGTGATAAGGGGGGAGCCCCTGGCGGCAGTGCTGAGAATAGTGAAGAGAGGACAGATATCATATAGAAGTAGAGTGTTGGATTGTGGGCGCTCATTGCTATGTGAGATGCCCAAATTTCTGCTGTCTTACGCTGAGGGTCGTAAATCAGGTAACGTTCCCACAGAAAGGAAGAAATAAACACAGCCTGCCGCCTGCATACAATAGCTCTTTGTATAGTCTTAGCAGTGTTGTTGATCACGTACTACACTTCGCTAAATATCGAGTGCAGCTTTTTATGGAAGATCGATGCCGTCTATGACAGCACCATGCCTGCCTGGCGTAAATTGGAAGTGAGTATCTGGGACACCTATCCTATAACCTCCATCTCGCCTACAAGAATCACAACCTAGGCACTAATACATTCCGATCCACAGCCTCACACCCGAATCTTGCTTAGACACGACCTCCCACCATACCACTGGAATTTTAAAATCAATACCGCTATCGAGGACTCCAAACATGGTAAAGTAATATTACGATGATTGTGGAAGCCCCGCACCAGCCCACATCACCTGTCTCAGAAGAAATCCATGCAACCGTTAGCAGGTGCACCCGAGGGGCCTTAGGTGAGGATGTATGTGAGATACTTGTCTCAGAAGAAAAGAAAAGGAGGGCAGATCAGACTTACCAGTGGGACCTCAGTGAAGAGATGTGTTCCCAGGTCAATTTAGTACAATAAGTTGAGAGATGCCCAACAGGGTCAGATGCACAGTCCATTGAGTGGCTATTGAGAAGGAGCCTGGAGTGCTATGTTCAGTTATTGTCTTTTCCTTGGTTCCCCAAGCTCTGTTACGATATGGAAGTTGAGGAGAACCGTGTGCGTGTATTCTATGGTACAGAGAAAAGAGAGAAGGAGAAAGACTCGAGATATATACAGGAGGCATCAGCCCCTGCAGCATTGACCGTGTATCAGACCTGTAACATCATGTACATCTGTAACAAGCTCGATTTTATCTTTACCGAGTGATCACTAGTGAGCCGGAATAAATCTCAAGCAACCCCTTCCGACGTCCCACAGAGCACAAAGAATTTTGATAATTTACAGCTATCGGTTTCCAAGGTGTCTTCTTCATATGCTCTTGACTGGTCACTATCCGGTTAATAGTGACTCGCTACTAACGCTACTAAGGGGTATAAATGTCATATCTCCATTCGAAACATAAGATAAATTGTGTCCACAGCATTACGTGGCATATAAATCATTCTCCAGACAACAAAAAGACACATTGTGGCCCATGTGAATAGCCAGTCTCAGACTCAATCGAGCTAAAATATGCAGTGCTACAAGGTGGCTGATCACAAATGCTTATCTCTCCAAGCATTTTGAATTCTTACTGGATTGCAAGAGCGATTACAGCACTTATTCGCTCTTAGTACTCAGTTCGTAGACAACCCCCGCAACTGCCTAGGTAACTTGTAAAGCCACATGCTACTTGAAGGAGCCTCATACGGCCATACAAATTTAGGTATAGAGGTGTCTTGGTGACTCCAAACAACTCTGAGAGACCTTATTCTAGGCCGGCGGCTGAGTTAGACCTATCTAGGCCACGTTCTAGGTCATTTAGCAACACATCGTGTACTAGATTTCAGTACACCGTGCGTATACAGGACTGAAATACAGGACTTTATGCATGTCGACGTGTTTTTGGTAGAAATTGGCTTCCACATGAATAGGTCGTCATAACGATAATAAGCCTTGCCGATGGTAATGTTGCTCGTCAAGGCTGTTTGCCGATCTACGAATGCCACCGCCCCAAAGTAATTTTCGCGTTAATACTTTGCAAAATATACGGCCCCATAATTTTCTCTGAAAAGCCACAGCCAGTGCACTCGGACATTAAAGGCAGGGACACAACTGCTACAGATAGCGATAAACTTTCCGGCTGCTTTTACCGGCTTGCACAACTTGCACAGAATAATGCAGTGAATGCCAACTGCAAAGACGACCAATCAGGCATTGATGAACTTCAGACTATCGTTGACATCGTGTGCAAGAATGTGGAACAACAAAATAAACGCAAAAGAGCATACAACGATCCCTTGGGAGTTGATATTCAAAATTTTAAAAAAATTACAGGAAGTTTAATGCTGTCTAGCTCAGTCACATTTAAACTTAGTAAGTTTTCCCATCCATACACAATGTGTTATTAGATCGCCCAACTAATGCATAAATAGCTCCGTTACCTACTTTGTCTCCGGCCGTACGATGTCGTCGTCTGACTAGGTACGACTCTTTTAAAACCGATAATTGGACCTTCGAGATGCGGTCTCAGAACAATCAGCTTCCAGAGAATTTCTACCTAGATTTCGATGACTGTATCATTGGTACACACACTGCGACAATAACTGTCAGCTATATTCACAGAGAGTCTGGATCTCGCATAGTCGCGTTGTTCAGATATAGACTAGGGCGCTACAGCTGTAGCTCCTTACAGCCTGTTCTCACCTTTTCAGCCGTCATCCCCTCCAATTCTTTGGCCTTTCAGTTGGTCCGTGCTGGTGATTTGGATGGTATCCGCACTCTCCTTAATAACGGTAAAGCTTCTATCAGCGATTGCGATGGGAAGGGGAAAACGATGCTCCACGTTTGTTCTCAGCGGCCTTTAGGTGATACTGTACTGATTCCTATGCAAGTTTGCGTGCCATGGTCAACAACCACATGTGTGCAAATTTCTCCTGACTCACGGCGCCGATCCTGATTCAATTGGCAAGACTCGTATTGGGAACAAGTAGTATGGGCAAAATTCATACCTGTGAGGTATCAACCTTTGCTAACGCCGGAAGTGCTAGCTCTCCGCTCCTGTTTACTCCCAGTAACGATTATGACAATGACGCCATACCACAATTGGCTCGAGAATGCATAATACACTTACTCGACGCTGGTGCAGATCCACTTCTAGAAGTTGATGGGTATGCGAGCCTTATAATTTATGCACTAAACATCTCAAACTTGGTATTTTACACACCAGTGTGGCTTTGGTCGATGCTAACGATTGCAAAGGAATTGTTACGACTCATTCTAGATCATGCATTGATTGATCTTGATTCTCCTATTGCTAGAAGCGGAACCTCTGCACTGCTCTACACTGCCACACTCCTGCATTGGCCAATTACCCTCGAGTCGGGTTTGACCGGACAGATACATTTGCTTCTAGAACGAGGAGCAAATACCAATGCTCGTAACTCCTCTAGGCAGACTTGGATGCATATTGCGTTCGAAAAAGCTAGTGATTGGACAAGTTTAAGTCGTCAATTCCTTCCAACAATACTGTCCCTCCTAGTCAAACTTGGGCTTGATGTTCACGCTGTAGATTGCCATGGCACTACGATAGCGCAATGTGCTTACCTTAACCACTGTGGAATGCTGTGGAAGGAATGCCTCACTGCCTTGGGTCTCAATGACGCCGAGATATGTGGTCAACATTCCACCGGTAGCATCGCATATTAGATGCGGAACAAGGATTTATGCCGTCCGGTCTTTGTGCAGAACTCGATGGGGTTTGAATCTGACCCGCAGATATTAATACAGTAAGGACAGGGCAGAATTCGGCCACATAGATATGAACAGAGCGACCCTTAAAGTCATTTCATTGACAAAAGGTCATGAGCAACCATGTTATGTATTTCTTTAGCCTTGCAAATCATCAGATTTCATACAAATTTCTTGGAATATGGAAAAATGTTTTCAACGGGTGAAATTAGATGTGGGCAGGTTATTGGTCACAATTGCGTAAAGTGGCAGCTGTCCGTCAACTAGTAACGGAACGGATAAAAAGCACATTTCTTGACAGATGTTATCTCTTATATTTTTATATTTGATGTTTAATCTCGTTTTACACCAGAACTTTCATAACATCAAGAGCTTACGCCCGTGCTACACCATAATTATCCAACCCTGGGCCATTATCTATCACGAACATAGACAAACTTTAAAAGTCTTGATCCGAGTTAAAGACTGCCGCCTTAAATTTTTCCGAGCGTTAGTATTACCTCAGCACGATAAACATTATATCTCTGACGTCCGTCTTCGAGACACCTCATGCACTTACTACATGAATACTTACACCGCCCAGTACTCATGACCTTTGCTATTAAAATGATCATCAATAACTGCTAGATTCAAACTCTGCTATCTCCGTTGATATGGATTCAAGAAGTGTAGCATTTATACTTCATAATTTTTCACTAACATTGGACACATAGGGGATGAGGGCAGTGGGTGGGGTGGCTGCAACTTGGAGTCTTAGACTAGTACTTGTACCAGGAGCAGCGGGAATATCGAATTTGTATGGATGTCACAGCTGCAAGCGGCCGAATACGGTATGACTAAATGAGAACTGGACACTTGGAATTAAAGTCCCTCTATCAGTCACGATCCTAGGAGAGTAACATCAGTATTTTTTGATTGTTGTGTTTGGGGCGGTTTATTACTTATAGTTGGACTACGTTACGATGAGGTGGTAGGAATGATGGTGTCAGTGCAAATAAGCCGTCCAAGTCCAAATATCCACGGTATACGATTGGGCTACCAACCAATACTCAGAGAAACTCCAGATCAATTTTAATTAGGCTAGGTCCATATGTTAAAGATTGAATCGCGGGCAGTTGTGGGTAAATTCTGAACGATTGGTTTTATTTTGTTTGCTTTTCTTGATAAAAATTATAATGGGTCGTCTGTGGACATGGCATAATAATCGAAGTTACATTAGCGATAAGATACATACTTGAATCCATCAGAAGCCAAGCATCAGATATGGGCTCAGTATCGTTCGTGTTATGTAGATTTAAACGATGACGCCGGTCCCTGAGATTTAGTTAACGCAATAACACCGTCATGGCCGGATTGATGGGCTGATGGCGAAAATTTCGTGTGGATTGACATGCGCTCGCAATGTAGTAGAACTGCGCGTGACGGAAATAGCCCACATTTTATGATAACCAGTTGAAATTTATGGTTAGACAGTAACCAGTAATAAAATGACAACCACCGACTGGGGGGGCTAGACTGCTGCGCCTACACACCTTCGACAACATACCTCACCGCCTAGTTTTGCCAAGACTTCCCCTTTTTTTGGGCAGGTTGCGGTTTTACTTTGGCTTCATTATTGCATACCAGTGTGTGTCCACTCACCTTTGGGGAGTGTATCTCGTCTGTACATTGCTTGATACCACTCAGCATTGACACCGACCGGTAGTCCCCCTTCTGGGGCCACTCGCCTTCTTTTCGGTTGTTTTATGCCAGTTACGACAATTTACGACATGCAGCACTTGTGAGGATACCAACTAGGGCGTGACAGCGCAGCAGTTCAATGAAGAGCTTTTTTGAGGACAGCACGCTCTGACCCACGACACTCAGAGAGGCTACAAAGACCTGCTTCTCAGGCATGTGAGCACCAGTATGAGTTGTTCCCATGGATGCATCAACCCACTTAAACAGCGAAAATCGATAGATACATCATACAGCATGGTGCTTCCCATGGAGCATGGTTGGGGTATTCCTCTGCAATCACATCATATGGCACCCTGTGCTCGGCCAATGCCACCCTGGATCCGAACAGTTTC
>Ga0307512_10003083_pt1 | contig 19940 bp, 24 predicted proteins | sample 14_EM_MG_FD_200267 | JGI IMG/M metagenome (GOLD analysis project Ga0307512, IMG submission 200267) | Populus trichocarpa ectomycorrhiza microbial communities from riparian zone in the Pacific Northwest, United States - 14_EM | ecosystem: Host-associated > Plants > Roots > Unclassified | place... | reverse complement strand
CGACAAACAGGTTGCGAAGGAAGGTCACGGTGGGGTTGCCTATCCTTGGCTCGTGAATGGCTGAACGCGAACTGAACACGTGTACATAACCCCTGCGAAAAAAAAGATCCTTGGATCATATTAGCGGGGATTCCTCATTCCATGCTTAGCGTTTTACCGTCTTTTACCATCCTCCGTCTCTCCCACCCCCTCACGAAATTGAGAGGATCAAGATATCAATTACCGGCCGGAGGGTCTGACATTGGAATTTGGGAGGCAATCGAAAAAGGAAATTCGCGGGGTCGGTGATGTTTTTTTTTTTTTCGGGGAGGCGTAAGTAAAACTAAAAGTCCGCAGAACAACAAGAACCGGTCCTGGAATTTGGCCAACCCCCCTCCTCGAGAATGGACAACAAGTAAAAGTTCCTTCCCCTGTGTTAGACGCTGAGAAGGGTGAAGAGGGTAAGCTTGAACACTTTGACGCGCACCCTCTCCGGTATCGGGCTCTAAGTACGAACGAACGCGCTTTGGAAGGTTTGACAGACAGCTTCGAAGGAAGTCATGCACAGAAACGGGGTTTTTTTAAACGGAGCCAAGGGCCAGGCGTCGTAAGTAAGATGAACGCGGCCACCCCCAATCGCTAGATCGACCCGGCAGGCCGGCGAAGTTGGCTAGCGGACGAGGCCAAGATGGGTAACGAGTACTTGATATTATCGATTTCATCCCATCCCCGGGGTTACTTAGTACTAAGCACTATATGTAAGGTCTCGGATCGATTTTGGGTATCGCTCATGCTTGAATATCGTATGTCTTCGGCCCGAATGTGAGACTGACGCTCGCACCTTCAAGCTTCACGACCGAAGCGACGACCGTACTACGGTATGGATGGAAGTTCTGTCCAGCTTAGTGCCCATGGTGCAGGACGCAATCGCGCTGATCTTGGTCTAGTAGTGTTTTGGTCTCTCTGCACAACTTCTGGCGGAGTTTCACGAATCTGATGGATAGGTCGACAGCTTGCACCAACGTTTATGATTCCAAGGAAAAAGAAGTCGATGGTATCGCCCAGCACCAGAGAACAACTAGTCCTGACGAGCACATGTCCAATCAAATACCGTAGGTTGCTCGTTACCCACTAGTAGGACCAAGCGGGGAACTTGGCGCAAGCCACCATGCCTAGTGTCAAACCGAAGACAGCAGCGCGGTCGGAACTACCAGTAGTACGCTGTTTCAGGATCGATAGCGACAACTTCCTCTCCCTCATAGAACGTTAACCACTTTTCCAATAATTTCCAAAATACACGGAGGAGTCAAGGTGGGGGAAAAAGAAAAGCAGTCTCAAGTGGGTTTACATCGCATTTTTGGCGGTTGATTTTCCAATCGTCTCGATTCAGGAATAGGTACGTCGGAACTTCTCGACTGGGCTGGTAACGATGAAGCCCTAGGCTTGAGCTTGAGAAGTACTATGTAAGTACAGTACTCCGCTGCGATCCGTTCATCGAGCGGAACAAAACCCGCAGACGTGTTGGGTCCGGACAGGAACAAGTTTCAAATCTCATGCTAGAAGACAGGTCAAGTCAACCGGTGCATCGATTCGGCCTGAACAAGGATGCCGAGGATGGACGAATGAGGGTGTGATATTGCCCATATTTAGGAGAATGCCCGACGGGGAACTTTCTTGCGATACCCTCCTGGCGTCGGATGTTTGACAGCCGCAGGGTCATGAGGATCACTGGACGACCGCAAGCGTGCTACACGTAAGAACGATTGCGCTGGGTCCACAGCACGGGCGCATAAAAACGCCACCCGCTCAAAATCTCTAGAGATGCGCGAGCGGTTGCGAGTATGGTAAGTGACGCTACGGTACCAGCAGAATGTCCTCTGATCTCGGATGAGAAGATCGCGAGGGTTCAGCGGGAGTACTTACGGGGTAAAGTGGCGGTTCCGGCTCTAGCATTCCACCGGCTGTCGTCCGCGATCGCGAGTAGACAAGTGGCATCCCAGAAACACCCATTTCCGTTATAGGCGGTGTGTGGATTCGATTCACAAGAACAACTCACGGGGACCATGCCATGAGCGGTCGGATGAACCATCAAAACATGGAACCAGAGCTTGGAGTGGATCGTGGGGAGGTTTATGCGGGCGAGAGGCCATCGGAAATGTACGAAAGCTGTCACCTTCAGCTCCATGCAAGAATGTGATGTGTGTAAACGCCAGCGTATGTGGTTGCTAGAACCGAGGTCCGGCCGCGAGTAGACCGACTCTCCTGACGAAACTGCCCAGGGTTTACATACCTACCCGACAGGTTATGACCTCAGCGTGTCTGTATTGACCACAAGGATCGGACTTTGGTCGTCAAGGATTTCTGGGTGAAATAAAATCAGCTAAAGGTCCGTAGGAATGACAGATAACACCCAGTCTCTAGTCAAGCTGTCAAGGGCTGCAGCCCATCATCATTAGCAGGATATGGTGGGAAGGTCGTGATGTTCGGGGAATGCCGATTGCCCTTCTCTCCACTGTAGCCTCCCTACGCATCCCCTGTTTTCTGAAGGGGTCTTCTGCCTATTGGTATCCCACTGGGTGGCTCGTATACGGATCTTGAGTTTTTCCTCACCTTCCGGTGTGATGTCAAAAGCCGAGTTCTGCCTCTTGCACCCTTCGGATTGCATATCCTGACATATCGTGTCTCCCTCGTTCATGAACTTCCGCTGCTAATCTATCAAAACGAGGCGGTTTGATACTGCGATTGTCGAGGGTGAGGTATTTGTGGTGCATTGACGTGGATTCGGACCCTCGAGCTCTGCTCCGCCGGTCTATCCATCAAACGCATGTCTGGTTTTGCGGGTTCACGTAGTACCTCGATGGGCCAACTCGATGCTCTCCGTCGAGGAATTAGAGTATCATTTCCACCCTGACCTCACTACCCCATTGGATCCCTACTCAATCTTGTCGCAGCGTCGAGGGCTTCTTATCAGCGATCACTCATTCTCGATACATACCTCTCCCATGTTAGCATGTCACCCCTGACGCCACTCGCCACATTTGCAGGGGTGGGAGGTTTTTGGTTTACTGTATGATGAATCAGGCCCAGGGTTATGGCTTCCGGGTCTGTTCCATTGTTCGTCGGAGAATCGTCCCTCCACCGCGTCGGCGGCCACGTTGTCTCTCCGAAGTTCATCACTTCCGGTGCGGTGTTCCCCTCTCCTTGCTTCTACACCTTCCACGAACAGGTTCTTGGATCCGGTTGATCCTATTCAATGTACAACCTCTGTTGTGCGCGTGTTGATGGGACGAATCCGGCTTGACATACCTTGAAGCTGTGTTAGGACTTCGACGTAAGTCCACCCGTTTGTATGTATGGCTCTTCTCTACGTTCGCAGGACCCAAAAAATCTACTGGCATTCATCGGTGTGTATTCCAGGCACGGACCCACCAAGATCATTCCAAGATGGACCAGTGGGGTGACGCCGGTCCGTAGGTTCCTGACTGACCCGCCCTATCTATCGTGGCGAAGTGAGTTGCTGCGCTGACCTCTAAGACCCGACCACAGTCATGTTCTACCCTTACTCTGGACCCCTCGACTCTCTGTTCCTCGCCACTGCCCCAAGGAACTCGTCCTTCGGTGAAGACCTCTTCCCTGCTAGGCCATTTCTGTTACGTGACTTGTGGCGCAGTTTCGAGTCCCGGTTTACCTGTGCAACCGCCATTCTGTCTCGTCGCAACCTATTCGGTTGCATGTGCTACCTTTCTTTGGGCCGCGGCCCACCCGCTCGCATTCTGCTCCATTTGTTTAGGCGAGGGGGATTCTCAACGTGGTGTTATGTATGCCCCCTTCGGGCCTTTCTCCAGTGACAGGCTCGCATAGGATCAACAGTTTCAGGAGCACCTACAGATGGTATTTCCCTCCTCGGCTGCCACGGGATCGAAGTTCCGAATCTTGTTGTGTGGTACTGGTAAGGGGCTTGCTTTGTCGAAAGCTTGTAATCAATTTTAGATCCAACTGGACGTGGAGTTTCAGTTTGCACTTTGTGGTTACATGCGACAAGATCCATAACTCTTCCTTTGTCCTATGAACTTCGTTGAAAGGCATCAGGCGGACGACGTCAATTTCCCAACGTCCCGAGGACGATTGGCCCGATCACCGCACTTTCAGCTCTGAGGATGATTTGATTTTCTTTTCCCGCTTCGAGGCGGTTGATACTCGATACCGCTTCGGACTGCGATCAATGGCCTTATCATCACTCAGTCTCGAGACCGGACCGGTCATCTGCCCCCGCAATGCACAAGGGGACGCTTCGACTTTTGAGCCGTAGTTGAAAATCGAATCCTTACCAGTGAATGGTTCCAAGTTGTAGCGAGGTTCGCTGTTTTTCTTTTTCATTGGATGTGATTTGATGTTGGAGTATTGACTGTCGATCTGAGACACGAGCGGTGTCTGGCGGACATGCGGCCATAGTGTGTGCTGTCGGTTCTTGTTCGAATTCGCCAAGCTCACATGGGCGTCGCTTGGATTTCTCGTCTCCAACTTTGCTAGGGACAACGTATATCCTAGAGGTTTCGAGTAGCATTAACATCCTATGTGCTGTCAAATGTCGTTCGGTGTTATAGTGAGCGAGTATGAGTTGAGGTTTTGTCGAAATTCACCTGATCGCAGAAGTGGTGCGATTTCCCAAAAGGGATCGGGTTCTGTTTCGGGTCCAGGATCAAAAGAACCGTTCCACCTTGCTCCCTTCATGCTCCTGGTACCATGTCCATGTCCATGACCACGACCATATACCCATCATCCTCAACGATGACAGCCGACTCTAGAGCGGTACGCTTCGAGAGTCAATGCGTACTCATTCCGGAACCACCAGCCGAGTCGCTGATCCACAAGTTGGGGAAAACTCTCGTTTTACCTTTGTGGAAGCGGTCACCTGAAGTTGAACTCGATACCCGTGCGCGCATTATCGAGGAGCGATCCGGTGGAAGGAGTGGTGGACAGTCTCCGAAGTGAGTGCTTGAATCTGTTGTGTCTTGGGTCATATCTCACGAAAGCGTTTGTGTCTACCTCAGGCGCTCGAGGATGCCTCATTCACCCGCTAGGGATGACCTTCCATCAGTTCCTTGGCCAGCTAACCACGGCGGTCCTTCATCCCCCACTGCGTCATCGCCAACCTCTGCGTTTAATCGCCCACCGATATCCAGGCGCCGATCCTCTCTTTCGACCCCCCCTCGAGCTGATGTTGTTACGATACCTTTACGACCTTGCTGCGTGAACTGCGAAACCGTTTGGGAAGAATCTCAGAAGGAAGGAGAGCAATGGAAGGAGAAATTTACGAGAGGCGCCAGGCGACTGAGAAGCTTAAGCACCGATTCCCGGCCCGCCGTTCACCACCGCCACGGTTCTCGCGATTCTGCCCAATCTACCCATTCTTTTGACCATCCCCAGGCCCTCACAATTAGAGTGGACGAGGTGGATAAACGGAGAAGCTCCGGAGACAGTCGTCCCGTCGTTTTCGATCCACCAGCAGAGACGGAACGAAGACATGCCTCGGACTCTTCGGTCCCATCTACCCTTACCACCATAGGACGTGTTAGAACTCCTATCCCTGAAGACGATGAAGATCAGCTGTTTCCCCTTCCTCTCAACAGGCGTTCTCCTAGCGCTTCTCCTGCTCCCAGCCCCAGCGGATCGTCCTCGTCTCTTAATGTCACTGGTCAGAAGACTTCTCCCTCCAGTTCGAGGGAGTCGATTTCCCAACGCACACGAATTCCCAGCCCTACGAAACCCGACCGTTTAACGTCACCCCCTTCGCCTTCGCCAATTACAAAATCCTTCAGCGCCCCCCTCCCCCCAAAGGACCTTTCCCTGTCTGCGGGAAGTTGGTTGCCTTCGGATGGATCTTATCTGGATTCAGAAGCCATCCTTGGACCGTCAATTGCTCGTAAGCTTTCGCCAAAAAAGTCCAAGATCTGGTCTACTGGCGTCTCGATTACTAAAGCAGCTGGCGCTGGGATATTAAAAGGTGTCAGTAGCATGAGCGTTGGGCCAGGAACGCGCCTTGCATGATTTCTTTTGTTTGCCTCTCTCTCTCTCTCTCTCTCTCTCAGACGTGCATGTCAAAGTACTGTTGTCATCTCCCTTTCCCCTATCTCTTTAATACACTTGCACTTTAGCTTTTGTGCACCCTGTACATCCAGTCGTCTTTCTCTGTTTTATCTTGATTAATCGGTGTAGGGTACAGCTGAGGGTAATCCCATGTACATTAGCTCGAGTCTTTTGATACCCGCCGGGTTGTCTCCAGGCTCTCCTCCCGGCTGTTATAGCCAGGTCGGGTCTTATTTATTTACTGCACCCGTTCCCGTTGTGCGGCAGAGTATACCAGTCAGCGCGAGAGTGAACCGTGAGGATATACTTAGGCGAGCGAGGATATCCGAAAGGGAGTACTATTGTTGTCACGCTCAACAAGACCACCCGCGTCGTCTCTTGCCCTCTCCATCCTCCCCCCTTCCTCCTCGTCAGCTGTGGTTTCAGTTCAACGCTCGATATCCCAATCCTCGGACTGCTCCACCTCACGTGCGTCACCGGCGGTTTTATTCAACCCGTTGCGGAACACCTAACTAAGTTGGCCGACAGGATCCATTGTCTTTCTCTGATATCTCCGCTCTGTCTTCTTTTCTTGTTTCCACCTCTGTTTCCTCCTCCCTCTCTCGTACTACTCCCCAACGTTCCGGGCTCCGAGAGCCTCTGACCTCCTTTCTCTTCCATTAATCTCGTTAACAACGTTGCCATGGGTGCTTGTATGTCCTCATCGAATCCAGGGATAGAGGTGTCGGAGGAGGCCAAGCAGATGCATCGTGAGGCCGAGAAAGCATTGAGAGAGGTGGGTCGTCCTCCCGTTGCACGATGTTCGCTGAACAACTTCGCCATATCTTTATGGCAGGCAAAATCGAAGCTGGCCTCGCAAGTCAAGGTTTGAAACTCCGTCTCGATGAAGTCCTGTCTTCGCTTATGTTGTCCTATTAGGTGTTGCTCCTGGGGTCTGGGGACTCTGGAAAGTCTACAATCCTAAAGGTACGCGCGCCTTGTCTCGTGGACCCTCCCACGGTCGAAATTGACCCTTTTTGTTTCGTTCAGCAAATGCGACTTATCCATAAAGTCCCATTCTCGCCGCAAGAAATCGAAAACTACAGGCAACTGGTGTTCAATAACCTGACGTTTGGGATGCGATATGTGCTCGAAGCTATGGAAGACATGGAACTCGAAGTGGCCGACGATAACGTCAAGTACCTCGAGATGATGACCGAAGTCACGGATCTTCCTGACGGAGAGCCGTTCCCCGCTCACTATCTTGAGCCTCTCAGGGCTCTATGGGCAGATGTTAACGTTCAGAAGGCTTATTCAAGGGGTAACGAAGCCGCACTACCGGAAAAGTGAGTGCATGTCCGTGACTTATCTGCTTAGGGTTTATCTCGGCCCCCTTCGTTCTCTCTATTGCCCTGATCGCTCACATGCATCCCATATAGCCTATACTATTACTTCTCTGATCTGGAAAGGCTCTTTGATCCCCATTATCTCCCCCACGAGCAAGACATTGTTCAGTGTCGGGCTCGGACAATCGGAATTACAGAAACGCGCTTCAACCTGAGGGATCATGAGATGCTGATGGTTGACGTGGGTGGTCAAAAGAGCGAGCGACGGAAGTGGATTCATTGTTTCCAAGACGTGACGAGCATACTCTTCCTCGTCAGTCTGAGTGGATACGATCAGTGTCTTGTGGAAGATCGGGACGCGGTACGGACGCCCTTACCCCCGTAACCCTCCCGGATTCCCGCTCATCCGCATTTTTATACAGAATCAAATGCAAGATGCGATGACCATCTGGGATTCAATATGCCATTCGCAATGGTTCAAGTCGACGTCGATTGTGGGTGAACTCTCTTCCGCTCTCACCAGATGATGCTCACTCTCATGACGACCCGAAGATCCTGTTCCTAAATAAGAACGACCTGTTCGAAAAGAAGGTTCAGCACTCACCAATCAAGAACTTCTTCCCGGTGAGTCGCGCGCGGCTGCTCCGATATGCTTGGAGACCAACTAACCGTCGTGTTGTTGGGTAGGATTACGAAGGTGAGCCAGGTGATCCCCGGGCTGGCCGCGACTACTTCAAGCGCCGATTTGCTCGGTTGGCTCAGAAAGCCAATGCAAAAGAACGGGAGATCTACATACAGTTGGTGCCTTTTCTCTTTGATCGTCACAGTCCTAATATCGTCCAGCATCACCACCGCCACCGACACCGCGATGCTGAGAGTTGTCATGGCTGCCGTTGAAGGTGAGTAGCTTTCGTTTATCCATCGTTCCGCGCGTTGACGACGATTTTTTAGAGTGAGTGCTGTTTTCCTTCCCCCTTTGTTTCGATTTTCAACATTCCCCTCCCCTCCCCATCGCCCGCCGCGGCATTCCCAGCATAATTCTGCGCCACAACTTGCTAAGCATCAACTTGATTTGATCTTATGGGCTACGTTATGGCTATATGCATCATCTTTCCTCTCTGCGTTTTCGAAAATGCCTTTTTCGTCGTTGTTTTCTCGGGTTCTTATGCAGGTTTTTTCCTTGCTTTCATCTACCCTATCTCGTCGCTCGGACGGTCTATACGTTTTGCCCGAATTACCATGATCTCTCAATCGTGCCTGTTACTCACGATTGGCCATACTGTTTCTTTTTCTCGGCTTCATTAATCTCTGTAGTACTATTGTCAGCAAGAACGTGGGTTCCTCTTCCTTATTTTCTTTTTTTGGAGTTACTGACCACTTTTATTCGTCTATCTACACAGATCCGGGAAGTTATGTTGTAACACCTACGAAGCGGACGTCCTACCCTCCCCGCCTCCATCGTCTCATAACGCAAGTCCATTGTACAAACTCGCAAAACCCACCCCCACGCATCCAACCTCCTTTCATCATCCGTCAATCCCCACGTTCCAATCAAGGGTCATCAATGATCTATCGTACCTTTGGTTGTCGGCGCTCGTGCTGCTGTCCTACATCCCGTCATCTCTGCGGGATTTGGACGAACCACCTGCAAGAAAAAACTCGTCATTCTGGGTCCGACGACCACGTTCTGCATCATCGTGTTCGCACCTGTTTCGATCCTTCACATCCTCCCCTCATCCGACCGCGGTCTTCCAAGGGAATGGATCAAGGCCTCTGCTCATGATGCCCTGGAACTGTAACCGTCATGGTCAGTATGTACAATTTCCCATCCATAAACTTATCGTTATTCGTTTCGTCCCTCGCTCGCTCCCTACCCGCTGTGTTTGCATCCATGTCGTTTCTCTCTTCGGTTGGGTTATCCTAGACGTAATGTTAGTCGTCCTCAGCGATTGCTCGTTCGTCCGCTTGTCGATAAGTTTCTATCACTCACCGTTTTTTTTCGCCCGTTCTCTATTATTCGACCCTCGATCTCCCCAACCTTGTATAATGGCGACGAGGGCACACATCTCCGTCCTTCCATTGTTTTTGAAGAAGTATGAACGCTCCCGCTCCCTCTGTGTGTTCCTAATTCCAGGCTATGAACCCTGTTCTGTTTCCTTGGATTTCTCCTATCAGTGTCGATATAAGATCGCTTGTGACATTCAGTGGAGAAAGTAAGGTTGGCAGAATGGACGTGGGTTGTCGCGTGATGACGTCGGGGGTGACAGGGTGACAGCTAAGCTAGAAGAATGGTGACCATAGTGTGGGTCCGAGTATGGTAACGCGGGGTAGGACTAGAAGCGAAGTCGCAAAACGTGTTGGGAAAGAGGTGGTTTGGAGGGAGGGAGGGGGGGAGGAGAGAGGGGATCACAAACGACCGCCCGTGGAGGGTTATATAGGCCAGGAGGGAAAAAAAAGATGATGGAGATTGGACGCGCGGATGCGTTGCCGTTTGGGAGCTTGTATACGCTGGATGGGGAAAAAAAGAAGAAAGGCTGCAGAGTTGTTGTTGTTGTTGTGTTTTTCTATCGGGAAGTCTAGAAGCTTATGCGTATATGATACCGGAAGTCAAAATCGATTTTTGTTCTTCTGGGGATCGGTCCGCCCGTCCCGTTGGAGGCGGGTAGAATGGAAAAGGCATAGCGGTAAGCCGAGAGATCGGTAAGGGTCTGGGTTTTAGGTCGTTCTTTGAGAGAGAGAGAGATTTCTGGGGTTTGGACGTAAAGGGAAGGGTGTGAGATGTGAGTGTACTTACTACGGTTTACATGCACATTCGAGCGAACTTTCTAACTAACCTCGAATGTCCTGGCTGGAAAGGGGAACTGGCTACCTATGTTATGGATCAGAGGACACTCGTTTCTTGTGTGAATTTGTCGCAGAGGTCCTCCTAATCTGAGGCGAGTTCCGGGAGCATGCTTCCACTAGACCCCTCTGAGGCTTATCTCTGGGTACGACGTTGTGGTTATTGTTGGATGTGTGAGACAAGGGAGTCGTGTTCCCCCCCCTCCATCCGATCAACCCGGATAGCTAATATTCAGTGGGATAATCGGTAACCGGTAACGGAGCGCGTTTTATCATATCATACCATATCACTCTATCACTCTATAGCGTCCAAGCGTCGACGGATGACAGGAATGGATGGTCATGCGCATGGGGAGCAGAGTGAGAGAAAAAAAAAGGGAGTTCGCGACCCTGCATTCGCCCTCCCAGTTTTGTTTTAGCGTGGAAACAATAGATCCAGATCCAAGATTTTTTCTTTTTCTTAGAACATGCCAAACCTTATACAGAGAGGGTCGAGGTCGGACGACAGACCGAAACATTCGAATATTCAAATTTCATGATCTTGAAAAGGTTGCGTGGTCGGTCACATGGCATGAAATCGATGAAGCTATGAAGGTCGGATCCAATAATACGATATATAGTTTTTTTTTTTTCAATCGACGAAGCTAAGCCGTTTCTCTAGCTCCTTGCCCTTGTGCGCTCCTGAAAATCGGATGAGACCGGTTTCGGACGAGATGTATTCGTATATGTAAAAGAGCTCTCATGCGTGTGTTCTCGTTTAGCTCGTGGCAGAAAGTGACAGGTTGCTTGAGCTTGCGCTGTTTTGCGATGAGCCGCGGGGTTAGTAGACAGTAGAGTCGGCAGGGTCGGTTGCTGATCTGCACTAAGGGGGGACATTCGTTAACAAATTCATTTGGCTAACAGGTTGTCATTCTGATGGGAGATGAAATCAACAGCCTCATCGGTCGCGTATCTCCCCCCCCCTCCGTGGGGTTATCAAAAACGGTCTGGAACGCGCCGCGGAATGTGCCTCATGCGCTACGCTTCCCCCACATGCGAACTCGCGGTGCCGTCGCGTGGTGTCAATCCAGACAGTACGTACGGTTTGATCGACCATTCTTGAGCGGGTGCGTCATGATTTTTGAGTGGGTGCTGGGAAGTATGATACTATAGTGTCATTTATTGGAATGTAAGCATTCAACCCGTATACGTGAACATCCGTTAAGCTGGTCCGCCGATGGGTGATGGGTAACAATGTTGCATGCATGCTCCTCCCCCGGCTCCGTTCCGGTGATAATGGGGGCATGCAAGGCAGCCATGGATCGCGGGAAAAGGTGCCTGTCCAGATGCCGACAAGACGAGGAGATGGAATTAGCATGTGTACTCGGTTCGCAACTATGCGAGCTGGATTCTAGAAACTATGCAGGGATCAGGGCTGAAACAGTAGTCGGCGTAATGATACCCTGGGTGCTGAACGTTGACGAGCCGGGTTTCAATGAGTGTGGGAGCCTGTGGGAGCCGTCGCCTTTCCTAGTGCATAGGCACCCTTTCCGATGCGGTCCGTTCATTTTTTTCCCTTCTGTGCATGGATGCTTCTCGTTCGACACAGTTCCACTAGCGGAGCCTTTTGGCTTCGGACACTAGCGGTGCCGGGGTAATAGTAGAACCGGGCACGGTCGAGGAAGAAAAATTTGGGGGAAGGGGCCACTCTCCCGCACTAGTCATGGTGATTTAGTAACCTTGCAATATAAAGCTAGGTTTTCCCGGCAATAAGTCTTCCTACCGCTCTGATCCGAAGGAACGGAGAAACAAGCACCGGAGTGACTTCAAGGAGCCGCCAGGCCATCCACCTCCGGGTGAATATCGAATCAGAAAGATCGTAAGCACACTTAGGCAAGGAGTGGGACTAGGGTGCTCAAACTTGCCAGCACTTCGATAAATTGTTTCCGGAGGTTCTCTTTCCCGTTCATCGGACCTTTGATCATCCTTTGGTATGTGACATGAGCCCCATACGCCCGTATTAGATCTACAGTGTTGGAGGATCGGGACCAGAGCGGGATAACCGCCACTTGAACCCGGAGGTATTCAAGATCGGTGGTAAGTTTCTTCTGACGGAAGACAAGGCAGTGACGTGAAAAAAGTATCCGTTGTGCGATGGGAAACGTCGTCAGGTTGCTGGCAAGTACGTTGAGGTGTGGTTGATCTGGGCGTGCCGCGAGTCGAATGGCCAACTGTTCTGAAGCTCCCAGGACTTGCCGGGTGAATGCACCCCGTAACAGGATCACCTGAAGGCCTCCGCAGTCCCAAAGGGTACCCGAACGCTGTCACGATGTCGTGTACTATGAGAGCGTGGTCCGTAAGTCGGAGCGGAATTTGGAACCTCGGTCAATTGAAGAAACCATTACAATCCACGCCAGTTTTTACATTTTCTTCGATCGAGGGAAACATCAATTATTCATCAAGTATTGATCCGGAACCTGCTCCCGTGTCCCATCGCGGCTATTCTCTCGACCTCGTCTTCAGGAAGACCGAGCCCGACTGGGGCCGGAGCGAGGAGCATCGCGTATTCACCCAGTAGGTTGGTGCGGAACGGGAGAATATCATCTGTCTGTGAATCGAGGGATCAGGGCGACCGCGTAAACGTAGAGGCTCGGGTGGCATACACAGATCACAATCGGATGGTTTTCCTTCAAATAATACCGGATATGGTGCGTCTCTAGGTCCGATACAGACTTGCAACTGGATCGCGTAGGTGACGGATTCCATCTAGCGGCGACAATTTATGTGACTTACAGGAGGTTTGAGGTAAGACAGATTTCGATTGTCATCTTCTCTCGGATGACGACCTCTTGGGCTTCATCATTCAAGAAGGTTGCGTGACCCAAGCGGTCTGGCTTGAAGCTAAGAAGCTTGAGTATCTCTTCAGGCGTGTTTTCGATCGTCTGCATTATGGTTAGACAAGTTCGCAAAGAGCAACGCGGAAAAGCACCTCGGCGATGTGAAGTGTGATACCCAATCCCGCGGCTTTGGCGGCCGCAAAGTGACTCGTAAAGTGTTCCATATCACCCGCCTAGACGGCTGTAAGCGCTCGCTACTACCATCTACCCAAGAGCTGCTCACGGAGGGGTCACCGCAGAGATCAACACCGACGACTCTCCTCCTTCTTTTCTTGAGAGTGACCGCGGCTTCGATGCACTCACTAGCCACTTCCCTCGACATTCGGCGGTCGAGACTGACGATGAGCGCAGCTTGGTCTGGGCGATACTTCTCTACCCCGTCAAGAACGGTCTCTACATACTCCAATATTGTCATCGCGGTGGTCTTCCTCGGAGTAGAACGAAGCTCCAGATACGTTGCTTGGGGGTAGTCTTCCCCGTCCTTCCGCTCTATGAACTCCGCGAGTACTGCATCTGTAGCTCTTGCAAGGGCTTCTTTGGTGGAAACGAGGGCGTAGATGGCGGGAAAGAGTTTGAAGAAGTCATAAATTTCGTCAAGTACGATGCCGTCCTGTAGTCTTTCGATCCCGGATTGGATGGCTGAAGGGGTTGCACTTGGGTCTGCATCGGGCGGTACGTACTCCTTGGCTAGTTGCTGGAGGACTGGAAGGGGTATAGAACCGTTGAGGTGGGCGTGAAGCTCGGCTTTTGGCAGAGCTTTGAGGAAATCCACCTGGGAGGGGGTCAGGGCTTCGATAGCGTCCAACGCGGGTTTCGACAACGACATAATTTTGCATAATCTGGTATCAGCGAAGTTGAGGTATTAAGGTCTTCAGTACTGAATGGAATGGAAAGAGTGGCCGTAAATCATTACTGTACTGGCACGACTAACCCGGCATCAAAACTTATGTAATCAATTCAGTTTGGCGGGAGAAATGACCGATGAATCGATGACTGCCGGGTTGGTGGTGCTGGTACAGTAATCATCTCAGCCACCGTGGCAACCCTCTTCCTAACTTGTCATTATGATCGGATCCGCCATCCCAGACTTAGCTAAACGGCCGACTGCTCCCGAGGTTGGGCCACAGATCCCCACAGATTACGCGGTCAAGAAGTTCGTAGAGGAGGAAGAAGACGAGGAAGAAGACGATTATGTTCCCGAGCTTCCGCCAGATCTCGCTGCCCAACGGGCCGCCCAGAAGACGAGAGTTCTGGGACCTTCATTGCCTTCGGCTGCGCAGGACAGCTACGATGACAGCGACGACGATGATATCGGACCCATGCCTTTACCTCCACATCTGATTTCTCAGCAGCAGGAGAAGAGCGGGGTGGAGGAATTCATGGAGAGGGAGAAACGGCGACAGCAAGCTATGGAGGTACGTGATATCGACTCTCTTTACAAATTCCCTAACTTATTCTTTCTAGGACGCGGCGAAACCAAAACCCCTCAAGCGCGACGAGTGGATGTTGGTGCCTCCCTCGAAGTCAGACTTGCTCGGATGTACGTCCAAGTAGGACCATGTTCTCATAGCTAAGGGAGACTCACGCTGGTGCAAATCGAAACAGCTATCGATCCGACTCGGATGAAAACGCGAAAGTTCGCTCCTACTACCAATCCCCACGCTGGTTCGACCGATACCACACTATGGACAGAGACCCCGGCAGAACGACAACAGAGATTGGCAGATGAGCTGTCTGGGAAGAAGCGACGGAAAGAGAACTCTGAGGTCCCTGACGATGACGGTCGGGGCGCTCTGGAAACTCGAAAACGGCAGAGGACTGAAGACGAGATCCAAAGGGCCGTGGCTGAACATAACGTTCGTGGAATTGTTATTCCTTATCTTCATCCCTTGCTCACACCGATCATAGAGGAAAAATCGACCAGAGTCCCTGTTACAGATGCACGCGAAGAACCAGGGGGCTCCAGAACCAAAGTCGAAGAAGGACGAGCCTATATGGGATCATCAGAGAGATATGTCTCTGTCTGGACGTCTGTTGGATGATAAATCGAGGAGTAAAATCATTGCGGATTCTGCCGGGTTGTCAGACCGGTTTGGGTCCAGCAAATTCGCCTGACAGTGCGCTGCAAAATGATAGACCGCTTTTCGAGAAAATAGGATAGGATTTCTTTGTTTACATTGTGACATGCAAGCAGAGATTTTGAGTGCAGGATTGGTACGGGGATCAACGAAGTTGATAAGCGCTGTTCGCCACCGGCCATCTGGATGGTTCACCATGCCCGTGTCTACGCTCAACTCCGCCCCACGCTCCCAAGCCAGCAGGGTACCATGAGCTATACCATCGGCTCTTACTCCGGAGGTGTTCGGGAGGGAACAGGGGACGTACGATCTCTACCAGTCGGTGGTGTAAATCTTTGTTTATGTGTCAACAAAAGAATTCCATTCTACTTTTTGAAAAAGCGGTCTATCGTTTTGCAACGCAGTGGAATGCTGGGGCCCGTCGAGCCATCTGTACACCGAAATCAAATTTCTTTACCCAGAAGATTATTCTGTATGACAGTTTTATCCCAACCTTATGGCTCGGGTTACCGTGTGACTTCGATCGATGGACCTCTGCATTTCTCATTTCCCAACCACCACCTTTACGTGTCCTTCGCTGTTCTTTGACGGTTATATGGCGACAGCTGACACCGGCAAGTTAGAAAGACTTCCCTTGGAACTCTGGGAAAACATCGTCGAACAGCTCCCTGTACTTGATATTCTCGAGCTGAAGCAGGTGAGAGGCGATGCATGATGTATTTATCCAATGTGCACACGATATCGAGCCTCTTGAAGGTAAACCGCGGTTTCCGTGACCTCATTCGTCGTTCTCTCCGGATCCAGCACAAGGTCGACCTCTATGTTACTGGATTGGTGCCTAATTTGGCCACCGGTGTCACCACCGTCGACAGTATCAAGGCTCTCGGAGAGTACCAATCGAAATGGGACAAGTTTGATGTCGACGAGGAGCAAATATTGATGAGGGTGCCCGAGGGTGAACATACATGGGGGGCGGCTACTGCGGGTGGTGTGCATGCTGTCGCCATGAAGCATGAGATTGTATTCTTCACTCTGCCATCGAATTCGAGGGGTATCCAGTCCAGAAAGCAGACGATACCGCTCGATTTCAGGGTTACGGGCTTTGCATTCTACCCCCAGGCAGATGTGGTTGCGGTCGTGGGACAAACCGATCGCGTCATGTAAGTTGATTTCCTGGCGACTCGATCTCGATGTAATTGAGCTGTTTTGTGATACAGGGGACTTCGCCTGATAACCATGTCTGAAGGTCTTCCCCACCCGTCCGCTCATAAGAAGGTCGTAGAATACGTAACGGGGCCTGTCAGCTCCTCACGCGGTGTGTCGTTGTCGATCACTGGCCACAGGCTTGCATCGGTGATGAGAAAATATGATCCGGAGGCATTCCAACTGAACGTGTGGGATTGGAGAACTGGGGAACAGCTTTTTGTGCGCAGTGTCCCTACGTATTGCTTTCAAGACCCTGACCGAAATCCCACCCTAGGAATATCACAGCGTTCATTATCAACTCGTTGGGTTTCTCGACGATTACCGGCTCGCTATCCAGGCGACACCGCCCAGCCACGGTCTGTCTCCGTGCCTACTACTTTTTGATACAGAACAGGTGTCATCAAAGGGACCGGTGCAGACCTGGTTCTGCGGCCCCACGGATTTTCAAAGGTGGTTCTGGATGGTGGAAGACGGTGGACACGAGCCCTCCCCTCAGGATACCATGGTTGCACCCTTTTACCCCGACCCCTCTCAACGAATCCTTGGCGTGTTAGTGAAGATTCGGGATTGCTTGGTCATGAAGGTCGAAACGTTTCTCGAGCTCGCCAGAGAACGAGCGGGAGGAGAGTTCCAGTGGGAAGAGTGGGGTCCGTATTTGCTTAAGGCCCGCATGGAAAGGAAGTCCTATCCAATACCCTTCGTGCGGTCCTGGGTTTCCGGATCTCGATTGTTTCGTGTCGCTCTCCCGCAGACCGGTTATACGGCCTCTTTGCATGTGTTCGATTTCAGCCCGCGTAGCAGAATGAAGCACTTCTGGAGGTGCCCCACCGGAATAATGGACCCGAATGTGAATGAATTCCATTTGTTCCGGGGTAGTACCCGAATGCGCAACGTCAGCTTTGGACACGATAGTGTGGTCTACCAGTTGGTAAGTGGTTTTTTGTCTTCATGACAGCTGGAGCTTAGTGAAGCACTGATTCACGTTTTGATTCAGCGCCGGAGCCTAGACTCACCAGAAAGAGAAGACTTCTCATCCACGCTATATGCACGGACCCTTTGACAGTGCACCCGAGATAACGCACCTGCGTTATCCTCTGCACTCCCCGAGGTATCACTTATCATGCCTTTTGTGGACTTCGCTGTATGTTTGGACTGTCCGTCGAACGTAGTCAAGTACTGTATCGTAACTACAGAAGAGGGTATGTAATCACGATTTCGATTTTGTCTGCGCTCCTGTATGACGCCGGAAGTACCGCGTGATTCCCAATCCAGATTCCAATCGCGATTGTTCCAAGCTCAAGTTGTTACCACATCTGCAGTATACCATTCGCAACCCACAACACCACTCCACAAACCGATGTCGGCTCTTGATTCCCAATCGCTACTCGAACGACTTCCCAATGAACTCTTGGAACGAATCTTCCTCCTTACTTCCGCTCGGGACATCCTCCAGTTTTCGTTGGTAAGAAAGATCGCGAAAGTTACTCTGATCTGTGGATAGTCGCTAAGTTTAGGAATTGTTCCAAAAGGTCAATCACGCTTTCTACGGTCTCATACGGGCCTCTCCCTCGATCCAATACGAGATCGACCTCTTTGGTGCCGGATTGCAATGTAACCCACGGTCGAAAACATCTCTAGCCGATTGCCGCGTGGCTCTCGAGGCGTACTGCAGTAGGTGGAAAACTTTGGATACCGCCGAAAAGTGGGAGAGGGCTCTCGATGTCCCCAACACCCGAGATGCCATCGCCATCAACGGCACATATGGGATCCTCTGGAGCGATTCGGCCAAATTCTTTACCTTGGGATCTGCTTCGCGGGGCATTCCAGGGAGAGAGTGGGACGTTCCGCTCGAGGACTTTGAAGCTACCGGTTTTATTTTCTGCCCTCAAGCTAACGTCATGGCCATCGTTGAAGAGGTGGCGTGGACGTGAGTCATACTTGCGTTTCCAGAAGCGTGCTGAGCTTTATCGTTACTGTATAGGTGGATAGTCTATTTGAGGACTTTGAGCGATGGAGAACCCCACCCTGCCGCTCGAATAAAGACCTTGTCCTACACCTTCGCACCAGGGAACGCAGGTCTCGTCGAGGTTATGACCAAATCAATCACAAGTTCCAGACTCGTCATCTTGAGAGGGGACTCCAGGACAGACCCGGCACAAATTATCGTTTGGGATTGGACCACAGGACAAATTTTGCTAGTACGTCGATTGCTCGTGTACAGTCCCATACTTATGCGGACCGTCCACTTAGGAGCTCGAGAACGAGTTCTACCGATCTGCGATGTTTGTTGATGAGTATTGGCTCGCATTCGTCATCGCATCGTCTGGACCTGCCGTGGCCCCAAGGTTGGTGCTCTTCAACACAGAGCAGATGCCAACAGGTCATCCGGCGCTGACACAAACCACGTTCCATTTCAATCCTAATCAACCGTCGTATGCGATACACCTCTACTTAGACAAATGCGGACACAAGCCCTCCCGCGAGGAGGCCTTGCTTGCGTCATTCTATCAAGATCCTTCCCAGCGGGTGCTAGCCGTTGATTTTGTCGAGTGGGATTGCATCTTCGTCATGAAGATAGAGGTGCTTCTCAAACTGGCTCGAGAACGGGGAGGCACGGATGTAGAATGGCAGCAGTGGAACGGCCACGTGATCGGGGTTCAGCCTGGAAGTGGTGAGTTTGTCTGGGTCTCGGGCCCTCGATTATTCTACGCTTGGTGGGTGAACGATGCGGGCTGGATGAACGTGCACGATTTCAGCCTGCGAGAATTTGCAAGGTGCAGCGAAACAGTGATCGATAGTAAAGATGGGAAGCCACTGTATGTGATGTGGCCAACCGCAAGCCAATACCGTCTGCCTTGGAATAACCACAAGGTCCGGTTTTCGTGCGGCAGCCATGACAGCATCGCTTTTCTTAAGGTGAACATCCCCTCGCTCTCCAAATCTGAAAAACAAAATTGACTCGAGTGTTGTGTGATAGAATCCCGAGAATGGCGAAGACCCGCTCGCGGGTAAAATGTACATGTGGAACTTTTGATAGTCTTTGTACGAGCACTTCGTCTCCGAAGTCGTCTTCCATATTTATCTGTCGGGCGTCCCGGACAAAGTGGTAATTTACCCGGGTAGTAGAGCTTTTCTGCATCGACTTACTCGATAAAATTGTGAAAATCTGCGTCTTTGGGCGTTGAGTGTCTTTTGTCTTTCCCCTCAGCCAGCTCACGGCTGATCGATGACTTTTTGTCGGCCGTTCTACTCAATCCTACCAGTGTTTGAACAGTGACTGCGAAGTATCACAAAGGTGGGGTTTGTAAATGTGACATTTCTATCCTCGTAACAATAGGTTCATTGAAGATAATTTGTACGGATGGGTGGAGCATATCGATCTAACGGTCTTGCATATCGTATACCAAGCCTTAACTCAAATTGTTCACCGGAGTTTATGCTTCGCCCAATCTGCAGACGCGTAGCGAATACCCTTCGGTGGAAGGCAATTTCCGCTGCATGGTACAACTATTGAATACGGCAAGACCATTTTTGAACGTATAGCGGAC
>Ga0307512_10003082_pt1 | contig 19944 bp, 14 predicted proteins | sample 14_EM_MG_FD_200267 | JGI IMG/M metagenome (GOLD analysis project Ga0307512, IMG submission 200267) | Populus trichocarpa ectomycorrhiza microbial communities from riparian zone in the Pacific Northwest, United States - 14_EM | ecosystem: Host-associated > Plants > Roots > Unclassified | place... | reverse complement strand
GCCGAGGCCCGCGGTGATGAGGAAGCCGATGAACTGCTCGTCGTACTCGGTGCCGATGCCGTAGGTGAAGACGGTCAGGCCGAGGGCCAGTGCGGCGACGATGACGAGGATTTCGGCGTACGCGGGGAGCTTGTGGGCCGCGGCCTTGGTGGTGCCGGAGGCGAAGGCGGCCTTGACGACGGTGATGTTGTGGCGCCGCTGGTGGCGGTACTGCTCCCAGGCGGTGTCGTCCGGGTCGGAGGGGTCCGGGGCCGGGCGCTGGAACGGCAGGGAGAGTGAGCCGAGCAGGGCGATGAGGGTGGCGACTGCCACGACCCAGCCGCCGGGTTCGAGGTTGGCGAGGCCGCCGAGCTTGCTGCTGATCGCGATGATGGTGTACCAGGCGGTGGCGAACGCTGCGAGCGCGGCGAGCTTGATGGCGCTGTCGGCGCCTGCGGGGGTGAGCCAGCGCAGGCCCTTGATGCCGTAGGAGGAGAGGCCGAGGAGCGTGGTGAGGGCGCCGCCGATGAGGACGAGGACCTGCAGGCCGCCGGGGTAGCCGTAGAAGGTGAGGTCGCCGGGGAATGCGGCGGTCCAGGTCCAGGCGAGGAAGGTGGAGATGACGGTGAGGACGCCGCCGCCGGTGGCGAGGGCGCGTCCGATGGTGGGGGGGATGCCGATGAGTCCGGCGGTGGAGCCGGCCGGCTCCTTGGCGGGCGTCTGGGCGCTGGTGGTCTGTGTGGTCATAGGTCTCACGCCCTGTCCGCGACGCGCTCACCGAGCAGGCCCTGTGGCCTGAAGAGGAGCACGAGGATGAGGAGTACGAAGGCCCAGACGTTGGCCCAGGACTGGCCGCCGAGCTGTTCCATGCCGGGGACGTCGGCGATGTAGGCGGTGGCCATGGTCTCGGCGAGGCCGAGGACGAGGCCGCCGATCATGGCTCCGTAGATGTTGCCGATGCCGCCGAGGACTGCGGCGGTGAAGGCCTTGAGGCCGAGGATGAAGCCCATGCGGAACTGGACCTGGCCGTATTTGAGGCCGTAGGCGACGGCTCCGACGGCGGCGAAGACCGCGCCGAGGGCGAAGGCGACCACGATGATGCGGTCGGTGTTGATGCCCATGAGCTTGGCGGTGTCGGGGTCCTGGGCGGTGGCCTGCATGCCGCGTCCGGTGCGGGTCTTCACGACGAAGTAGGCGAGGATCGCCATGCTGATGGGGGCGGCGATGAGCAGGAAGACGTCGCCGGTCTGGATGGTGACGTCACCGATGGTGAAGGGGCCGCCTTCGATCTCGGGGAAGTTGATGGACTGCTTCGCGTCGGGGTACCACGCCCAGACGGCCTGCTGGAGAGCGAGGGAGAGGCCGATGGCGGTGATGAGGGGGGCGAGGCGTGGCGCGGTGCGCAGCGGCCGGTAGGCGAACCGTTCCGCTCCCACGGCGACGGTGACGGCGACGATGACGGCGCCGACGAGCATCAGCGGCAGGGCGATCCACATGGACGTGCCGTTCGGCAGTACGTACAGGTAGACCGTCAGAGCGCCGAACCCTCCGGTCATGAAGATCTCGCCGTGGGCGAAGTTGATGAGCTGGACGATGCCATAGACCATCGTGTAGCCGATGGCGACCAGCCCGTACATGGATCCCAGTAGCAGGCCGTTGACCAGCTGCTGCGGCAGTTCGTTCACCGCATGTCCTCCGAGACTTTCGGATGCTTTCGACGGATGGAGCCGGATGCGAGAACGCGCGGGGCGCCAGTGGAACAGCGCCCCGCGCGGCTCGTGAGTGGTGCGGGTGAGGGTCAGCCGGTGAAGGTACCGGACTTGACGGCCGCCCAGGCACCGCTCTTGACGGCGTAGACGGTGAGCTGCTTGTTGGTGGCGTCACCGAATTCGTCGAAGGAGACCTTGCCGGTCACTCCGTCGAAGGAGACGTTCTGCATGGCGGCGGTGACCTTGGCACGGGCGTCCGAGGGCACCTTGCCGTTGTTGTCGTCGACGACCTTCTTCACGGCCTGGATGACGGCCCAGGCGGAGTCGTAGGAGTAGCCGCCGTACGCGCCGTACTCCTCCGAGTAGCCGCCCGCCTTGTAGTCGGCGACGAACTTCTTGGCGGAGTCGAGGGTCTCGACCGGGGCGCCGACGGAGGTGGCGAGGTCGCCGGTGCTGTTGGCGCCGCCCAGCTTGATGAAGGTCGGGTCGAAGATGCCGTCGCCGCCGGCCAGCGGGATGTTGGCGCCCGCGGCCTTGATCTGCTTGCTGAGCGGACCGGCCTGCGGGTACTCGCCGCCGTAGTAGACGGCCTCGGCGCCGGAGTTCTTCACCTGGGTGGCGACCGAGGAGAAGTCCTTGGTGTCGGGGTTGATGTGCTGGGTGCCGACCACCGTGCCGCCGAGCTTCTTGTACTCCTCGGTGAAGGTGGCGGCCAGGCCGGCGCCGTAGGTCTTCTTGTCGTCGATGACGAAGACCTTCTTCTTCTTTGCGGTGTTGTAGACGTACTCGGCGGCGAACGGGCCCTGGATGGCGTCCGTGGTCGCGGTGCGGAAGTACGACTTGAAGGGGCGGGCCTTCTTGGTCTGCCAGTTGGTGCCCTGGGTGAGCGCCGGGTTGGTGTTGGCCGGGGAGACCTCGACCAGCTTGGCGTCGTCGAAGACCTTCTGCATCGACTCGGCGACCGAGGAGTTCAGCGGGCCGACGACGCCGAGGACGCTCTTGTCGGCGACCAGGGAGGCGGCGTTCTGCTGGCCCGAGGAGGGCTGCCCCTGGTCGTCCTTGGCGACGATCTTGAAGGTGACGCCGTCGACGACCTTGTTCTTGTTGGCGGTCTTGACGGCGAGGTCCACGGAGTTCTTGATACCCAGGCCCAGCGCGGACAGGTCGCCCGTCAGCGGGGCGTCCACTCCGATGGTGACGGTGGTACCCCCGCTGCCGGAGTCGCCCTTGTCGCCGCTGTCGCGCGAGCCGCAGGCGGTGAGGGTGAGTGCTCCCGCCGCCAGAGCGGCGGTGATGGCGATGAGCGAACGTTGACGCACGGTCAGTCCTTTCCCTGGCACGGCCCTCCCCCCTGGAAGTGGCCGAGTCACTGCGCCGGGTCGAAGTGACTTTCCGGCAGAACGGTGACTGGCCGTGACTCTAAGCGCGTCGAGGAACCCTGGAGGAGGGTCTGGGTGAGGCTGTGACTGTCTTGTTATGACACGACGTAATGCAGAGCGGTGCTCCGTGGGTAGAACAGCGGAATTCCAGCCGATTCGCCCCGTCCACATTCTGAGAACCTGCAGGACTCGCGCGGGGATGTCAGGTGCTTCAGGGGTTTTGGTAATTACGCAGAACTGCTGTTGCAGATGGCTTGCAGGGCGGTGGAGAGATGCTGCGCATAGCGCGCCCCCAGGATGAAACTGTGTACCTCTATTGCGCGTGTATTACGCAGAGTTACGTCCAGGAAAGGGAGTCCGGCGCTTTCCGGTGCTTTCCGGCATTGCGTGACGTGCACGGTGATCACGATCTTGCGACTATCGCCCGCCCGTGTACGGAACGGTGTATGGGGCTGCGAGGTCAGGGTCAGGCCGGCATAGGGCTGGGTGATGTCTCTGACAGTGACCGGCGGGCCGGACAGCACGCTCAGGTCCACCGCGAAGCTGAAGCTGCCGGGCTGCGCCGGCTCCGGGGTGCTCACGGGCTCGACGTAGGTGATGTCCACGACCTGGGACGGGTAGGGCGGGGCAGGGGGCGGCGGCCGGTGCGGCCGGGTCGCATAGAGGTAGCCGCCGGCCGCGAGGAGGACGATGGCCGTGACGGCGCCGAGCGCGGCGCGCCGGTGCCGGTCGTACCACTGTGCGAGACGTCCGCGCGGGCGGCGGGGGAGGACGGCGGTGTTCCCTTCCGGGATGTCCCGGGCCCGGGTGCCCTCGCCCGGCTCGACGGGGCCGACGCCGCTCACTGCCACGGTCCGTTGCTCGGACCGCCGGTGCGGTACCAGTCCCGGCAGCCCTCGCGTGCCCGGCGCCGGATCAACTCGTCGGCCGCCCTGGCGCCTTGACGCTCCTTGACGGCCCTCGCGGCGTCCACGACGTCGCGCAGGATGTCGTACTGTCCGTTGGACAGGCCCATCGTCTGGTAGTCCCCGTAGGTGTCGCTGTCCAGCACCTTGCGCGACCAGTGCACGACGATCCGCGTGCACAGCTCCTCGGGCGGTGTGGCCGACGCCGACGGGGTCGCCGAGGCGCTGCCTTCGGCGCTCGTACGATCCCCGGCGCCCGGCGATCCGCACCCGGTGCACAGCCCACCCGTGACCAGTGCCAACGCCAGCCCGCATCCGAGCATGGCCACCGGCCGGGTGGCTCCTCCCGTTTTCATGACATGACGCTAGAGCCTGATCGGCGGCTCGGGCCAGAGGCGGGGCGAAGGGCCGGCGGCCGGCCGCGGGACGGTCAGCCCGCGGCGTCCGCCTGTGCTCCGTCGCCGCCCGGGACGTTTCGCAGCAGGCAGGTCAGCCGTGCGCTGCACACGCGCCGCCCGCCCTCGTCGCTGATCGCGATCTCGTACGTCGCCGTCGACTGCCCCAGGTGCACGGGTGTCGCCACGCCGGTGACCAGGCCGGAGCGTACGCCCCGGTGGTGGGTGCAGTTCAGGTCGACACCGACGGCGATCTTGGAGCTGCCGCCGTGCAGCGCCGCGCCGACGGAGCCGAGGGTCTCGGCGAGTACGGCGGAGGCGCCGCCGTGCAGCAGTCCGTACGGCTGGGTGTTGCCCTCGACCGGCATCGTGCCGACGACGCGGTCCGCCGAGGCCTCGAGGATCTCCACGCCCATGCGCGTGCCGAGGTGCCCGGCGGAGAACATGGCCGGGAGGTCGACGCCGAATGCGGCGTATTCGTCTATGACCTCCTGCGGGAACTTCACGTGCTGCTTCTCGCCCATCGGCCCGGCTCCGTTCGTCCTGATCACTCGTCCAGCCTGCCTGAGCAAACGCTCAGTCGGTTGTCGATTGTTCCAGACGTACGACGACGGACTTGCTGGCCGGGGTGTTGCTGGTGTCGGCGGTGGAGTCCAGCGGGACCAGCACGTTGGTCTCCGGGTAGTACGCGGCCGCGCAGCCGCGCGCCGTCGGGTAGTGCACGACCCGGAAGCCGCGCGCCCTGCGCTCCACGTCGTCCTTCCACTCGCTGACCAGGTCGACGTACGACCCGTCGGCGACCCCGAGCGTGCGCGCGTCCTCGGGGTTGACCAGCACGACCCGGCGGCCGTTCTTGATGCCGCGGTAGCGGTCGTCGAGGCCGTAGATCGTGGTGTTGTACTGGTCGTGCGAGCGCAGCGTCTGCAGCAGCAGGCGGCCCTCGGGCAGCTTCGGGTACTCGACGGGCGCCGCGGTGAAGTTCGCCTTCCCCGTCGCCGTGGGGAAGCGGCGCTCGTCGCGTGGGGCGTGCGGGAGCGTGAAGCCGCCGGGGTGGGCGGCGCGCGCGTTGAAGTCCTCGAAGCCGGGGATCACGCGCGCGATGCGGTCGCGGATGGTGGCGTAGTCCTTCTCGAACTCCTCCCACGGCACGGTGCTGTCCTCGCCGAGCACACGGCGTGCCAGGCGGCAGACGATGGCGGGCTCGGACAGCAGGTGGGTGCTCGCGGGCTCCAGGCGGCCGCGGGAGGCGTGCACCATGCCCATGGAGTCCTCGACGGTCACGAACTGTTCGCCACTGCCCTGGAGGTCGCGCTCGGTGCGGCCCAGGGTGGGCAGGATGAGGGCACGCGCGCCCGTGACGGCGTGCGAACGGTTGAGCTTCGTCGACACATGCACGGTGAGGCGGGCACGGCGCATGGCCGCCTCGGTGACCTCGGTGTCCGGGGAGGCGGAGACGAAGTTGCCGCCCATGGCGAAGAAGACCTTCGCCGCGCCGTCGCGCAGGGCGCGGATGGCCTGGACGACGTCGTAGCCGTGCTCGCGCGGCGGCGCGAAGCCGAACTCCTTCTCCAGGGCGTCCAGGAAGGCGGGCGCGGGGCGCTCGAAGATGCCCATGGTGCGGTCGCCCTGCACGTTCGAGTGGCCGCGCACCGGGCACACGCCCGCGCCCGGGCGGCCGATGTTGCCGCGCAGGAGAAGGAAGTTGACCACTTCGCGGATGGTCGGCACGGAGTGCTTGTGCTGGGTGAGGCCCATCGCCCAGCACACGATGGTGCGCTTCGAGGCGAGCACCATGCCGAGCGTCTTCTCGATCTCCTCGCGCGTGAGGCCGGTCGCCGCAAGGGTCTCGGCCCAGTCGGCGGCGCGGGCGGCCGTCGCGAACTCCTCGTAGCCGTGGGTGTGTTCGCGTACGAAGTCCTCGTCGACCGCGCCCTCGGTCTCCAGGATCAGCTTGTTGAGGAGGCGGAAGAGGGCCTGGTCGCCGCCGATACGGATCTGCAGGAACAGGTCGTTGAGCGCGGCGCCCTTGAGCATGCCCTGCGGGGTCTGCGGGTTCTTGAAGCGCTCAAGGCCCGCCTCGGGCAGCGGGTTGACGCTGATGATCTTCGCGCCGTTCGCCTTGGCCTTCTCCAGGGCGGAGAGCATGCGCGGGTGGTTCGTCCCGGGGTTCTGGCCGGCGACGATGATCAGGTCTGCCTCGTACAGATCCTCCAGGAGGACGCTGCCCTTGCCGATGCCGATCGTCTCGCCCAGTGCCGAACCCGACGACTCGTGGCACATGTTGGAGCAGTCGGGCAGGTTGTTCGTACCCAGCTGCCGGGCGAACAGCTGGTAGAGGAAGGCCGCTTCGTTGCTGGTACGCCCCGAGGTGTAGAAGAGGGCCTCGTCCGGGGAGGCGAGCGCGGCGAGCTCGTCGGCGACGATGCCGAAGGCGCGCTCCCAGCTCACCGGCTCGTAGTGCGTGCCCCCTTCGGGGAGATGCATGGGGTGAGTGAGGCGCCCCTGCTGGCCCAGCCAGTAGCCACTGCGGGTCGCGAGGTCGGCGACGGAGTGCGCGGCGAAGAACTCCGGGGTGACCCGGCGCAGGGTGGCCTCCTCGGCCACCGCCTTCGCGCCGTTCTCACAGAACTCCGCCTTGTGCCGGTGGTCCGGCTCCGGCCAGGCGCAGCCCGGGCAGTCGAAGCCGTCCTTCTGGTTGACGCGCAGCAGCGTCAGCGCGGTCCGCTTCACGCCCATCTGCTGCTGGGCGATGCGCAGGGTGTGCCCGATGGCCGGGAGCCCGGCCGCCGCGTGCTTCGGCCCGGCGACCTCCGGCGCGTCCTGAACCGGATCGCCCTTGGGCGGCTTGGTGGCCATCGCGCATCTCCTTCGCCGGCACGTGCGAGGTACATCTCCGATCCTCGCACGTGCCGCTGACACGGAAGGTGCCCCGGCGTGCGGGAGGCGGGGCCGACTGTCAGTGGCACGTGCGAGGATCGGGGACGTGGCAGAGACAGCATCGAAGAAGACCGAGAAGACCTCCGCCGGCAAGCGGCCCCGCCTCATGCTCATGGACGGGCACTCGCTGGCCTACCGCGCGTTCTTCGCGCTGCCCGCGGAGAACTTCACGACCGCGACGGGCCAGCCGACGAACGCGATCTACGGCTTCGCGTCGATGCTGGCCAACACCCTGCGTGACGAGGAGCCCACACACTTCGCGGTGGCCTTCGACGTCTCCCGGAAGACCTGGCGCTCCGAGGAGTTCACGGAGTACAAGGCGAACCGCTCCAAGACCCCGGACGAGTTCAAGGGCCAGGTCGAGCTGATCGGCGAGCTCCTCGACGCGATGCACGCGTCACGGTTCGCGGTCGACGGATTCGAGGCGGACGACGTCATCGCCACCCTCGCCACCCAGGCCGAGGCCGAGGGCTTCGAGGTGCTGATCGTCACCGGAGACCGCGACTCCTTCCAGCTGGTCACCGAGAACACGACGGTGCTGTACCCGACGAAGGGCGTCTCCGAGCTGACCCGGTTCACCCCGGAGAAGGTTTTCGAGAAGTACGGGCTGACGCCCGCGCAGTACCCCGACTTCGCGGCCCTGCGCGGCGACCCGTCCGACAACCTGCCGGGCATCCCCGGTGTCGGCGAGAAGACGGCCGCGAAGTGGATCAACCAGTTCGGTTCGTTCGCGGAGCTGGTCGACCGCGTCGAGGAGGTCAAGGGCAAGGCCGGGCAGAACCTGCGCGACCATCTGGAGGCGGTCCAGCTCAACCGCCGTCTGACCGAGATGGTGCGCACGGTCGAGCTGCCCAAGGCGGTCACCGACCTGGAGCGCGCTCCGTACGACCGCACGGCCGTCGCGATGGTCCTGGACACCCTGGAGATCAGGAACCCCTCGCTGCGCGAGCGGCTGCTCGCCGTCGACCCGGGCGGTGAGGAGGCCGGGACGACCCCGGTGGTCACCGCCGGGGTGGAGCTGGACGGGGCGGTGCTGGGCACGGGCGAGCTGGCCGGCTGGCTCACCGAGCACGGCACGCAGACGCTCGGCGTCGCCACGGTCGGCACCTGGGCGCTGGGCACCGGCTCGGTCGCCGAGGTCGCGCTCGCCGCCGCCGAGGGAGCGGCCGCCTGGTTCGACCCGTCCCAGCTGGACGAGGGCGACGAGAGCGCGTGGGTGGCCTGGCTGTCCGCCGAGGACCGCCCCAAGGTCCTGCACAACGCCAAGGGCGCCATGCGGGTCTTCGCCGAGCACGGCTGGAGCGTCGCCGGTGTCGACATGGACACCGCTCTGGCCGCCTACCTGGTCAAGCCGGGCCGCCGCTCCTTCGACCTGGACGCGCTGTCCCTGGAGTATCTGGGCCGTGAGCTGGCCCCCGCCGCCGCGGCCGACGGACAGCTCGCCTTCGGGGCCGACGACGGTGCCGAGGCCGAGGCCCTCATGGTGCAGGCCCGCGCGATCCTCGACCTCGGCGAGGCGTTCCGGGGCCGGCTGGAGGAGGTCGGCGCGGCCGACCTGCTGCGCGACATGGAGCTGCCCACCTCCGTCCTGCTGGCCCGTATGGAGCGGCACGGCATCGCGGCCGACCGGGTCCACCTGGAGGCCATGGAGCAGATGTTCGCGGGCGCCGTCCAGCAGGCCGTGAAGGAGGCGCATGCGGCGGCGGGTCACGAGTTCAACCTCGGCTCGCCCAAGCAGCTCCAGGAGGTCCTCTTCGGCGAGCTGGGCCTGCCCAAGACGAAGAAGACCAAGACCGGCTACACCACGGACGCCGACGCCCTGGCCTGGCTCGCCGGCCAGACGGACAACGAACTGCCGGTCGTCATGCTCCGCCACCGTGAGCAGGCGAAGCTGCGGGTCACCGTCGAGGGCCTGATCAAGACGATCGCCGCCGACGGCCGCATCCACACCACCTTCAACCAGACGGTCGCCGCGACCGGCCGCCTGTCGTCCACGGACCCGAACCTGCAGAACATCCCCGTCCGCACCGACGAGGGCCGCGCGATCCGCCGGGGCTTCGTGGTCGGCGAGGGCTTCGAGTCGTTGATGACCGCCGACTACAGCCAGATCGAACTGCGCGTGATGGCCCATCTCTCCGAGGACGAGGGCCTGATCGAGGCGTTCACCTCCGGCGAGGACCTGCACACCACGGCCGCCTCGCAGGTGTTCGGCGTCGAGTCCGCCGGGGTGGACGCGGAGATGCGCCGCAAGATCAAGGCCATGTCGTACGGCCTGGCGTACGGACTGTCGGCGTTCGGTCTGTCCCAGCAGCTGAACATCGAGGCGGCGGAGGCGCGCGGCCTGATGGACGCGTACTTCGAGCGCTTCGGCGGCGTCCGGGACTATCTGCGCCGGGCCGTCGACGAGGCGCGGGCCACGGGCTACACGGCGACGCTCTTCGGGCGCCGCCGCTACCTCCCCGACCTCAACAGCGACAACCGGCAGCGTCGCGAGGCCGCCGAGCGCATGGCGCTGAACGCGCCCATCCAGGGCACCGCGGCGGACATCGTCAAGATCGCCATGCTCAAGGTGGACGGCGCGTTGCGGGCGGCGGATCTCACGTCCCGCATGCTCCTGCAGGTCCACGACGAAATCGTCCTGGAGATCGCCCCCGGCGAGCGCGCCAGGGCGGAGGAGATCGTCCGCCGGGAAATGGCCGACGCCGTTCACCTGAGCGTCCCGCTCGGCGTCTCGGTGGGCGTGGGGGCGGACTGGGAGTCGGCGGCGCACTGAGCGCTCCGCTGGAGGACCGTGATGATCCTGCGGGCCGGTGGGGGCTGGTCGCGCAGTTCCCCGCGCCCCTTGCGGGGCGCGGGGCCGCACCGGACTCCGCCGAGGCCGCTTGGATGCCACGACGGCCCGGCCCCCGCAGGGACCGTCACTCAGGTGGCCCCCGCGGAAAGGCCCCCACCGCCTTGGCCCCGTCAGGATGCGGGCATGGGTATACGCATGCTCAACCGCCGGCCGGCGAGAGCGCAGGCGAGTGCCGAGGCGGCCACCGCCTTGCCGCCCGCGCCGGTGCCGGCCTTCGCAGCCCGCGCAAGCACCGCCCGCATCCCCACCGACCTCGCCGTCGTCCTGCGCCGCACGACGGCGGACCTCCGGCGCCGGCTGCACCGGCCCGCCCCGGTCGCCGGAGAGCCGCCCGCCTGGCGGTTGTGGGCAGGCCTGGGCCGCAGCTATCTGACGGGACTCGCGGCCCGCGCCCGCAGCTGCCGCCCGGCACGCACCATCACGGTGTCCATCGTCACCGACGGCACCCTCACAGACCGACCGGACGGCCCCACTCCACGCTGACCGGCTCGGGTTCTCCGGCGACCGGGGCCGGGGCCGCACCCTGACCCCGGGCCACGTGCGACACCACTCGAAGTATCGGCTTCACGCCCGCTGACCCGGGTCTCCCGGCGGTCGGGAGCGGGGGCGTCCCGCTCTGACTGCCCGCGTGTGAGGCAGCGCTCGAAGTGCTGGCCTCGTGCCCGTTGTCCGGCACGCCCCCCGCGGCGCAGACGTGCCGTTGATCGTCGGCACCCTCACCGCCCGGCCGGGCCGCCCCGGTCCGCGCCGACCCGCTCCCGTTCGCCCGCGGTCGGTGCCGGGCGCCACACCCTGGCACCCGCTGCGTACAGCAGCACTCCCAGCACCAGCCCCGCGCCCGCCCCGAAGCACAGCGTGGGGATGAGCTCCCACGGTTTCGCCGTCGACCCCCAGTACGCCCACCACCGGGTCGCGCGCTGTACGGCACCTACCACCGCGCACCCGCCGATCACGGCGCCGGCCCACCACCGGTCCCGTACCGACAACGCGGCGACAGCCAGCGGTGCTGCGCCGATCGGTCCTGCACTCACCGGCGCCCGCCGCAACGCCCGTGCCAGCCACACGGCGATCACGACCGCGGCCACTGCGGACCCGCCGTACTGCAGGTACCAGTACAGAGGGAAGCCGGCGAACTCCCGGTCCAGCACCGGAAACAGCCGCATGCCCCAACGGTCGAGGTGCGTGAACGCGTCCCACACGACGTGTGTCAGTGCGCCCAGCGCGGCGGACACGTACCACCACGCGACCAGGGACGGCCGCACGCGCGCGCGTGGCGCCCCACACCGCAGCAGGGCGGCCGGCCGGGGCTGCCAGGCCCGCGGCAGCAGCGCCACCAGCGGCTCGCGCAGCAGCAGCCACAACCCGACCAGCGCCCAGGCCACCAGCACATCGACCGTGAAGACGCCCGGAAAGGAGTGCGTCACATCCCCGAACTCCATCGCCCCGGACACCGCACTCGCCGCGTAATAGGTCATGTCGGGCGCGAAGGAACCGGCCACCAGTACGGCCGGAACCAGCCGACCTCGGCCGGACCCGTCGGTGCGCACCGCGGGCAGCACTGCGGCGGCATGGCTCAGGGTGAACGGCAACTGGGCTCCTCACACGGGACGTTGCCCGAGCGGGCAGCCCGGGTGATCGCTCCGGTCCAGTATGCGTGCCGCGATTCTGCCCCAATGGCACATGGCCAACTGGTGAAAACCGGGCACGAACGGGTCCCCGTTGAAAGGAAGTTGTCGTAGTGTCGCCTGGGTCACCGCGCCTGGCAGCACGGTCGAACATACGAACAGAAAAACCCGGCGGGGATTACGAGAGCAGTTCGAGGGCAACCCGCACGCCGGGTCGATCGTCACAACAGGGGCGGGCGCAGCGCCCGGCAGACGAAGACGGACGCTGGTGCGTCCACGGGAGGGGTTCACTCTATGGCGGCGCAATTCGGCAGGAGGCTGGCCAAAGGGGCGGCGACCACCGCCGTGGCAGCGGTCGCGGTAGCGGCCCTGTCCGCCTCTCAGGCGCCGGGGGTGACCGTCGACGACCATGGCAGACGGACCGCCTCGGACGCCCAGCCCTCTCCCGACGCCACCGCGGACACGGGCGCGGGTGCCGCCACCGGCAACTCGCCGTACTACACGGACCTGCCGCCGCTCAACAGCCCGAGCCCCTCTCCGTCCGCGAGCACCACCCCCGTGGCGCAGGGCGACTCCGAGGCAGGCATACCCGCGACCGTCCTCGACGCCTACAAGAAGGCCGAGGCCGAGCTGCGCGGGTCCAAGCCCGGCTGCAACCTGCCCTGGCAACTGCTCGCCGCGATCGGCAAGGTCGAGTCCGGCCAGGCCCGCGGCGGCCAGGTCAACGCGGACGGCACCACGACCTCCCCGATCCTCGGCCCGCAGCTCGACGGCAACGGCTTCGCGCTGATCAAGGACACCGACGGCGGCCAGTACGACGGCAACAGCGCGTTCGACCAGGCCGTCGGCCCCATGCAGTTCATCCCGTCCACCTGGGCGTGGGCGGGCCGCGACGGCAACGGCGACGGGGCGAAGGACCCCAACAACGTCTACGACGCCGCCCTCGCCGCCGGCCACTACCTGTGCCGCTACGGCTGGGACCTGTCGGACCAGGCCGACCTCAACAGCGCGATCCTCAGTTACAACAACTCGCAGGACTATCTGAACCTCGTCCTGTCGTGGCTGGAGTACTACCGCGAGGGCACCCACGAGATCCCGGACGGCAGCGGCAGCATCCCCTCGGGCCGCAGCGACGACGGCAAGAAGGCCAACCCCAAGCCGACGCCCACGCCGCCCGTGAAGACGACGCCGCCGAGCACCGGCTCCCCGAGCCCCACTCCGCCGTCGACCACGCCGTCCACGCCGTCCACGCCGGGCAGCCCGTCGCCCACCCCCACCGACACGGTCGACCACCTGGAGGACGCGGGCACCGCCAAGCTCACCGCGATGGCCGGGGACGCGTTCACCGAGAAGATCAGCACCAAGGCCGAGACCAAGGCCGGCAAGGCCGTCGGCAAGGTCAGGGTCCGCTTCACGATCGTCGGCAGCACCGACACCGCCTTCACCGGCGGCGAGAGCGTCGCCACGGTGGTCACCAACAGCTCCGGCGTGGCCGTCGCCCCCGCCCTCAAGGCGGGCGAGAAGACCGGCAAGGTCACCGTCCGCGCCACCGTCGTGGGCCGCTCGGTCACCGGCCTCGACTACACGGCGAGCGTCACCGAGCGCGTCGCCGACAGCGTCGTGCGCACCAGCAACACCACGCTGACCTGTACCCCGGGCGGCGAGTTCGCCGACCAGGCCGAGGTGAAGGCCACCTACAAGGGCGCCGTCGCGGACAAGGTCGCGGTCACCGCGACCCTCATCAAGTCGGTGCTCGACCCGACCGAGGACGACAAGGGCCCGTACTTCAAGGACGCCGACGGCAAGACCGTCCGCACCCTGACGGGCCTGAAGACGGACGCGAAGGGTGTGCTGAAGCTGCCGAAGCTGTACGCCGACGACAACACCGGCACCTTCATGCTCCGCGTCACCACCGCGGGCGGTGCGGCCCTCAACGTCCCGCTGACCGTGGCCGCGGCCGACTCCTCGGCCAGCCCCAGCGCATCGGCCAGCCCCTCCGCGTAAGGAGGCAGCGCACGATCGGGCGCCCTCTCCGCTCCGGCGGACGGGGCGCCCTCGTCTGTGTGCAACGTGTTCTCATCTCGCCCACCCGTTGCTACGGTGCCGGACCTGACGATGTATCAGTTCCAGTCCGTCGGGAGGCAGGCATGCGCGCCCTGATCGCCGCCGCGACCGGTCTCGCCCTCGCGCTCGCGCTGGTCTTCACGATCACCGCCTTGGGCTCGCCGACGGGCAGGACGTCACCGAAGCCGCTGCTGACGACGGTGCCATCACACCCGTAACCGCCCGCCCGGGAGGCCGAGATGCGTCGCAAGGCCAGTCTGGTCCTGCTCGCCTTCGCCGTGTTCTTCGCGGCGCTGTCCCCGCTGCTGCGCTACTACGCCTTCCCGCGCCTCGCCAAGATCCCGGCCGACCAGTACCAGGACATGGTCCTGGAGGCGAAGGGCGCGACCCTCCTCGACTACGGCACGATGAAGGCGCGCAAGGTCTCCAAGGTCACCATCGTGCAGACCCTCAGGGGCAACGTGGAGGCCGCGAAGAAGGTCGAGGAGACGGCGGGCCGGGACGTCGTCGTCTGGGACGGTCTCTCCTACGTCCAGGGCCCCGACGGCAAGATGGTCTCGAAGATCCCCGAGCGCTACATCTTCGACGCGCACAGCCAGGCCCCGGTCCACGCCACCGGCGAGATGGTCGACGGCGACCCGGTGAAACGGGACGGCATCGAGTTCAAGTGGCCCTTCCTGACGCAGAAACGGGACTACGAGTACTTCGACGCCCAGGCCCGCACCACCAGCCCCATCCACTACAAGGGCACCCAGAACTTCCGCGGCCTGAAGGTCTACTACTTCGAGCAGACCATCCCCTGGACCAGGGTCACGTTCCCCAAGGCCATGCCGGTCAAGGGCATCACCCCCGAGTCGGTCGCCAAGACCGGTACCACCCGCTGGTACACAACGGTCCGCAAGTTCTGGGTCGAGCCCGTCACCGGCGCGCCCGTCTACGGCGAGGAGATCCACAAGGAGGAGCTCCGCGGCGGCACCCTGCTCGGCGGCCGCGACAAGGTGACGGCCTTCGCCGGCCACGTGAAGATGCGCGAGGACTACATCAGGCACACGGTCGACCTGGTCAAGTCCAACCGCACCCTGGTCCTGCTGATGACGTCGTACCTGCCCTGGGGCTTCCTGCTCCTCGGCGCCCTGCTCCTCGCCCTGTCGCTGTGGCTGGAGGCCCGCAGCCGCCGCCCGGCCGACCCGGAACCGGCCGAGTCCTCGACTCCGGAACCGGTCACCGCCTGAGCCGCGCGTTGGTGTGCCGCGTCGGTTCGGCGGTGGCGGGATCCTCGGGCCAGGGATGCTTCGGATACCGGCCGCGCAGCTCCGCCCGTACGCCCTTGTAGCCGTCCTTCCAGAAGGAGGCGAGGTCGGCGGTGACGGCGGCCGGGCGGCCGGCGGGGGAGAGGAGGTGCACGAGCAACGGCACCCCCGAGACGGCCGGCGACTCGTGCAGCCCGAACATCTCCTGCAACTTCACGGCGAGCACGGGCTGTTCGGGATCGCCGTAGTCGATCCGGATCCTGGACCCGCTCGGTACGCCGATCCGCTCCGGGGCGAGCTCGTCCAGCCGAGCGGCCTGCCCGGACGCCCACGGCAGCAGCCGCCCCAACGCCTGCCCGGCGCCGATCCGCGCGAGGTCGGCGCGCCGCCGGGCCCGGCTCAGCTCGGGCTCCAGCCACTCGTCCACGCGCGCGTGCAGCGCATCGTCGGACACATCGGGCCACGGCTCCCCGAGATGCAGCCGCAGAAAGGCGAGCCGCTGCCGCAGTACGGCGGCGTCGGGCCCCCATCGCAGCAGGCCGAACCCTTCTTGCCGCAGCCCGTCGAGAAGAGCCTTGCGTACGAGGTCGGGGCCGGGGGCCTTCAACGGCCGCACCGCGAGCTCGATCGCCCCCAGCCGCTCCACCCGCCGCGCCACGACATCGCCGTCGGCCCAGTGGACCTCCTGGCTCTCGGCGTACAGCGACGCCGCCGCCGAGCGGGCCGTGTCCTCGTCCACCACCGCGGCGAGCTGCACGCGTGCGTGCCCCTTGCCGACGGGGCGGTCAGCGACGGCCACGGCGATCCACGGGGCGCCGCGCAACGGACTGCCGGCACCGAGTTCGGCGCGTGTGCCGGAGGCCATGAGGTAGGTGTCGCCGTCGGCTCTGGCGACGCGCTCGGGGTAGGCGAGGGCGGCGACGAGTCCGACGGTGTGGTCGTCCACGCCGTGCGCCGGCGAGCCCTCGCCGTTCGCCCGCAGCCGCCGTACCTCCGCACGCCACCGCCCCGCATAGGCGTCGCGCCCGCCGCGAGCGGCCCGCAGGGCGGCCGCCAGGTCGTCCCCGTACTCCCTCGGTGCCTCCTCGGACAGCAGCGCGACCACTTCGGCACCGCTGCCGGGCGTGTCCAGCAACGCCCGCCCCAGCCGCGGATGCACTCCCAGCCGGGCCAGCGCGGCCCCCCGCTCCGTGGCGTGACCGGCGGAGTCCACCGCCCCGATGGCCGCCAGCACGCCCCTCGCCGCCGCCATCGCCCCGTCCGGCGGCGGATCCAGCAGTGCCAGCCCGGACGCGTCCGGATCGCCCCAGCACGCCGTCTGCAGGGCGAAGGCCGTCAGGTCGGCCACCTTGATCTCCGGCGACGGGAAACGCGGCAGCCGGGCGTCCTCGGCCTGAGCCCAGCACCGGTACACCGCCCCCGGTGCCTCCCGCCCGGCCCGCCCCGCCCGCTGCCGCCCTGCCGCCTGTGAGGCCCGCACCGTCGCCAGCGCGCTCAGCCCGCGCGCATGGTCGACTCGGGGCTCCCGCGCCAGCCCCGAGTCGACGACCACCCGCACCCCCGGAACCGTCAGCGACGACTCGGCAACCGAGGTCGCCAGCACCACCCGCCGCCGCTGCCCGGCAGTCAGCACCGCGTCCTGCACGGCGGCCGGCGCCCGCCCGTGCACCTGCAGCACCTCAATGCCGCCCAGGTCCCCCAACTGCCCCGCCACGCGCGCGATCTCGCCCACGCCCGGCAGGAAGCACAGCACGTCCCCGTCCCGCTCGGCCAGGGCCTGCCGCACCACCGACGCCACGTGCGTCAGCAGCGCCGGATCGACCCGCATGCCGTGCGGCGGCCGCACGGGCCGCACCGGCGGCGCCCACACCACATCGACCGGATGCGACACACCGTCCGCCTCCACCACCGGCGCGCCGCCCAGCAGCCGCGCCCACCCCTGCGCGTCGGTCGTCGCCGACGCGGCCACCAGCCGCAGCTCCGGCCGCAGCGTCTCCCGCACGTCCCACAGGAAGGCCGCCGTGGTGTCCGCGTCCAGATGCCGTTCATGGCACTCGTCGAGGAGCACCGCGTCGACGCCGGCCAGCTCCTGGTCGCGTTGCAGCCGTTGCAGCAGCACACCGGTCGTGACGACCTCCACGCGCGCGCGGCGTCCGACGACCCGCTCGCCGCGCACCGTGTACCCGACGCTCGCGCCGACGTTCTCGCCCAGCAGCCACGCCATCCGCCGCGCCGCCGCCCGCGCCGCGATCCGCCGCGGCTCGGCCACGACCACCCGCCGCGCCGGCCCGTCGCCCAGCAGCCCCGCCAGCGCCAACGGCACCAGGGTCGTCTTGCCGGTGCCGGGCGGCGCGACCAGAACGGCCGTGCCGTGTCCCTCCAGCGCGTCGGTCAGGGCGGGCAGAGCACCGCGTACGGGCAGCGCGTCCAGGGCGTCGTAACGGATCACGCCCTCAGTCTCGTACGCACACGAAGATGGCGGTCCCCGGAATCAGATTCCCGCGCAACGGCGACCAGCCGCCCCACTCCGAGGTGTTCCAGGCGGGCCACTCCGGCTCGACCAGGTCGACGAGCCGGAAGCCGCCGGCCACCACGTCGCGCACCCGGTCGCCCACCGTCCTGTGGTGCTCGACGTATACGGCCCGGCTTTCGTCGTCCTGCTCGACGTACGGCGTGCGGTCGAAGTAGGAGGAGGACACCGACAGCCCCTCGGGGCCCGGCTCGTCCGGGAACGCCCAGCGGATCGGATGGGTCACCGAGAAGACGAAACGCCCCCCGGGGCGCAGCACCCGCCGCACCTCCGCAAGGACGCGCACCGGGTCGGCGACGAACGGCAGCGCCCCGTACGCCGAGCACGCCAGGTCGAAGGAGCCGTCCGCGAAGGGCAGTGCGCCCGCGTCGGCGCACACCAGAGGGAACGACCCGCCGATGCGCAGCGCGTGCTGCAGCTGGCGGTGCGAGATGTCCAGGGCGATCGGGCGAGCGCCCTGGGCGGCCAGCCAGCGCGCGCACTGGGCCGCACCGGCGCCGATCTCCAGGACGTCCTTGCCCTTCAGCTCCTCCGGCGGGCCGAGCAGCTCCGCCTCCACCTCGTCGAGGCCCTCGGGTCCCCACACGAAACGGTCGTCGCCGAGGAACGTGCCGTGTTCGACCTGGTACTCGTCCGCGTTGCGGTCCCACCAGCCCCGGTTGGCCCGGGCGCTTTCCGCGACGTCGGACGCGCGTCGGGTGGCCTCCGGTTCGAACGCTTCGGGCTCTTGGATGATCGGCTCCCTCGTCGTACTCTTCCGTCACTCTTGCGACGCGGTCGACCCACTCGGCGGTGTCACAGAAGAGGTCTCTTAGGCCTGCGTGGCCTCCAGAGACGGTTCTTGTGCCGGGTATGCGGCGATCCGCCCCGGGTGTGCGCGTTCGCGCATTGACCCTGCCCGGCTGCCCCCGTATGCTACAAGTTGCGCTGTGGGCCTGCGCACCTCAGACATAGCAGGCTGCGCTCGCATCTGTTGCATGTCCCCTCGGTTGTCGAGGCGCCATCACCAGTATCTGGTGGGGCGCTTCCTTGGCTGTCCGGCTTCTTCAGAGCGATACGGGCTCGCGGCGTAGCAGTACCTACGACTTCAATGTCCGTACCGGAGCCCTTTCCCACATGACGAGCAGCACCGAGACCACCGCAACGACCCCGCAGGTTGCGGTCAACGACATCGGTAACGAGGAAGCATTCCTCGCCGCTATCGACGAGACGATCAAGTACTTCAACGATGGCGACATCGTCGACGGCGTCATCGTCAAGGTTGACCGGGACGAGGTTCTCCTCGACATCGGTTACAAGACCGAAGGTGTCATCCCGAGCCGCGAGCTCTCGATCAAGCACGACGTCGACCCCAATGAGGTCGTCGCCGTCGGTGACGAGATCGAAGCCCTTGTTCTCCAGAAGGAGGACAAGGAAGGCCGCCTGATCCTCTCGAAGAAGCGCGCCCAGTACGAGCGCGCCTGGGGCACCATCGAGAAGATCAAGGAAGAGGACGGCATCGTCACCGGTACCGTCATCGAGGTCGTCAAGGGTGGACTCATCCTCGACATCGGCCTCCGTGGCTTCCTGCCGGCTTCCCTCGTCGAGATGCGCCGAGTCCGCGACCTCCAGCCCTACGTGGGCAAGGAGCTCGAGGCCAAGATCATCGAGCTGGACAAGAACCGCAACAACGTGGTCCTGTCCCGCCGTGCCTGGCTGGAGCAGACCCAGTCCGAGGTCCGCCAGACGTTCCTCACGACCCTCCAGAAGGGTCAGGTCCGCTCCGGTGTGGTCTCCTCGATCGTCAACTTCGGTGCCTTCGTGGACCTGGGTGGCGTCGACGGTCTGGTGCACGTCTCCGAGCTGTCCTGGAAGCACATCGACCACCCCTCCGAGGTTGTCGAGGTCGGCCAGGAAGTCACCGTCGAGGTCCTCGACGTCGACATGGACCGCGAGCGTGTCTCCCTGTCGCTGAAGGCGACGCAGGAAGACCCGTGGCAGCAGTTCGCGCGCACGCACCAGATCGGTCAGGTCGTGCCCGGCAAGGTCACGAAGCTGGTTCCGTTCGGTGCGTTCGTCCGCGTGGACGAGGGCATCGAGGGTCTGGTCCACATCTCCGAGCTGGCCGAGCGCCACGTGGAGATCCCGGAGCAGGTCGTCCAGGTCAACGACGAGATCTTCGTCAAGGTCATCGACATCGACCTCGAGCGCCGCCGCATCAGCCTCTCGCTGAAGCAGGCCAACGAGTCCTTCGGTGCCGACCCGGCCTCGGTCGAGTTCGACCCGACGCTGTACGGCATGGCCGCGTCGTACGACGACCAGGGCAACTACATCTACC
>Ga0307512_10003081_pt1 | contig 19944 bp, 18 predicted proteins | sample 14_EM_MG_FD_200267 | JGI IMG/M metagenome (GOLD analysis project Ga0307512, IMG submission 200267) | Populus trichocarpa ectomycorrhiza microbial communities from riparian zone in the Pacific Northwest, United States - 14_EM | ecosystem: Host-associated > Plants > Roots > Unclassified | place... | reverse complement strand
CCGAAGCAGTTCCGAACGAGACCGAAAATGATCTCTGAACGTACCAAATAGTTTACTGAACGGCATCGCGAGACAGTCACCGAATTCAATCGTGACACAGTTGAGACAACTACCAAAAGATTATTACCGGATTGCGTCGAATGGAGGGCGCAGGAACTTAGTATTATCGGGAGCTCTACCTACCGAAGGCACCGACTGGGATGTTTACCAAACGGCTTACCGAAAGGAATGCCGCACGACTATACTGGAGGACTACAAGCCTGCTTGGCCGATGCTGAAGGAGTATGAATATAACTACTAACGGGCACCGTGTGAGAGCCACCGGCTGCAAGAGAGGATATCAGATATCGAGGCAGGCGTACAAAGCTATGCACGAGTGTCGGCAGAGCGGAAACGCGCTTGAATATAGATGGTATGTATGACCATTTCATGAGAAGCTTACGAGATAGACACGAGGTCATATATGATCGACCATCACCGACGGCTATGATTCCAGAGCAGTAGCTACAATCCCTGCCGAGAAGTCAAGCCCACTTCATCCGTGCAGACTGAGCACGAATATAACTACCGAATGCAGAAGCTTCCAAAGCGGCAACAATGATCACTGTTGGGCTTGGCCAGCGGAGTTCACGAGGAATTGGGAGAGCTCGAGTGCTAGCGCACTTGAATATATACAGTGAGTATGACCGGTTACTGGAATGCTTACAAGTTAGATATACCGATGCAATGGCCGATGGCGATGGCGATGATGAACAGCAGCGAGCGGAAGCCACCATCGATGCCGCCGATTCAAGACGAGGCTCATACTGCGATTGGGGATTTCACCGAGATTACTGTGTCTAAATCTGACGATGACCTATGCTTGGTGCAAGCTACGAGTGCAAGATTGATGGTCGGATCCCGGACATTCCGGAAGCGGAGATATGGAGGACGGTGTTACTTTGGACGTTCCTTCTCTTCTCTTTACTTCTTTACTTCTTTGAATCTCGGCCCAGTACAAATGGCGTCGGCACGGGTTTTTACCACCTCCGGAGACAAGTCAAGTGGAGGTGGAGTTTCCCTGTGCGCCGGATCCGCCGAATGGCTACCATACAGTACTGATCGGTTGTGGGACTTATGGGTTTGTACATGTGCGTACGTTGAACGGTTGATTGTTTCCTTTCTACTCTTGTACAGGTTTATACAGCCCAGGGGGTCTGCACCTACAGAGGGGGATAATGTAATGGCACGGCTGCACGTGACGTGTCCAGGGCCGGGTAATACCCGCTTTATATAGTCGGCTCGCCATGAGCCTTAGATCTCTAGCGACAACCTTACCTTTATACTACTCTACAATATTGACATCCACGTTTGCAACCGTATCTACTGTTATTCCTTCCTACGAGGCCATACACGGGCGTATGCCTTTACAGCACCTCAACACTGACCCAGCCATTCCGCCTTGACGGAAATGAATTTTTGCTGATATTCGCCACACATTGGAAGGCTGCTTTGATGTCCATGAGAAGGATGGCAGGTATATTACAATTGTTCCAGACTGCATGAGCTCAGTCGACCATGATAGCCACATCATCGATGACTGACCATCCTTATCTGTTTCTGAAAGGTCCAATGTTGAGTAGTGCAGGTCTTTTTTGGGTTTTTCTGACAGCAGTTTAGCAATGACTGTTTCGAGCAATTTTCACATGCAGGTCAACAGCAATATGAGGCGAGGGGCCTTCCACAGAATGTAGTTGCCTGTGCCTGCCTTGTGAATCACCACTGCGCTGGCCTGCTTCCATAGCGCTGGCTGTCTGCCTCCATGAAACGCCAGCTTCATTATCCTCTCCATTCTGTCTTTGTTGCAATTTCACAACAGCTGTGTGGCGCTGAAACACAGCATGTCTGGCCCCTAGCCGGCTCTGACGGATTGAGAATAGGTGTATCGTTAAGCTGCTGCCTCGGTGACCCCTGTCGGTGCACATCCCACGGGAGGTAATGTGTAGTACTGGTCATCATCATTCAGAACAAAAGACTTGCACCCCAGCATCTCCCCCATCTGGAGTAATGTGTTTGGTTACTTGCCTTCGCAGGCTGGTAAGGCCTGAACTGACCGTCCCCGCCCGAGGCTTGGCGTATTGTGCTAGTCATTATACCTCTACTCCCCTCAGGTTCGGTAAGTACATACTCCATATTTTACTTTGAGTTTGTCAGGTCAACGTTTGAAAGCACGCCTTTACCCTGGCAGATTCTTCCACATTCCGTCTTCTCCTTTACTCTCTTCCGACAGCTTTGCTTCTTGCATTGATGTGGCTGTTGCACGGTGTCTTTGATCTGGTGAAGATTGTAATTTTGTTTGCTGTGGTATCAACATCTTTACCCATTGTTGCCTGATACCATGGAGCCACTTGCCCAACATCGTCTGCTGTATACTCTGCATCCAGGTGCGGGCACTGACTCTCTAGCTCCATCCAGACTTTCTTCTCAGCCTCCGTGTGGTCCACCGTCATCGCTCCTCAGTTGCACTATACTACCCTTCCATGGGCCACATCATCCTGTCTGACTGATTCCACCACCCATGCTAGAACCGCGTTGTCGGATCCTGGGGTGTCGTAATATGCCAGTATAGACCACTTTGTAATTGGTTGATTTGCAGGTGTCAAGTTGATGACCGAAACGCCTAAATGACCTTCTCTTTTCCACTGGTGAGTGGCGCAACCATCATTTCCAATTTCCTATGCATTTTCATCAACCACATCTTCCCAAATCCCAGCATTCCACTGCAGTTGGCATCTCAGATCCCATCATATGGGATTGGGATTGAATTCTCCTGTGAGAATAATACCACCCTGTCGAATCACTCTCTGCCAGCTCAACTTTTGCAGTGGGCCCTCTCCCAGTTGCATGTTTCTTTGATCGTAAAGGTTGATCATCCGCTTTATTGTCTCCCATCCCCTCCCGATGTTAGTAGCAATGACAGCATCATTAGCACCTCTGCCTGAAGCTGTCCGCTCATCATACACCAGGCTGCTATCTTGCCATATCAGAGTCCAAACTCATTTGAATTTCCATATTTCGTATGCCGAATGGCTGATCCCAATAACTCCTTTTTGTCTCAGTGGCTAATCCAAGCACAAAACATCTACCTGACATTTTACTCCCATATCCAACGGCACAATGGTCAACTATTATGACCTTGGGCAATTGTGCTGAATCACACTAATCATTGGTAGTCAGCGCTACTGCTGCAGGTTCTGATGGGGTCACAGTTTGCAATCTCATTCTCGCTCATTATGACATGTCTTGTCTCCCTAGTTGCCTCCTGTGCCTCCACATCAGCCATCTCCTCTTTTTCACTTCTACAATCTGCGGCTACTCCTCCCTGGGGTAGAGGACCAAGGACCACTCTGTTCATACCCATCCCCGTGTGCATAGTAGTGTTCCCAGTAGGAGCCTGTCCTGCTGTTCCGGTCTGTCTGAGTTGCCACGCCGCGTTGGAGGCCATGCTCTTCTTCTAGTACCTACTGCTGAATGCAACTTGATTTCCTTTACAATTGGGGCACCGCTCCAGTGTGTGGCCGCAGAGTGATCCCTGCATTGCCATACACCCCACTAAATTGCACTTGTGGTCCCTTGCTTGGTGATTGCCTGAGCAGTAGCCACACTTGGGCTTGTTGCCACATTTGTTGTCTATCTGCTCCCATATGTGGCAGAGCTCGCAGAAACTGTCAGGCCTAACATTCGTGAACCCTTTGACCCAGTTCCAACCTCCCGCCACCTTGATACCTGTCTTGATTACCCACTTTTCAACCCCCCTGTTACGGGGGTAACAACACTTCTTAACAATATACTGGACCACCTGTATACGTATTAAAGTGCGTACGGCCGTGGATCCTATTCCTTGCTGAGAGTTCGTATAATCTCAGCTAGTATTTCCTGAAGCCTTCGCTGGCGTTCGTGCTCGGCTTTATCTTTCGTTTCTTGAAGGCGCTTAACCTTCCTGGCTTTCCTCAACTGCGTCTTAGTTTGTGGCAGAGGATTAACCCTACCTAGCTGCCACTGATCTCTAACTCTCGCTGAATTGTATAGAAACCGTGCCGCGTTATCTATCAGATTATCGAGTTGTTGATCTTCAGTACGGTCTCTAGGCGTAGCCGAAACTTTCCGCTCGGTATCAACCTGATTGATCCTATCGGTTTGAATATAATCCTTGTCTTCCGGATTATCGCTCATAGGAGTCGTTGATGTAGCCTTTGGTGTAGTATCCTCGGGAACGTTCTTCCGGTTCCTTATATTATCGATATGGCTTACTAGACCCTGTTCGAGACCGATAATCGATGATAACGACCAAACACACTGTGCGACGAAGATGTACTGATTATCCTTAGCGTAGGATATAAGCTTCTCCAAAGCGTATGTTATAACGTCGTTATCGTTCTCGAAGGTAATCGTCATTCGTCGGTATGAGGTTCTTGGGGTGCGGGGCTGCCGCTACACACAGCTAATACATTCTAGGTATAGATATAGTAGGTATAGGTATCATAAAAACACAATAATAAATAAGGATATTTCTCCGCTGGTAGGTATTGTTTTTTCCTAGCTGTTCGAGCTTGTCTTCTTCATTGCCGGAACAATGTGATCCCTTTATAGCTTTTGCCTGCTCAAGTCCATGACACATCGCTATGATCAAATCCCTCAATGATAGCTTCTTATCTGTGGGACTTATTGACGACGCCCGATAGATATCCTTGCGACTTATTTGTTGGCGCCTGACAGCTGTGCTTGCGCATCCCCATAGGAGACACGTATCATATTGCTCATTAATCAGACAATAACTTTGACTTAGACATCTTGGTCCGGTGGGTGGTGGTCGGTAGTTGGAGCGTGCCCTTCCCTGGCGCCACGTCTCTCCTTTGATATTATTTCCGGTAGTTCATAGTCTTACAATCGGTCAATATACGATGCTATGCCACCATAGAATCCTCTGCGCGCTAATCTCAGGCCCGAGCCTTAGAAAACATCAATGCAGAACCATCTCCTCAACTCAATGCCGGATGTGTGCTTCAGGCAGCTAGCCAATGCCATGATTCCCTCAGTCTTCTCGTGCGTAGGTGTTCATTAACCCAGCTGTGCCACGCATCCAATTAAGGAAACCGCAGAGCCCTTTTAATCACGACTGCCGTGTATTCATATACAATCCCATAGTATCTAAGAATGAATCTCGTTGGAAACATCATGCACAACGAGAACGTATCTGGCAGTTGCTGCATCGTCAAATCAGCTGCCGCAGCGTATGCTTTCAATGACTCCGCTAAGCCGCAATTGACTTCTCCAATCGAGATGTGCTTAGTATGTCCCCGCTAAAGGATCATACCACGTGGTAATAACCCCCAGGGTTTCACTCCAACCACTCACACTGCTAAGAGGAGACCCCTAACATCACCCCCTTCTCTAAGTTGGGTGACCCAACGATACTCCATCATAAGAAGTAGACTTCATAATTATCCTTCACATCACAAGTGTGATTTCTCTTTCATGATTACAGTGGTACGGGCTTAGCATCGCTTTCGATGATCCCCTGCCGTTCTCATAAGGATTCCTTCAGTTGTATTGATAGTACGGGCTTAGCATCGCCTTCGATGATCCCCTACCAATACAAAATCCTGCTTCTTTCATATACCCCTTAATCGTCATAACTTTTCCGTGCTAACAGCCCTCTTCTTTCATTGGCATTTTTTCTATACAACAACAATTCTATTACTGTTGTATATAATATTCCATCTCTTGGTCCGTCTCTTGACTTCGGAACCCGTGATATCACCCCCTTCTCTAGGAGCGTGATTTCAATGCTTCCTGCCGTCTTTTGCGGAAACACACACAGCAAGTTATTCCTATAACTAGGAACAGTAATCAATTGCTTGAATACTTATTGCAAAACCACACAAGGTGTGATCAGAATAACTTGTATCGCAATTCGAGTCGTATTCCGAAATCCTATTTTCTCGATAGCAATATACTCATGATCATCTACTCCCTATAATTGTGCTTCAGCTTTCAACGGTTAACACAATCACCAGGTACATATAATCTATCATTACTTTGCCAAAGGTCCAACTGAATACCATACTCGTGCATGGATTGTTGTCTCGACTTAACAATCATGAATCGTCCCATTTACTCCAATGTTTCATTTCCGTTTCAGCTCTCAACGGTTAACGTATTTTACTCCGATTGATACATATAAGACTCATCATACTTGCTTTCGGAAATATCTCCAAATGTGACAGAAATAATCCAAACGATCGACAGTCTTCTCCGTGACAGTACCACCCGCAAGAGGGTCAGACCGGACAATATAGATTACGCCCGTCATCATTTAGTTATGTTTCCAAAGTTTTCGACCCATAGTGTCGTCCACAACAAGTAATAATTTAATTAGAACCCAGAGGTACTAGACATAGGCGTTCGTTAAATTGTTTCCAATTGCTTCATTGCTACGTTATTAAAAGATATCAGTATCTTTTAGTCCTCGTATGCGAGAGTACCTGAACATTACATAGTATATGTCCGTCTCTTTATCTCGTAGTAACTACTCGATACTGTAATTGTGAACCAAGATTGGGTAAGAGATTCTTAGCTCTTGATTTCTTGAGTGCACATTATAATTAGAATATTCCTGATTATAATTGTAATTAAGTTCTTAAAATAACTCAAGCAAGAAAGACTTAGACTTGAAATGTATGCTTAAGTATCGAGAATACCTGAAGATACCATAACGCATCTTCGTTTCTCTTTTCCGAAGGTTGATTCGAACAGTAGTGAAAATACTTGAAAACAACATAGCCTATCCTTGTTTCTCTTTGCCGAAGGTAATCGAATCGAATGAGAATACCTGAAGACAACATAGCTTGTCCTTGTTTCTCTTTGTCGAAGGTAATCGAATCGAATGAGAATACCGGAAGCCAACATAGCTTGTCCTGGTTTCTCTTTGTCGAAGGTAATCGAATCGAATGAGAATACCGGAAGACAACATAGCTTGTCCTTGTTTCTCTTTGTCGAAGGTAATCGAATCGAATGAGAATACTTCAATACAACATAGCTTTTCCTCGTTTCTCTTTGTCGAAGGTAATCGAATCGTATGAGAATACCGGAAGACAACATAGCTTGTGCTCGTTTCTCTTTGTCGAAGGTAATCGAATCGTATGAGAATACCTGCAGACAACACAGCTTGTCCTCGTTTCTCTTTGTCGAAGGTAATCGAATCGAATGAGAATACCTGATGACAACATAGCTTGTCCTCGTTTCTCTTTGTCGAAGGTAATCGAATCAAATGAGAATACCTGAAGACAACATAGCTTGTCCTCGTTTCTCTTTGTCGAAGGTAATCAAATCGCATGAGAATACCTGAAGACAACATAACTTGTCCTCGTGTCTCTTTGTCGAAGATAATCGAATCGAATGAGAATACCTCAAGACAACATACCTTGTCCTCATTTCTCTTTGTCGAAAATTCTTCGGTAGATATAAGTCCCTCTCTTTAGATCGATTATTATCCTTCAGGCCTAATATTTTCGTTTTTTCAACATCGATAATCGCAACTTTTTTTTTTTTAACATTGATAATAACAATTTTTTAGCTGTTGCGATATTCATATCATCTTCATCCGCCGTAATAACCAAAAATACCACTCTGTTCTTTGTTTGCTCTTCATCCCCAAAAGGAATCTTTCTCTGTGTATACCACAATATGCGGGAGCTTTTATTTCAGAACTGGTTAACACTGTGTATTTATTTATTTTGTTTTTAAGATTTAATAATCTTTTACCCCCTTCCTGTAGGGTGTTTTTCCAGACACCAACATAGAATATCGTAATAATATTTATAAAAATAGTATCGTAGATACCGTATTACGAAAGCTAATAATTTCATTATCACTTCTTCCTCTAGTAAAATCATATCGAGGGTAATATCGAAGAAGTAATGTCGAAGATATTAATTACTTAAGGTAATATCGATGAGTATTATCGATGTAATTACCGAAGTAATATAGGAAGGTAATATCGACGAAGTAATGTCGAAGATATTAATTACTTAAGGTAATATCGATGAGTACTATCGATGTAATTGCCTTAGTAATATGGAACGGTAATATCGACTAAGTAATGTCGAAGATATTAATTACTTAAGGTAATATCGATGAGTACTATCGATGTAATTACCGAAGTAATATGGAAAGGTAATATCAACTAAGTAATGTCGAGGATATTAATCACTTAGGGTGATATCGATGAGTACTATCGATGTAATTACCGAAGAAATATGGAAAGGTACTATCGACTAAGGAATGTCTAAGATATCAATTACTTAAGGTAATATCAATGAGTACTATCAATGTAATTACCGAAGTAATATGGAAAGGTAATATCGACTATGTAATGTCGAAGATATTAATTACTTAAGGTAATATCGATGAGTACTATCGATGTAATTACCGAAGTAATATGGAAAGGTAATATCGACTAAGTAATGTCGAAGATATTAATCACTTAAGGTAATATCAATGAGTATTATCGATGTAATTACCGAAGTAATATGGAAAAGTAATATCGAATAAGTAATGTCGAAGATATTAATTAGTTAAGGTAATATCGATGAGTACTATCGATGTAAGTACCGAAGTAATATGGAAAAGTATTATCGACTCAGTAATGTCAAAGATATTAATTACCATGCAACCATCGTGGAATTGGTGGTGGTAGCATTATATTTGCTTCGCACCATGATCTTTAACGTCAACTGATGATCTTTTATAACTTCTAAGAAGCGACATCCTAGACGTCTAAAGCAATTATCTCATAATCTGCTTTAAAACAACACTCGCTCGATTAAAATCGGGCTGTTGATTATGCTCGATGGCAACCCTAAGCTCATCATCGGGCTAATCGAACCATTCCCTGGACTCTCTTTGTTTACAGTGTCTATTTTGTTGTCCGTATGATGACCATTCGTCATCTATTTCTGGTTCCTCGTAATCTCCTTCTATCCCCTCAGAATACTCATTATTCGCACCTTCTTCCTTCCATCGTTGTCTAGCTTCTTTAAGCTCTTGTTCGAATATTTTCTGATAATATTCTTTGGCCTCGTCCCAGCCATTATCATGCCCTTCCAAGAGCCCTTGGTTCTAACCGTCGGCAGAACCGCTATCTTTTCCTTCATTATACATCCTCCAGTGGCGGGGCGTATATTTATCGATTTTCGCATATGCGACCTGGATAGATTCTTCGAATTGTTGAATCCATTCCGGAGGTACCAACCATACATTATCTTGCCAGAATGTATAGTATCGCATGAGCATTGATTGCTCGATAACGTGGCGTAATTGAATCATCATCATAGACAAAGCGATAATGATCAATATATCATATAGTCGCTCCATCGGAGGACAGGTAAGATCTACCACTGGCTGCATTTTGCCGAGGATATATTGTCACCGCAATAACACCACTCGGTTTTATTGTCTTCCTTGCAGCAGCACTCCCACTCGTCTGCCCACCAGTGATATTCTTTCCAGTGGTCCTTGAATACCGGATCGTTAATCTTAATTAATTTGCCGTTAATGGCCATTGTCGATAGTATTCAACCCAAGGTGTAGGTGTCTCAGGTTCTGCATGGAATATCGGATTATTCCAGTCGTTTTCTGGTTCTTCGTATATAATCGTATCGATTGAACCGAAAAAGTTGCAGGGCTCGTATTCGAATAGATTAGGCGTATATCCGGCTAGATCAAAAACGTTGATCATCAATACCTTCCTCTGAATTGAATTCTGCCGTCTGATTCTGGCAAGGCTTGTGATTTGCCCAATACGAATCTGCACCAAACTTTATTTTCTGAAATCGATATTAACTCTTGTTCGTATATCTTTTTGTTTGGTGTCTTCCTATAGCCGTAGTTGTATGCGGTTTCGGCGAAAGGTATTTGAAATAGATATCGGTTGGTTATCTCATTTCTCGGGGTATCTACTACGTAAAGTGCTGCCCAATCTCTTTCCGTTCGGAGAAAAAAGGCTCCTTCTTCGTAGAACGTTATGTATGCTGCTGATTTTTCTTTATTCATATATATTCCTTAATTGTTCTGGAGTTCAGAAACTATTGGCAATATTACATCTTTTAGCGTAATCTCCCTCCAAATCATTGTTATGGGGAAATAACCTAGGAGTGTAGAGGTTATTTATTATACTGTTACGGGAGTAACAACACTTCTTAACAATATACTTGACCACCTGTATACGTATTAAAGTGCGTACGGCCGTAGATTCTATTCCTTGCTGAGAGTTCGTATAATCTCAGCTCGTATTTCCTAACCCCTTCGCTGGAGTTCGTGCTCGGCTTTATCTTTGGTTTCTTGAAGGCACTTAACCTTCCTGGCTTTCCTCAACTGCGTCTTAGTTTGTGGCAGAGGATTAACCCTACCTAGCTGCCACTGATCTCTAGCTCTCGCTGAATTGTCTAGAAACCGTGCCGCGTTATCTATGAGATTATCGAGTCGTTGATCTTCAGGAAGGTCTGTAGGCGTAGCCGAAACTTTCCGCTCGGTATCAATCTGTTTGATCGTATCGGGGTGGATATAATCCTTGTCCTCCGGATTATCGCTCGTAGGAGTCGTTGATGTAGGCTTTGGTGCAGTATCCTCGGTAACGTTCTTCCGTTTCCTTATATCATCGATATGGCTTACTGGACCCTGTTCCAGACCAATAATCGATGATAACGACCAAACACACTGTGCGACGAAGATGTACTGATTATCCTTAGCATAGGATATAAGCTTCTCCAAAGCGTATATTATGATGTCGGTATCGTTCTCGAAGGTAATCGTCATTCGTCGGTATAAGGTTCTTGGGGAGCGGGGCTGCCGCTACAGAAAGCTAATAGATTCTAGGTATAGATATAGTAGGTATAGTTATCATAAAAACATAATAATAAATAAGGATATTTCTCCGCTGGTAGGTATTGTTTTTTCCTAGCTGTTCGAGCTTGTCTTCTTCATTGCCGGAACAATGTGATCCCTTTATAGCTTTTGCCTGCTGTTAGGGGTAGTTCCTTAGCAGCGATAATGATACTTGAATTATGATACAAGATGCATACATATCCAAGATATGCATAACACCTATGCATGTGAACATGCAAGGGGTCAGCAACATGCTCTAGGAGTATATGTTGGTCGCGCGAAGTGTGGGTACTTCGTTCTAACCCAGATACTATGCGGGACATGTGTGGTAATCACACACGGCAGTTGATAGTCATATGCGATGAAGTGAACTCTTCTCCCCACCTGGAGGGTGGATGGAATCCGGAGAGGCACGTTCCGGTCTGGAGAAATGTCTCGACCTTAGGATGAAGTAACTAAGGGATTAATGACGTACGCATTGAGCGTAGAGCGAGCACCACCAAGTTGACTCTAGTGGTCTGGATCGCAATGTAACCTCTTATCGGATACGAGCTTACACGTCTGTTAATCTACGTTGGCATAGCAACGGTTGGTCGCCGACTAAGTCTATGACGCAATTAATAACTCATGTGCATGAGGGATTAAGAGGCGCAAGCATTATCGCTGGGGTAATAGATGTTCCAACTACCAACTCGTACGATGCAAAGAATGTCTGAGGAAACAAGGATAAGTTGATATCGCGCAATGGATGGCCTGATCGTTATCAGGAGCGTAACGCTTTTAAACCACACTGCATGAGCGCAATTACCTGAGGGTGTTGTGGCGAGTTATTTCCGGGCGCTAAGGGAGCGTGGCCGAGATAACTACTATCATACGATGAGACAGCGCGAGCTATAAAGAGCCAGCGTTGGTCGAAGGAATTGAGGGACATCAGCGAACAAGTTAGCTACAGGAACACCGAAGACGATCTGAAAATATTTTTAAGAATTCTATCTATCTATCTATCTAAGAAATAGTCGCCACTATTTCTTCCTTAATCAGTTTACGCGATTACCACGTTTATGTCTGGACACAGACTCACACATACCGAATACGCACTGCAACAAGTAGTTGAGTTGTTTGGCAATCTTCTGTTCAGTTTACACGAACACATCTTAATCCACACCTACCGAGTGGTTATTCATTTCACACAACTCGAGAACATCGACTATCTGGTACTGCGGTATCTGAACACGGGCTTGTTACAATCCGAGGAGTTTTCCGAGGACCTGGTGTTCGACGAGGAAGCTTGATCTGTATCTACCGTGGAGACGGGTTGTGGTATAGATTTAGATTGGGAGTTCTCGTTATTCAGGTACGAGAAGTTGAGTCTTAGGATAAGACGAGGAGAGAAAGAGATACTTGGATAGGCGGCTGTACTTAGTTCAATAAATATTGTATTAGTTATTGGGACTAAGAACCCCCGTAACAGTATAATATTTTAAGTACTCTACGCTGTTATCTGAAGAGTGGATATTACGACATCAGCTTCGAAGCATATGAAGCCAGAGTTGTTACAATTATACAAAGGTCTTTATAATACTGGATCATACTTCTACCGAAATCCTCAGAACCCAGGATTACATCTTATTATAATTGATAAACCAAAGGGACATCTACTATATGAGTTCGGAGTGCCAGAGGTGCGAAGACAACTTCTGTTGCATTTATTTGGGTCGGAGACTGTGCAGAGAACATTGCCAGAGGGAGAATTGCTTCTGCATCAACTGCCAGTTATTCAATTTCGAGGAAAAAAGCCCTGCGGTATACTACCAGAAGTGTAGTTTTTTATCGGAGTGCTACAGCTATAGGCATTTAGGCAAGATTAACGGAAGGGACTCCTATTATTTACAAAGACATTGCATTGACCATTGTCAGATTGAAGGGTGCCCGCATAACGACGAAGTAACGATCGATCGAAGAAGAATTATCCCACCACCGAATTATAATCATCTAATTCAGAATGGCGGCCCCTTGAAGACGGTTAACGTACACCAGCAGCGCGCTGGCTCCCAGCAGCTCCAGGGTGGAGAATCCCCGATCCCCAAAGGCGAGGTCAATTCCAGAGTGGTGTCTAGGGTATTAAAGGAGAATAGAAGACTTTCGGAGGGAATACTTGCTAATAAAGGAGCAAGCGGAGCCCAAAGAAGCAATAGAAGGGCAAGGGGAGATAGAAATGCTGGAACCCAATACCGACTTAGTGCAAGAGCAATTGTCGGAACTCGCTCAACAAATCGTCCATGTTATCGAGGCATGTAAAGAAGAAAAAGACCTTCTAGACGAGGAATTTGATTCGGTCAGGAATGGGATCGTTATTATGGAGAGTCGTCTCCAAACGGAAAAAATTCGAATAGACTCCGAGATTTCTGGAGTCGGCACCATGGCAAGATTCCAGGAAGCCATGCTTCAGGAACTTCGTTCAGGAATCCATGTGCTTCAGGCACAGGATGATCAAATCGTACCAGAAGCCACCGATCTGTTTGGCGGGATACGAAAGGAGCTGGAAGTTCAACGTAAAAAAGTTACTGGCAATTCCTTACAACTGATAGCAGTTAAAAGTGCAATCCAAGCAATACAGAAAGGATTGGCCGTGTTGACAAAACGAGTGGACAAGGTGGTCAAAACTACAGCAGCAATTACGACCTCGCTAAAGCAGATTCCTACAAAGTTGGAATTACGACAACACGCAAATGCAATGGATGAACATAAAGTTCAGATGACTGAGATGAATACAGGGTTAACCACCGCAATGGAAGAGTGCAAAATCTCTCAGTCGTCGCCATACAACTTTGGTAAATCCAGTTTAGCTGCCGGACCCTCGAGTACACAGTGTGTACATCCTCAAAGACAGCCGACTTTCGATAGGTCCCCAACAGAGTCAAGTCTTAGGGATACAGGAAGTGAATATTCCTGGCATGCTAGACTAAGGGGAGGAGCCGGAAGCATTGCCGGTGATGGAGCAGCTGAAGGAGCAGATGGCGGAGCAGCGGAAGGAGCAGAAGGCGGAGCAGCTAGAGGAGCAGACGGAGGAGCAGGAGGCGGAGATCCCCCACCCCCAGCGGATCCACCATCCGAAGGAGAAGGAGGAAGATGTCCCCCCACACGACAAAGACGCATCAAGGAATTGGAATTCGCCAAGCCTATTGAAATCGAGGAACCCAAAAAGTTCTTTGGAAAGCCAGGTGAAGATTTCGATACTTGGTGGGTGTTAGTTCAGGTCTACATAGAAGACCAGCCAGAAAAATTCCGTAAGGACCAACGAACCATTGATTGGATTGGGTCCCTGATGGAAAGTTATTCGGCATCGTGGCATATCCAATGGCTTAAAGGAACCCTTAACGGAACTCACCCCAAATCCATGACCGGATATGTGAATGCACTTAAGTTAAGGTTCGAAGATAAGGACGCCAAGGATGAAGCGTTTGCAATGCTTGAGGAGGTCCGATATGAAGGATGCATCCGCGATATGTTCACCAAGATTCGAACATTTAATGATAAGGCCATGGTTTCTGGAGCGGCCTTGAAGAAAATAATCCTAGAACGGTTACCTCAGAAAATCTTAGATCAAATGCATGTCGTTGATCTGCCGGGTAAAACGGATAACGAAATTATTACCATTATTACTAATGCAGGAAGAACTGCAGAAAAATGGGAACCGGCAAGGAAAAACCTGGGTTTGAAAGCATCCTTCAGAACATTTAGCAGGTCTAAACAATCCGAAGATGCAACCGGAAAAACGGAACGACGGACAAAGAAGGATCGAATTCGTAAATCCGAACGAGGGAACAAGAAAGAGAAATATAAAATTAAAAAGGATCGGTCTGAGCCTACTCGCGATTTTACGAAGACCGAAGGAATAGACCCTTCGGAGATAAGCCGAAGAAAAGCCTCAGGAGAATGTCTAAGGTGTGCCTGGCCTTCTGACCGAAAAGGAACGCATAAGGTCAAGGATTGTCAGAGGCCGATTAAATTAAATAAAGGAACAGCAAGCTTCCCGAAACCAAAGGATTATCAGAGAATGAAGGTAGCGGGTATAGAGTTAAACAACGATGATTCAGAAGGGTCAGAATCGGATGAAACTTCAGACAACAGTCCAGACAGTAGCTCAGATGAGTCTGAGAGCTCAGAAGAATCGGAGCGGGAATGTTTGGATAATTTAGAGGGAGAATTAGAGCAGGAACCTCAGGAGGAAGGTAATTGGTGGGATTCACCAGAAGGTTCGGATTAATTTCTTTGGCCAGCAAAATGAAAATCTTTTCCTCTGAGGATGATCGGAAGATCGAAACGGCTGGACCGTAAGGGAATACGAATTAACCATACTATACTCAGTAAACACGGATTTCCAGAAAACATCTATATTAACCCGTTGTGGTTACACTGTTGTCGAAAGGATAGTGATGGCAAAACGAAAAGCCCCCGAGGCCTTGCTAAGAGAAACCAAAAAACAGAATACGTCTACGGATTTCGTCTATTACCAACCAGCTACCCACCCAAGCATTAAAAAAGTTTCAGCTACCAAAATCGGGAAGAGACCTATTTACCGCTTCTTTATTGATTATGACGGAAAATACTTCCCGCTACGGTGTATGTTGGATTTAGGCAGCACTTCCTTTGTTATTTCACCGGAAGCAGCTAAGGCCTTTGCAATACCTGTGGTATCAAGACCTAAGCCAGCTAAAGCAGGAGATGTATCCGGATCACAGCTGAAGACAGAGGGATTGTTCACGGTACCGTTAGGAGTATCATTTGGGAACCACCGGTCTTGCGATGAAGATACTCATGGTTTGGAAGTAATTAAGACATCCGGAGATTATGATGCTCTGATACCAGCTTGGTATCTAGAGAAGCATATGGCTAGAGGAACCACCACTAGTCATTTGCATTTTCCGCATTGTCCGCAAGAATGCTACAATCATGGGAAAATCCATCCGTAATATTCCATTACATACGATAAGAGAATTGCGCTAAACGATGCAGCTATACACATAGGAGCTATAGTCATGAATAATTCATCCATCGCACAGAAATTACCGGTTCACTATCCTAAGTTTTTACTTTTATTCGATCCAAAGGAAGCTGAGAAGTTACCTGATAATAAAGGATGCGATCATTGAATCGAATTATTAGGTCCAGAAGACAAACTACGAATGGGACCTATTTACCAGCTATCCTGGGAAGAAGAGAAATTGCTAGTCAAATACCTCGATACAATGATCAAAGAAGGAAAGATCCGGCCTTCAAGTAGTACAGTCGGAAGTCCAATATTATTTGTACCTCAACCAAACGGACGAGGATTGCGGCTTAGCATAGACTACCGACACCTAACGATTATACAATGAAAGATAAAACCCCGTTGCCAATGATGGAGGAGTTATCAGCAAGAGTATGAGGTGCTACACATATTACGCAAATCGACCTCAAATCCGGATTCCATTTAATTAGAATGGCATTAGGTCACGAGAAATATACCGCCTTCCGCGCAAAGTTTGGCCTTTACGAATCCCTGGTTATGCCTTTCGGGCTTTGCAACCCACCAGCAACATTCCAAAGAGAGATTAATAGGATTCTAAGACCATTATTAGGACTCAAATTGGTCATAAGAACTGACATTCATATTGACGAGGATGATGGAATGGTTGTGGTTGCATATATAGACGACATATTGATAGCCACTAAGGGATCCCTGGATAAACACCATAGACATGTTTCAAAGGTTTTCCAACTCCTTATGGACAACAATATGTGCGTCGAAATAGACAAGTGCATGTTCGATGCTTCAGAAACTACCTTTCTAGGATTTATTGTTAGCGGCTCCGGTTTACAAATGGACCCGGATAAAGCAAGGGCAATCGTTGATTGGCCCCGACCAACCTCCAGGAAGGAAGTTCAACAGCTGTTAGGCTTATGGAATTTCTACTGGAGATTTATCAATAACTTTTCAGGATTAGTGTCACCTATTACCGATTTACTTCGACAAAGACGTCACTTTCCATTGGGGGGAAGCTCAGAATGCAGCATTCCTTAAAATCGTAATACTATTTACGTCGGGCAAGACTCCCATCCTAAGACATTACGATCCAGATAGGCACGCACTTCTAGAAACGGATACTTCGGATTTCGCAATAGCCGGTATTTTATCACAGAAACTCGAAGATGGAAATATTCATCCAGTCAGATTCGTCTCCAGGAAACTTACCCCAGCCGAGCTTAATTACGATGTCTATGATGAGGAAATGCTAGCAATAGTATTTTCGCTGCGGAAAAATAGTCATTACCTACAGGGAGCCGAGCTTAAGACTAAGATTTTCTCCGATCACCAGAATCTTACCTATTTCAAAACAGCAGTCTTACTTAATAGAAGACAGGCAGGATGGGCCGAAGAACTTGAGCGATATAACTTAGAAATATTGTACCGGAAAGGCTCAGCCAACGTTAAAGCCGATACACTTTCTAGGTGCCCAGCGTTCACCTCTAGAGAAGGGGGTACAACTTCTGCTACAAGTCAAACAATGCTGGATAAAAATCAATGGTTAGAAATCATAGCCATGGATTTAGACGACAATGATGAATCCGGATCGATCCAGATATCAGCCATGGACATGGAACAACTCCTGCCAGAGGCTACCGAGGCAATCAAGGAGAAGGCCTTGTTAGACGAGATATACAGAGACCTTCGCAAACAGGTATCAGCGGGGAAAAATACGGATGGAAATTTTACGATATTAAACGAGCTATTATGTTGGAAGAACAGGGTGTATGTACCAGAGGGATTGCGACAACGGGTTATGAAGTCAGAACACGATTCGAAGGTAGCAGGACATTTTGGAAGAGAACGAACGATGGAACTCTTGTCCAGGAATTTTTACTGGACCAACATGGAAAGGGACGTAAGGAAATACTGCAGCGAGTGTGATAATTGCCAGAGGACAAAGGCTCCTACACACGCTAAGCACGGACTCCTACATCCTTTGGAGTTGGCTTGCAATCCATGGACGCACATTTCTACAGACTTTATTACCGACATACCTGAGTCTGAAGGTGCAACGATAATTCTGCTGGTAGTCGACCGCTTCAGAAAAATGGCACATTTTATTCCACTCAAGAAGAAAGATTCGCCAACAGTAGCCAGGGCTTATTTGGAGAATGTATGGAAGTATCACGGATTTCCCGAAGATGTAGTATCGGACAGAGACTCGACACTTACTGGAAGTTTCTTTACGGATCTATATAATTACTTGGGGATTAAACGCAGCATGTCTACAGCGTACCATCCTCAGACCGACGGACAGACCGAGCGCATTAACCAAGTAATCGAAGCGTATTTACGATCATACTGCAATTACGAACAGAACGATTAGGCTACAATGTTAGCAATGGCTGAGTATGCTTATAATAATTCCAAGCATTCATCAACAAAGATATCTCCCTTTATGCGAATTACGGCTTCGAACCTCGAACGACGTGGCCAATAGAAATTCAGTTTAGAAACCCAGCGTCGGAGTTATACGGACACTATATGACCAACGTCCATATGAGACTCAAGGAGAGGTTATTAGAGGCAACGGAATCAATGAAAAAGAATTATAATAAGAAAAGCAAATCCATGGAACCATTGGCAAAAGGAGAATTAGTCATGCTAAACGGGCGAAACATACGGGCGCAACATAGGTGCAGGAAATTGGAGGATAAGATGTTCGGGCCTTTCGAGATCTTATCAGTAGGAAAAAATCAGAGATATTGCAAACTGGACCTACCTGATTCCTGGAAAATTCACCCCATCTGCAACATCGATTTATTGGAACGATATAAGGGGACCGACCCCCAAAAACAAGTGGTTGAAATCGAAGCCGACGGAGAAGACTAGGAAATGGAAGCAATAGTAGCAAGTGGACCATCGGACGGGAATTCTAAGCAACATGTATTTTGGTCAAATGGAAGGGTTTTACACAGGAAGAAGATACATGGGAAACATGTGAAAATGTTGCGGAACGGAATATGAAGTTATTGGAAGACTTCTATAAGGAGAATCCGGGGATGAAAAAAGACGGAAGGTTTCATACGAAAGAAAGGAAGACAAGATTGAAAGGAAAAAGGGGTACGAGATTGTAGGTGGGCTAGTTGTTACTTTGTTATTGTTTGTTTATGTTTGTTGGACCGTTGGGGTCACCGGTCTTAGAGAAGGGGGTGATGTTAGGGGTAGTTCCTTAGCAGCGATAATGATACTTGAATTATGATACAAGATGCATACATATCTAAGATATGCATAACACCTATGCATGTGAGCATTCAAGGGGTCAGCAACATGCTATAGGAGTATATGTTGGTCGCGCGAAGTGTGGGTACTTTGTTCTAACCCAGATACTATGCGGGACATGTGTGGTAATCACACACGGCAGTTGATAGTCATATGTGATGAAGTGAACTGTTCTCCCCACCCGGAGGCGGGATGGAATCCGGAGAGGCACGTTCTGGTCTGGAGAAATGTCTCGACCTCAGCATGACGTAACTAAGGGATTGATGACGTACGCATTGAGCGTAGAGCGAGCACCACTAAGTTGACTCTAGTGGTCTGGATCGCAATGTAACCTTGTATCGGATACAAGCTTACGCGTCTGTCAATCTACGTTGGCATAGCATCGGTTGGTCGCCGACCAAGTCTATGACGCAATTAATAACTCATGTGCATGAGGGATTAAGATGCGCAAGCATTATCGCTGGGGTGGTAGATGTTCCAACTACCAACTCGTACGATGCAAAGGATGTCTGAGGAAATGTAAGGGCGCGTACGCCGGCGCTCGGCAGTATATGGATATAGTATGGTATATACGGTTGCACACGGGCGCGAGTGTGATCAAGTGTAGAAGTAAGTGGTAAGATATTCGGTACGGAGCTAAGTCTCCGTCGCGATGTCAATATAAGGTTGGCGGTTACCCGGCGCTGGACACCTCACGTGACCATCCGGCAACCCTAACCACGCATACT
>Ga0307512_10003080_pt1 | contig 19950 bp, 14 predicted proteins | sample 14_EM_MG_FD_200267 | JGI IMG/M metagenome (GOLD analysis project Ga0307512, IMG submission 200267) | Populus trichocarpa ectomycorrhiza microbial communities from riparian zone in the Pacific Northwest, United States - 14_EM | ecosystem: Host-associated > Plants > Roots > Unclassified | place... | reverse complement strand
AGCCTTACGGCAGGCATAGGCCTACGGCACCTCTGGACGCCGGTCAGCACTTTCAGCCCGTCCGGCGTTTGAGGACGAGGCCCGTTCAGGGCCGAACAGGGGTCTGGGGGCGGAGCCCCCAGCACCGCCTCAGCGCCCGTTGAACGCATCCTTCAACCGCGAGAACAACCCCTGCTGCCCCGGCTGAAACTGCCCCGTGGGCCGTTCCTCCCCCCGCAGCTTGGCCAGCTCCCGCAGCAGCCGCTCCTGCTCCGGGTCCAGCTTGTTCGGCGTCTGGACCTCGACGTGCACGATCAGGTCGCCGCGTCCGCCGCCGCGCAGGTGCGTGATGCCCCGGCCGTGCTTCGGGATCGACTGGCCGGACTGGGTGCCGGGCCGGATGTCGACCTCCTCCATGCCGTCCAGCGTCTCCAGCGGGACCTTCGTGCCGAGGGACGCCGCCGTCATCGGGATGGTGACCGTGCAGTGCAGGTCGTCGCCGCGCCGCTGGAAGGTCGAGTGCGGCAGCTCGTGGATCTCGACGTAGAGGTCACCGGCGGGACCGCCGCCCGGGCCGACCTCGCCCTCGCCCGCGAGCTGGATGCGGGTGCCGTTGTCGACACCGGCCGGGATCTTGACGGTCAGGGTCCGACGGGACCGTACGCGACCGTCACCGGCACACTCCGGGCACGGCGTCGGAACGACCGTGCCGAAGCCCTGGCACTGCGGGCAGGGGCGCGAGGTCATGACCTGGCCCAGGAAGGACCGCGTCACCTGCGACACCTCACCGCGGCCGCGGCACATGTCACATGTCTGAGCGGTCGTACCGGGCGCCGCGCCTTCACCGCTGCAGGTGGAGCAGACGATCGCCGTGTCGACCTGGATGTCCTTCGTCGTGCCGAAGGCCGCCTCGTCGAGCTCGATCTCCAGCCGGATCATGGCGTCCTGGCCCCGGCGCGTGCGCGACCGCGGGCCCCGCTGCGACGCCGTACCGAAGAACGCGTCCATGATGTCCGAGAAGTTCCCGAAGCCGCCGGCGCCGAAGCCGCCCGCGCCCGCGCCGCCCGCCTGGGAGAGCGGGTCGCCGCCGAGGTCGTAGACCTGCTTCTTCTGCGGGTCCGAGAGCACCTCGTAGGCGGCGTTGATCTCCTTGAACCGCTCCTGGGTCTTCGGATCCGGATTGACGTCCGGGTGCAGCTCGCGCGCGAGCCGCCGGAAGGCCTTCTTGATCTCTTCCTGCGACGCGTCGCGGCGCACGCCTAGAACGGCGTAGTAGTCCGTGGCCACTTACGACTCCGCCAGGATCTGTCCGACGTACCGTGCCACTGCGCGTACCGCTCCCATCGTTCCCGGGTAATCCATGCGGGTCGGTCCGACCACGCCGAGCTTGGCTACTGCCTCGCCGCCCGAACCGTAACCGACCGACACCACAGAAGTGGAGTTGAGTCCCTCATAGGCGTTCTCGTGCCCGATGCGCACCGTCATGCCCGAATCCCCCGCCTCGCCAAGCAACTTGAGGAGTACGACCTGTTCCTCCAGCGCCTCCAGGACGGGGCGGATGGTGAGGGGGAAGTCATGTCCGAAGCGGGTCAGATTGGCGGTACCGCCGATCATCAGCCGCTCCTCGTTCTCCTCGACGAGTGTCTCCAGGAGTGTGGAGAGCACCGTCGAGACCGTACCCCGGTCCTCGGCGTCGAAGCCTTCGGGCAGGTCTTCCACGAGCCGCGGGACGTCCGTGAACCGGCGCGCGGCGACGAGGCTGTTGAGCCGCGCCCGCAGGTCGGCGAGTGAGGCCTCGCCGAAGGGGGCGGGGCAGTCGACCATGCGCTGCTCGACCCGGCCGGTGTCCGTGATCAGCACGAGCATCACGCGCGCGGGGGCGAGCGAGAGCAGTTCCACGTGCCGGACGGTCGAGCGGGTGAGCGAGGGGTACTGGACGACGGCGACCTGCCGCGTGAGCTGCGCGAGCAGCCGTACGGTCCGCGCCACCACGTCGTCGAGATCGACGGCGCCGTCGAGGAAGTTCTGGATCGCGCGCCGCTCGGGCGCGGACATCGGCTTGACGCCGGCGAGCTTGTCGACGAACAGCCGGTAGCCCTTGTCGGTGGGGATCCGCCCCGCGCTGGTGTGCGGCTGGGCGATGAACCCCTCGTCCTCCAGGGCCGCCATGTCGTTGCGGACCGTCGCCGGGGACACCCCCAGGTTGTGCCGCTCGGTCAGGGCCTTCGACCCGACCGGCTCCTCGGTGCCGACGTAGTCCTGGACGATGGCGCGCAGCACCTGAAGCCGTCGTTCACTCAGCATCGCGCACACCTCCAGATGTCGTCCCCTGGGCGCTTTGCCTGGCACTCTGTCCGTCCGAGTGCCAGCGTTCCCCGGCCCAGTGTACGGCGGTGGGGTACGCCCCGGGCAAGGTAGGCCCGGTCGGACCGGCTTGTACCGCTAGCGTCGCCGTATGACGGTGACTTGGGAAGAGCTCGGGTGGGAGCGGGTGGCGGCCGGGGTCGGGCGGTGCCGTCTTCCCGGCTGGGACTGCACGGCGGGGCTGGTCGTCGGGGAGGGCGCGGCCCTGGTGATCGACGCGGGGTCGAGCCTCGCGGAGGGCGCGCGGTTGCGTACGCAGGCGCAGGAGCTCGCCGGTCACCGTGTGACTCATCTCGCGCTCACGCATCCGCACTTCGACCATGTCTTCGGGGCGGCGGCGTTCGCGGGCGCGGAGGTGTACGGCGCGGTGGGCATGGACACGCTGTTCGCCGCACGGCACGCGCGCGAGGAGCTGCGGGCGGACGCGGTGGGCAACGGGCTGGACGCGCGCATGGCGGAGGAGGCGGTGGATGCCCTCGTCCCGCCCCGCCATCACGTCTCCGGCGAGTGGACCCTGGACCTGGGCGGCGGCCGGCAGGTCCTGCTGGCGAACGTGGGCCCCGGGCACACCGCCCACGATCTCGTCGTCCTGGTCCCCGGCACCCCGGAGATCGTGTTCTGCGGCGACCTGGTCGAGGAGTCCGGCGAGCCGCAGGCGGGCCCCGACGCCGTACCGTCGCACTGGCCGGCCGCCCTCGGCCGGCTGCTCGAACTGGGCGGTGCGGACGCACTGTACGTACCCGGTCACGGAGCGGTGGTGGACGCGGGGTTCGTGCGGTCGCAGCGGGACGAGCTGGCCGCGCGTTTCGGCGTGTCGTGACCACTGCCCGGCGGCTTCTCCTATCGTCATCCGAATGCGCCAGTACTCCGCCGATCTGACCCCGCCGTGGAAGAAGCCCAAGCCCGTCCCGGAGGTCCCGGCCGAGCCCGGTCTGGTGGTCGAGGAACCCGGCACCGGTTTCTGCGGCGCGGTGATCCGCTGCGAGGCGGGCACGGTGACCCTGGAGGACCGCTTCGGCAAGCACCGGGTGTTTCCGATGGAGCCGCGGGGGTTCCTGCTGGAGGGCAGGGTGGTGACGCTCGTACGCCCGTCCTCGGGTCCGGTCCGCCCCACTCGTACGGCATCCGGTTCGGTGGCCGTCCCCGGCGCACGCGCGCGCGTGGCGCGCGCCGGGCGGATCTATGTCGAGGGGCGGCACGACGCGGAACTGGTCGAGCGGGTGTGGGGCGACGACCTGCGCATCGAGGGTGTGGTCGTGGAGTACCTGGAGGGCGTGGACGATCTGCCCGCGATCGTGGCCGAATTTGCACCTGGTCCGGACGCGCGGCTGGGGGTCCTGGTGGACCACCTCGTCCCCGGCACGAAGGAGTGGCGGATCGCGGAGGCGGTGAAGAGCGAGCACGCGCTGGTGGTCGGGCACCCGTACATCGACATCTGGGAGGCGGTGAAGCCGTCGTCCGTGGGGATCGCGGGCTGGCCGCGGGTGCCGCGCGGGCAGGACTGGAAGACGGGGGTGTGCCGGGCGCTGGGGTGGCCGGAAAACACCGGTGCGGCTTGGCAGGGGATTCTGGGGCGGGTGCGGTCTTACAAGGACCTGGAGCCGGAGTTGCTCGGGCGGGTGGAGGAGCTGATCGACTTCGTCACGGATAGCGGTGCGGCCTGACGTTGCGGTAGGTGCCGAACTCGCTGGTGTCCAGTTCCAGTCCCAGATCCTCCAGTGGCAGGGGCGCCCCGAACTTGGTGATCTGTTGCCTCTGGTAGTCGGCGTTCTCCCCCTTCCCAACGGGCTTCGTCAGTAGGACGCACTGCGCCATGATCGGGTCCACGATGAGGTAGGCAGACACCTCGCCGGCGGCGTAGATCGACCGCTTGATCTCGTAGTCCCGCTGGACGCTGGTCTTGGAAACCACCTCGACCACCATCGTGACCAACTGGGATGGCAGCAGACGCCCTGAGTCCGGAGCAACACCGCGCTCCAACACCACCAAGCCCGGAATGGGCTCGCTGGTCTTATCGATGATGTCCACGTCCGTCACCTGAAGTCGTTCCCAGCGCTTACGCGGGATCTGGTCCGCCACGTCCGCCACGATCCGGTTGTGCACCAGATCGGGAGTCGCCATCATCACGATTTCCCCCCGGAGAAGCTCGACTTTGATGCCCTCGGGAGGCTCGAACTCCTCGAAGAACTTGGCAATCCCACGCTCGTCCACAGCGGTCATCTCCATGGCCTCCACATCCGCCGCGTCCTTTTGGCGGCAGCCTACGAACCAGGCTAGGGACCGAACCGGCGTTCCGGGGGGATTCACTCGCCAGAGTGATCAGTCCACCAGGTCGCGCACCACCGCATCCGCCAGCAACCGCCCCCGCAGCGTCAGCACGGCCCGTCCCTCCTCGTACGGCCCTTCCTGAAGCAGCCCCTCCCCCAGCGCCCGCCGGGACGCCGCAAGCCCCTCTTCCTTCAACAAGGACAACGGCACCCCCTCCCGCAGCCGCAGCTCCAGCAGAATGCGTTCCACCCGGCGGTCCTCCTCCGACAGGAGCTCGCGGCCCGCGCCCGGTGAGCGGCCCTCCGCCAGCGCCGCCGCGTACGCCCCCGGGTGCTTCACGTTCCACCACCGCACCCCGCCCACATGCGAGTGGGCCCCGGGGCCCGCGCCCCACCAGTCGGCGCCGCGCCAGTACAGCTCGTTGTGGAGGCAGCGGGCCGCTTCGGACGTGGCCCAGTTCGAGACCTCGTACCAGTCGAAGCCCGCCGCCGACATCACCTCGTCCGCGATCAGGTAGCGGTCCGCGTGGACGTCGTCGTCGGTCATCGGGACCTCGCCGCGGCGGATCCGGCGGGCGAGCTGGGTGCCCTCCTCGACGATCAGCGCGTAGGCCGAGACGTGGTCCGGACCGGCGCCCAGCGCCGCCTCCAGCGACGCCCGCCAGTCGTCGTCCGACTCTCCCGGCGTGCCGTAGATCAGGTCCAGGTTCACGTGCTCGAAGCCGGCCGCGCGGGCCTCCGCGACGCACGCCTGAGGGCGCCCCGGCGTATGCGTACGGTCCAGCACGCGCAGCACATGCTGCTTCGCGCTCTGCATGCCGAAGGAGACGCGATTGAAGCCGCCCTGCCGGAGCGCGGCCAGATACGCCGGATCCACCGACTCCGGGTTCGCCTCCGTCGTGATCTCCGCGTCGGGCGCCAGACCGAACTCGTCGCGGATCGCGTGCAGCATCCGTACGAGATCGCCCGCGGCCAGCAGGGTGGGCGTGCCGCCGCCCACGAAGACCGTGCGGACCTGGCGCGGGTCGTCGCCGAGGACCTTGCGGGCCAGGCGGATCTCGTCGATCAGGGTGTCCGCGTAGTTGTCGCGGGAGGCGAGCACACCGCCCGTGCCGCGCAGCTCGGTGGCGGTGTAGGTGTTGAAGTCGCAGTAGCCGCAGCGGGTCGCGCAGTACGGGACGTGCAGGTAGAACCCGAGGGGGCGGGCGGCAGACCCGGCGAGGGCGGACGCGGGGAGGGCGCCGTCCTCGGGGACCGGCTCGCCGTCGGGGAGTGCGGAAGGCATGCCTTCCATTGTCCAGCACGCCGGCGGGGCCCTACTCCGCCTACTCCGCCTGCAGCACCAGAAGCGCCAGATCGTCCTCCGGCGGTCTGCCGCCGAACTCGTGCACCAGCCGCCGGATGCGCTCCGAGATCAGCTGCGCGCTCAGCCCGGCGCACCCGGCGAGGGCCGCCGCCAGGCCGTCGGCGTCGTCGAACATACGGGAGCCGGAGCGGCGCTCCGTCACACCGTCCGTGACGCACAGGAGGGTGTCGCCGGGGCGCAGCTCAAGGGTCTCGCTGGTGTACGTCTCGTCCTCGATGACGCCGAGCAGGGTCTGCGGGCGCGCGACGGTACGGACGTCGCCGTCGGGGCCGAGGAGCAGCGGCAGCGGATGGCCGGCGGAGGCGAGGGTGCAGCGGATGCCGCCGTCGAAAGGGGCGAGTTCGCCGTAGAGAAGGGAGAGGAAACGGGTCTGCGGGCCGTCGCCGGGGGCGGGCGGCCGTACCAGGGCGCGGGCGGCGGCGTCGGCGGCCTCCGTCGCGTCGTCCAGGAGCAGACGGTTGAGGCGGTCGAGGACGTCGGCGACGCGGTAGCCCTCGCGCGCCAGCAGACGCAGCCAGGGGCGGGCCAGGCCGATGACCACGGCGGCCTCGGGGCCCTTGCCCTGGACGTCGCCGACGGCGAAGCACCAGCGGCCGTCACCGGCCGGGAAGAGGTCGTAGAAGTCGCCGCTGGGGCCGCCCTTGTCGCACGGCTCATAGACGAGGGCGCTGCGCACGCCGGGGATCTCGGCGACGGCGGCGGGCAGCAGTCCGCGCTGCAGGACCTGGCTGATGGTGGCCTGGCGGGCGTACTGGCGGGCCGCGCCGATGGCGAGCGCCACCCGGCGGCTGAGGTCCTCGATCAGCCCGGTGACCTCGTCGGCGAAGCGCAGCAGCCCGGCCCGCCCGATGACGAGCGTGCCCAGCGGGCGGCCGCCCGCGATCAGCCGGTACGCCAGCGCCGTACCGTGCTCTTCGCGCACGTCGAGTGCCTCGCCGGGCCACGGGTGCGGAACGGGCCCGGACCGTAACGTCTCGGGCGGCTGCGGCGGTTCCTTCTCCAGGGCCCGGCGCAGTTCCTCGATGCGGTTCTCGCTGCTGTGCCAGACGCGGGCGAGCCGGGGCCCGGTGCCCACGGTGCCGTCGGCCCAGCCACCGCCGTTCTCGGCGCCGCCCGAGCGGGGGGACCCCCACCGCCCCATGACCTCGTCCTCCAGCCACACCGCGCACCAGTCGGCGAGCCGCGGCACGATCAGCTGTCCGGCGAGGGCGGCGACGAGGTTCTCGTCGAGCTGCCCGGCGAGCAGGTCGGAGGCCTCGGCGAGGAAGGACAGGGCGCCCCGGTTGAGCCAGTCCCGGTCGCGCTCGGCGCGCTGCGGGTCGGGGGCGAGTCCCCGGGCGGCGCGCAGACCGAGCTCCAGGGCGCGCCGGCCGGCGTAGGCCTCCGTCTCGGCCGCGGCCGTGCGCCCCTCGGCGGACAACCGCGCCCACACCGTCTTGGCGCTCTTGCGGAAGGTGATCCCCCAGGACTCGGCGAGCGTGGCGACCAGACGCAGTCCGCGGCCGTACTCCGGTGTCTCGTACGGCGCTTCGGCCTCCGCGTCGCGGGGCGCGCGGGAGGGGTGGCGGTCGGAGACCTCCACGACGAGCGCTCCGGACTCCTCCTCCAGACGGCACTCCAGGTCGACCTCGGTGCCCGCGTGCACGACGGCGTTGGTGACGAGTTCGCTGACGACGAGCACGGCGTCGTCGGCCATGCGGTCGGTGAGGCGTTCGGTGCCGGGGAGTCGGGCCTCGGCCCAGCCGGCGACCGCGGCCCGTACGAGTGCGCGGGCGGAACCCGGTGCCAGGGGGCTGCCGGGCAGCGTCGTGTACATCTGCGCAGGCAGGTCCGCGCTTCCGTGTGCGGTCGTGTGCCGGTGCGCAGGCGCACCGCAGGCACAGGAAGCGGTCTCCCGTTGCGTCGGAATGGCCCCCATGTCCAGCTCCCCGAGCAGTTCGGACGAATTCGCCTCAGTCAATGCGGACAGAGTGACAGACTGGCCTCGCCCATAAGCGCCGAGTTACCGAAGTGGGCCGCCATGAGTGAGAACAGTGCTACGCGTGTGCTCGAAGACGGTCAAAATCCGGAACAAGTCCGAGCATCGGAGCTTCGCCCGCTGCTCGCGGCGATGACCGCCGCCCGGGACGGCGACTTCACAAAAGTGCCGGAGACCGGGCACGGAATGGTGGCCGAACTGACGGCCGTCTTCAACCAGATCATGGACCGCAGCATGCACTTCAACGGCGAAGCGCAGCGTGTGAAGCGGGAGTTGGTGCGGCACGGACGGCTCGACGAACGGGTCTCGGCAAGCCCTGGACAGGGCGCCTGGATGTCCCGGGTCAGCGACGTGAACCAGATCCTGGACGCCCTGGTGGCCCCGGCGGCCAATGCGACGCGGGTGCTGGACGCGGTGGCCGGCGGCGATCTGACCCAGCGGGTCGATCTGCACGACGGCAGCCGGCAGTTGAGAGGTGATCTGCGGCGGCTGGGCCGCGCCGTGAACAAGATGGTCGACCAGCTGTCGCTGTTCACGGGCGAGGTGACCCGGGTCGCGCGCGAGGTGGGCACCGAGGGACGGCTCGGCGGGCGGGCCAAGGTGACGGGGCTTTCCGGCAGTTGGCGGGATGTGACCGAGGCCGTCAACACAATGGCGTCCCGGCTGACCGCCCAGGTGCGGGACATCGCCCTGGTGACGACGGCGGTGGCCCGCGGTGACCTGACCCGTACGGTCACGGTCGAGGCGACCGGCGAACTGCTCGAACTGAAGCTGACCGTGAACACGATGGTGGACCAGCTGTCCGCCTTCGCCGACGAGGTGACCAGGGTCGCCCGCGAGGTCGGCACCGAGGGACAGCTGGGCGGGCGGGCCCAGGTGCGCGGCGTCAGCGGCGTCTGGAAGGACCTGACCGACAACGTCAACTTCATGGCCTCGAACCTGACTTCACAGGTGCGGAACATCGCCCAGGTGACCACGGCGGTGGCCAACGGCGACCTGAGCCAGAAGATCACGGTCGACGCGCAGGGCGAGATCCTGGAGCTGAAGTCGACCATCAACACCATGGTGGACCAGCTCTCCGCCTTCGCCGACGAGGTCACCCGCGTCGCCCGCGAGGTCGGCACCGAAGGAAACCTCGGCGGCCGCGCCCAGGTCCGGGGCGTCTCCGGCGTCTGGAAGGACCTCACCGACAACGTCAACTTCATGGCGGACAACCTCACTTCGCAGGTCCGCAACATCGCCCTCGTCTCGACCGCCGTGGCGCAGGGCGACCTCGGCAAGAAGATCACGGTGGAGGCGAAGGGCGAGATCCTGGAGCTGAAGTCCACGATCAACACGATGGTGGACCAGCTCTCCGCCTTCGCCGACGAGGTCACCCGCGTCGCCCGCGAGGTCGGCACCGAAGGAAACCTCGGCGGCCAGGCGCAGGTCCGGGGCGTCTCCGGGGTCTGGAAGGACCTCACGGACAACGTCAACTTCATGGCGCTGAACCTGACTTCGCAGGTCCGCAACATCGCCCAGGTGACCACGGCCGTCGCCAACGGCGACCTCTCCAAGAAGATCACCGTCGACGCCCGCGGCGAGATCCTCGAGCTGAAGGACACCGTCAACACGATGGTGGAGCAGCTGCGCGCCTTCGCCGACGAGGTCACCCGGGTCGCCCGCGAGGTCGGCACCGACGGCCGGCTCGGTGGACGGGCCCAGGTGCTGGGCGTCTCCGGGGTGTGGCGGGACCTGACCGACAACGTCAACTACATGGCGGACAACCTCACTTCACAGGTGCGGAACATCGCCCAGGTCGCCACCGCCGTCGCCCAGGGCGACCTCTCCAAGAAGATCGACGTGGACGCGCGCGGCGAGATCCTGGAACTGAAGACCACCATCAACACCATGGTGGACACGCTCTCCTCCTTCTCCTCCGAGGTCACCCGCGTGGCCCGCGAGGTCGGCTCCGAGGGCCAACTCGGCGGCCAGGCGCGGGTGGAGGGCGTCTACGGCACCTGGAAGCGCCTGACGACGAACGTGAACGAGCTCGCGCTGAACCTCACCACCCAGGTCCGTGCGATCGCCGAGGTCGCCTCCGCCGTGGCCCAGGGCGACATGTCCCGCTCCATCACCGTGGAGACCCAGGGCGAGGTCACCGAGCTCAAGGACAACATCAACCTGATGGTGGCCAACCTCCGCGAGACCACCCGCGCGAAGGACTGGCTGGAGTCCAACCTGGCCCGGCTGGCCGCGCTGATGCAGGGCCACCGCGATCTGATGGAGGTCGCCGACCTGCTCCTGCGCGAGCTGACCCCGCTGGTGAACGCCCAGTACGGGGCGTTCTTCCTGGCCGACCCGAACGAGGACAGCACCACTCTGCGCACCACCGTTCCCACCAAGGGACTGGCGTTCATCGCCGGGTACGGCTCGGCACAGGGCGCGACCATGGAGACCGGCGGACTCCCGGTGCACGGCCTGGTCCGCCAGGCGGCCCGCGAGAAGAAGCGGATCCTCGTCGAAGAGGCCCCGCCGGACTACATCAAGATCAACAGCGGGCTGGGCGAGGCGGCCCCCACGAGCGTCGTCATCATCCCGATCCTCTTCGAGGACAAGCTCCTCGGTGTGATCGAGCTGGCGTCCTTCTCCCGCTTCTCGGACGTGCACCTCGCGTTCTTCGACCAGTTCGTCAACACCATCGCCGTCGCCATCAACACGATCATCGCCAACTCCCGTACGGAGTCCCTGCTCGGCGAGTCCCAGCGCCTGGCCATGCAGCTCCAGGAACGCTCGGACGAACTCCAGATGCAGCAGGCGGAGTTGCAGCGCTCCAACGCCGAACTGGAGGAGAAGGCAGCCCTGTTGGCCACCAGCTCCCAGTACAAGTCGGAGTTCCTGGCGAACATGTCGCACGAGCTGCGCACCCCGCTCAACTCCCTGCTGATCCTGGCCCGCCTCCTGTCCGACAACCCGGACGGCCATCTGACCGACCAGGAGGTGCAATTCGCAAGCACCATCCACCGCTCGGGCTCCGACCTGCTCCAGCTGATCAACGACATCCTGGACCTGTCGAAGATCGAGGCCGGCCGGATGGACGTACGCCCCAAGAAGCTGCCGCTCATCAAGCTGCTCGACTACGTCCACGCCACCTTCCGCCCGCTCACCCTCGACCGGGGGCTCGCCTTCGAGATGTCGGTCGGCGAGGACGTGCCGCGCGAGATGTACTCGGACGAGCAGCGCCTGCAGCAGATCCTGCGCAACCTGCTGTCCAACGCCATCAAGTTCACCGCGACGGGCCGGGTCGAGCTGCGGGTGAACCGGATCAAGGATCCCAAGCACCTCCACGTCCGCGAAGGGGACTACGTGATCGCCTTCGCCGTCTCCGACACCGGCATCGGCATCGCCGCCGAGAAACTCCCGGTGATCTTCGAGGCGTTCCAGCAGGCCGACGGCACCACCAACCGCAAGTACGGCGGCACGGGCCTGGGTCTGTCCATCAGCCGGGAGATCGCGGGCCTGCTCGGCGGCCGCATCGTCGCCGAGAGCGACCCCGGCAAGGGGTCCACCTTCACGCTGTACGTCCCCGTCGTCAGCCCCGGCCACTCGGCGACCGGACCGGTCCCCGAGGACCGTCCGCTGCCGGTGCCCGAGCAGTTCTCGGCCGAGCCGTACACCGCGACGCACGAGGTGGACGACTCCTGGCCGGCCCCCACCAAGCTGGAGGCGTGGAAGGCGGGCCGTGCGGGTCAGGTCCTGCTCGGGCGACGGGTGCTGATCGTCGACGACGACATCCGCAACGTGTTCGCCCTCACCCATGTCCTCGGCCGCGTGGGCATGCCGGTCCTGTATGCGGAGAACGGCCGCGAGGGCATCGAGACACTGGAGCGCAACCCGGACGTCGAACTCGTCCTGATGGACATCATGATGCCGGAGATGGACGGATACGAGACCATCGCCGCCATCCGCCGCACCCCCCGCTGGACCGGCCTGCCGATCGTCGCCCTGACCGCGAAGGCGATGCCCGGAGACCGCGAGAAATCCATCGCCCGGGGAGCGAACGACTATGTACCGAAGCCGGTGGACGTCGACCAGCTGCTGACGGTCGTGTGCGCACTGCTGGATCCGGAGGGCACGGACGAGACCACCGAGTCCGCCACCCCGGACCCGGGCACGACCGAGAGTGCGGCGGTCCCGCCGAATACCGAATGAGGCACACTCACCATGAGCGCTGAGGCAACGACCAACGAGCGCGCCAGCATCCTCCTCGTGGACGACATGGAGGACAACCTGATAGCGCTGGAGGCCGTCCTGGGGTCCCTCAACGAGCCGCTGGTACGCGCACGTTCGGGCGAGGAGGCGATGAAGGCGCTGCTGCGTCAGCACTTCGCACTCGTTCTGCTCGACGTCCGCATGCCCGGCATGGACGGATTCGAGACAGCCGCGAACATCAAGCGGCTCGACCAGACCAAGGACGTCCCGATCATCTTCCTGACCGGCGCGGACGACGACTCCGGCTACGCCTTCCGCGGCTACGCCACCGGCGCCGCGGACTACCTGACCAAGCCCTTCGACCCATGGGTACTACGGGCCAAGGTCACGGTCTTCCTTGATCTGCACCGCAAGAACCTGCAGCTGGAAAGAGTGCTGGCACAGGGGCAGGCCGACTACGGGGAGGTGAGCAGCCGGCTGGCGGCACTGGAAGGCGAGCTGGAGGGCGACGATCCCCCGGACCTGGCGGCCTTGCGCACGCAGGTCCGGGAGCTACGTCAACTGATCACCAGGGGCCACGTGTCCTGACCTGCTGCAGGGGCGCGGGGAACTGCGCGACGAGCCACAACGGACCGTGAGCCGCCGGCAGCCCCCCGCCACCCTCTACGCTTCGCGCGTCCCGGCGTACATCTCATCAATCAGATACTTGTACTCCCGCTCCACAACCGGCCGCTTCAACTTCAGGCTCGGCGTGATCTCACCGTGCTCGACATCGAGATCCCGCGGCAGCAACCGGAACTTCTTCACGGTCTGCCACCGCTGCAGGCCCGCGTTGAGTTCCTTGACGTACCCCTCGACCAGGGCAACGGTGGCCGGCGCAGCCACCACGTCGGCGTACGACTTGCCCTCCAGCCCGTTCTCCGAGGCCCACTGCAGGATCGACGGCTCGTCCAGCGCGATGAGCGCTGTGCAGAAGTTCCGGTCGGCGCCGTGCACCAGGATGTTGGACACGTACGGGCACACCGCCTTGAACTGACCCTCGACCTCGGCCGGCGCGATGTACTTGCCGCCGGACGTCTTGATGAGGTCCTTCTTGCGGTCGGTGATGCGCAGGTAACCGTCGGGCGAGAGCTCGCCGATGTCGCCGGTGTGGAACCAGCCGTCGGCCTCCAGCACCTCGGTGGTCTTCTCGGGGAGCCCGTGGTAGCCCTCCATGATTCCCGGGCCGCGCAGCAGGATCTCGCCGTCGTCCGCGATGCGCACCTCCGTGCCGGGCAGCGGCTTGCCGACCGTGCCGGTGCGGTAGGCCTCACCGGGGTTCACGAAGGAGGCGGCCGAGGACTCCGTGAGGCCGTAGCCCTCGAGGATGTGGATGCCGGCGCCGGCGAAGAAGTAGCCGATCTCGGGCGCGAGGGCCGCCGAACCGGAGACGCATGCGCGCAGGTTGCCGCCGAACGCCTCGCGGATCTTGGCGAAGACCAGCGCGTCGGCGACCTTGTGCTTGGCGCCGAGCGCGAACGGGACGGACGCCGTGCCGGTGCGCCGGAAGTTGTCCTGGGAGGCCTTGGCGTACTCGCGGGCGACTTCGGCGGCCCACTGGAAGATCTTGTACTTGGCGCCACCGCCGGCCTTCGCCTTGGCCGCGACCCCGTTGTAGACCTTCTCGAAGATGCGCGGGACGGCCGCCATGTACGTCGGCTGCACGATCGGCAGATTCTCGATGATCTTGTCGACGCGGCCGTCGACGGCGGTGACGTGCCCGACCTCGATCTGACCCGAGGTGAGCACCTTGCCGAAGACGTGCGCGAGCGGCAGCCACAGGTACTGCACGTCCTCGGCGCTGATCAGGCCGGTCCCGGCGATCGCCTTCGCCATGTACGACCAGTTGTCGTGCGGCAGGCGCACGCCCTTGGGGCGGCCCGTGGTGCCGGAGGTGTAGATGAGGGTGGCGAGCTGATCCCTGGTGATCGCGCCGACCCGCTCCTTGATCAGGTCGGGGTCCTTCTCCAGCCGGGCTGCGCCCCGGGCCTCCAGCTCGCTGAGGGTGAGGACCCAGTCGCTGGTCTCGACGCCGGCCGGGTCGATCACGACGACATGCGTGAGGTCGGGCAGCTCGGCCTTCTTCTCCACCGCCTTGGCGAGCTGGGCGGCATCCTCCGCGATCAGCACCCGGCTGTCGGAGTCGGAGAGGATGAACGCCGACTCCTCGGAATTGGTCTGCGGATAGACGGTCGTCGTGGCCGCTCCGGCGCACAGGATGCCGAGGTCGGCGAGGATCCACTCGACCCGGGTGGAGGCGGCCAGGGCCACGCGCTGCTCGGGCTGTACACCGAGCTCGATCAGACCGGCCGCGATCGCGTAGACCCGCTCGGCGGCCTGCGCCCAGCTGAGCGCCTTCCAGTCGTCGGGGCCCTCACCGGAGGCGGGCGCTACCGGATAGCGGTAGGCCTCGGCGTCCGGCGTGGCCGAAACACGCTCCAGGAAGAGGGTCGCCACGCTCGGCGGACGGTTCTCGATCAGTGTCTGTGTGTCGCTCACGACATCCTCCGGGGCCCGCGGCAGTGCGGCTGGCTCAATTGCGGCTGGCTTCACGCAGTAGCGTTTGTTTAACTCGCGAGTAACTATCGAGCAGAGATCAGAGTAAAGCCCGACCGGCCGGTGCGTAAGAGGCGGCGGCCTGTCACTTCGCACAGAGAGCGACGCTACGCACGCGTAGGGGCTCACCGCACTTTCGTACGACGAGCCCCTGTTGTGTCCGGATTGGTGCCGTAACCCGTTGTTACCCGCGGTTACTTCTTGCCCTTGCCCGACCCCGCGCTGTCATCACTGGAGAGCACCGCGATGAACGCCTCCTGTGGAACCTCCACGGAACCCACCATCTTCATTCGCTTCTTGCCCTCCTTCTGCTTCTCGAGGAGCTTGCGCTTGCGGGAGATGTCGCCGCCGTAGCACTTGGCGAGGACGTCCTTGCGGATGGCGCGGATGGTCTCGCGAGCGATCACCCGGGAGCCGATGGCCGCCTGGATGGGCACCTCGAAGGCCTGCCGCGGGATGAGCTCGCGCAGCTTGGCGACGAGCCGCACACCGTAGGAGTAGGCCGCGTCCTTGTGCGTGATCGCGGAGAAGGCGTCGACCTTGTCGCCGTGCAGCAGGATGTCGACCTTGACCAGGCTGGAGGTCTGCTCGCCGGTGGGCTCGTAGTCCAGCGACGCGTAGCCACGCGTCTTCGACTTCAACTGGTCGAAGAAGTCGAAGACGATCTCCGCGAGCGGGAGCGTGTAGCGGATCTCGACGCGGTCCTCGGAGAGGTAGTCCATGCCGAGGAGGGTGCCGCGCCGGGTCTGGCACAGCTCCATGATCGAGCCGATGAACTCGGAGGGCGCAAGGATCGTGGCGCGTACGACAGGCTCGTACACGTCGTTGATCTTCCCCTCGGGGAACTCGCTCGGGTTGGTGACCGTGTGCTCGGCCCCGTCCTCCATGATCACGCGGTAGACCACGTTGGGCGCGGTGGCGATCAGGTCGAGCCCGAACTCGCGCTCCAGCCGCTCGCGGATCACGTCCAGGTGCAGCAGACCCAGGAAGCCGACGCGGAAACCGAAGCCGAGGGCGGCGGAGGTCTCCGGCTCGTAGACGAGCGCGGCGTCGTTGAGCTGGAGCTTGTCGAGGGCGTCGCGCAGCTCGGGGTAGTCGGAGCCGTCCAGCGGATACAGGCCCGAGAAGACCATCGGCTTCGGGTCCTTGTAGCCGCCGAGAGCCTCGGTGGCGCCCTTGTGCAGGGTGGTGATCGTGTCGCCGACCTTGGACTGGCGGACATCCTTCACGCCGGTGATGAGGTAGCCCACCTCGCCCACGCCGATTCCGTCGGCCGACTTCATCTCAGGGGAGGAGACACCGATCTCCAGCAGCTCGTGCGTCGCGCCGGTGGACATCATCCGGATCCGCTCACGCTTGTTGAGCTGGCCGTCGATCACTCGTACATACGTCACAACGCCGCGGTAGGAGTCATAGACGGAGTCGAAGATCATCGCGCGCGCGGGCGCGTCGGCGACGCCGACCGGAGCCGGGATCTCGGCGACCACCTTGTCGAGCAGCGCCTCGACACCCAGGCCCGTCTTGGCGGAGACCTTGAGAACGTCGTCGGGGTCGCAGCCGATGAGGTTGGCGAGCTCCTCGGAGAACTTCTCCGGCTGGGCGGCCGGCAGGTCGATCTTGTTCAGTACGGGGATGATCTTGAGGTCGTTCTCCATCGCCAGGTAGAGGTTGGCGAGGGTCTGGGCCTCGATGCCCTGGGCGGCGTCGACGAGAAGGACGGTCCCCTCGCAGGCGGCGAGCGACCGCGAGACCTCGTAGGTGAAGTCGACGTGCCCCGGGGTGTCGATCATGTTCAGGATGTGCGTGTTGCCGGGCTCGTTGGTCGGAGCCCAGGGCAGGCGCACCGCCTGGGACTTGATCGTGATGCCACGCTCGCGCTCGATGTCCATCCGGTCGAGGTATTGAGCACGCATCTGCCGTTGCTCGACGACGCCGGTCAGCTGGAGCATCCGGTCTGCAAGGGTGGACTTGCCGTGGTCGATGTGCGCGATGATGCAGAAATTGCGGATCAGAGCCGGGGCGGTACGGCTCGGCTCGGGCACATTGTTAGGGGTCGCGGGCACGCAGGGTCCTGTCTCTTGAGGCGCCTTATGCCTCGGGTCGGATCGATACGTAGGCTCCATGGTCCCACGGGCGGCGACCGGAGACCGTTTTGGGCCGACGGCAGACCCACTGGTAGCCTGGGTGGCTGTGCCTCATGCCCTCTCAGCACGAGGCACACCCCGAAGAAATCATCGGCACGGGTCCCTTGCGGCCCCGTGCCAGAACCTGAAAAGGCTCATCAGTGGCGAACATCAAGTCCCAGATCAAGCGGATCAAGACCAACGAGAAGGCCCGGCTGCGCAACAAGGCCGTCAAGTCGTCCCTGAAGACCGCGATCCGCAAGGCCCGCGAGGCCGCTGCCGCGGGTGACACCGAGAAGGCCACCGAGTACCAGCGCGCTGCTGCGCGTCAGCTCGACAAGGCCGTCGCGAAGGGCGTCATCCACAAGAACCAGGCCGCCAACAAGAAGTCGGCGCTTGCTTCCAAGGTCGGTTCCCTCAAGGGCTGAACCCCTTCTTTGATCTGACCGGTCCCACGGGACCGAACCGCCGGAAGGACCCAGAGCGGGCCCTCTCTCATCCGCTCCCGACCGGCACCCGAGGATCCGCGCGCGACCTGCGTTCGCCACGCGGGCGCGGATCCGCAAGCTCGAACCAAAGGCCCCGGCACTTCGCCCTTCCCCAGGACGAACCCCGGGGCCTTCGGCATGCTCCGGGAATCGCCAGGACCACCTTTCAGCGCAGGCCGGCACCACTCGGCCCGTCCGGCGATTGAGGGCGAGGCCGTTCAGGCCGAAGCGGGGGTCTGGGGGCGGCAGCCCCCAGCGGGGGCGAGACCGGGCCGGACCGCCCTACGCCCGCCCTCGGGACCGCGCAGCCCGAGCGATCACCACAACCGCCTTCTCCAACGCGTACTCGGGATCATCCCCGCCCCCCTTCACACCCGCATCGGCCTCGGCAACCGCCCGCAACGCGACCGCCACCCCGTCCGGCGTCCACCCCCGCATCTGCTGCCGCACCCGGTCGATCTTCCACGGCGGCATACCCAGCTCCCGTGCCAGATCGGCCGGACGGCCACCACGCGCGGACGACAGCTTCCCGATCGCCCGCACCCCCTGCGCCAGCGCACTGGTGATCATCACCGGAGCCACCCCGGTGGCCAGGGACCACCGCAGCGCCTCCAGCGCCTCGGCCGCCCGTCCTTCCACGGCCCGGTCGGCAACCGTGAAACTCGACGCCTCGGCCCGCCCGGTGTAGTACCGCCCGACGACGGCCTCGTCGATCGTCCCTTCCACGTCCGCGACCAGCTGGGAGACGGCGGCCGCCAGCTCCCGAAGATCACTTCCGATGGCGTCGACGAGCGCCTGACAGGCCTCGGGCGTGGCAGACCTCCCGGCCGCCCTGAACTCCCCCCGCACAAAGGCCAGTCGATCCGCCGGCTTGGTCATCTTCGGACAGGCCACCTCCCGCGCGCCCGCCTTGCGCGCGGCGTCGAGAAGCCCCTTGCCCTTGACTCCGCCGGCATGCACCAGCACGAGGGTGATCTCCTCGGCGGGCGCCCCGAGATACGCCTTCACGTCCTTGACCGTGTCGGCCGAAAGATCCTGCGCGTTGCGTACGACCACGACCTTGCGCTCCGCGAAGAGCGAGGGGCTGGTCAGCTCGGCGAGCGTGCCGGGCTGCAGCTGGTCCGGGGACAGGTCTCGTACGTCCGTGTCGGCGTCGGCGGCTCTGGCGGCGGCCACCACCTCCTGCACGGCACGGTCGAGCAGGAGGTCCTCCTGGCCCACGGCAAGCGTCACCGGGGCGAGAGGGTCGTCATCAGCAGTCTTCCTGGCCATCGCGACAAGCATCGCACGCACCTCTGACAACGGGCTCCGGTCGAAGGCTCAAGGCCCCTGAAGCCGGCCCACCGCTCCGGTCCCAGGCCTTCCACCGCTCCCGTCGCGGAACCACCGCTCCCGTCGCAGAACCACCGCTCCCGTCGCAGAACTACGGCTCCCGTCGCAGGCCTACGGCTCCTCCCGCCACCCGTCCCACTCCCCCACGAACTCATCCAGCTCCCCCGCGTCCAGCCGCCCGTCCTCGTCCCCCAGAACGACCAGCCACTGCGCGTCCTCCGCATCGTCCTCGCCGGCCAGCGCATCCCGTACGAGCTGCGGTTCCTCGGACAACCCGAACCGCTCCCCGAGCGCCTCGGCCACCTCCTCCGCGGCATCACGGTCGGGCAGCACCAGCACATGTCTCACATCGCTCACGGCAGCCATTGTCCGGCACCGGCGGGAGACTCCCGCAGGTCACCCCTGTCAGGGTTCTCGCACAGTCGGTACGCGGCCGAGCTCGATCCCGAACCGCTCCCGGTACACCCCGAGCACCTCCTCGTCCGTGCCCAACTCGCGCTCCTCCCGGGCCCCGTCGGCGTCCGTCACCTTGAAGGTGCGCCCACTGAGCGTGATCCTTCCTCCGTCCTCCGCAACCCTTGAACACACCAGCGACTGCACGAAGTGCGACGCGGGCGAGGTGCTGTGCCACCACGCCCCGGCCACGAAGTCACCGAGCTCACGGGGCCGCACCTCCAGCCGGTACTGCGGCCTGCCGTTCACGACGACGTCCAGGTCCGGTCCCGCCTCGGCGATCCGGAACCGGCCACCCGGATCCTCCTGTTCACCCCGCTCCCCGAACGCCAGCGGATAGTGGCTGTGCGCCCCGAAGCCCACGTCCGCCAGCCACTCGTTCCCGTCCGCCGTCCGCACCCGAAGCGCGAGATGGTCGTACGGAATCCCGAGCCGCCCCTCGTCCCCGTGCACCCGTGCCGCGAGCAGTGCGACGTCGAACCCCAGCGCACCGAGCAGGGCCCCGAACGCCCCGTTGAGTTCGTAGCAGAACCCGCCCCGCCGCGACCCCACCACCTTGTCCAGCAGCCGCTTCTCCTCCAGCACGATCTCCTCGCCCAGGTGGATCGACAGGTTCTCGAACGGCACGGTCTGCAGGTGGCGCAGGTGCAGCTCGCGCAGTACGTCGACGGTGGGGGCAGTGGGCCACGCCGCAGGCCCGATTCCCAAACGGCGGAGGTAGGCGTCGACCTGTTGGATATCCATGCCCTCAGTCTCGCGCCACCCGCAGCTCCCCACCCGTCCCGGTGACCGCGAGCGCCCCGTCCCGGTCCGT
>Ga0307512_10003079_pt1 | contig 19952 bp, 26 predicted proteins | sample 14_EM_MG_FD_200267 | JGI IMG/M metagenome (GOLD analysis project Ga0307512, IMG submission 200267) | Populus trichocarpa ectomycorrhiza microbial communities from riparian zone in the Pacific Northwest, United States - 14_EM | ecosystem: Host-associated > Plants > Roots > Unclassified | place... | reverse complement strand
GACAAAAAGGACAAGAAAGAAAGAAAGAAAGAAAGAATAGTATAATCCCGTTGCCGCCAGCGCCGCCCCCGAGCCTCCAAGCCCTCAGCCCGCTCCATACCGCTCCTTCATTTGGGCGGAAATTTCCTGACCTCAGTGGCCGCCAAAAAGTCCGTCACCGCCTGGTCGCACTCCTCTATGGTGAAAAGCTCAGAGATCTGCACGTGCCAGCATCTGCCCGCTTTCCAGCCTGTTGTCTGTCCCACTGTTTTCCAGAGAGTTTTCTGCTGGTCTTTCCATCTGCTGCAGTGGCGGAAGAGGTGCTCCCGCGTCTGGGCCACAGTCCCTCCACACCACCAGCATTTGTCGTCGTCTCGGTGGCCGAACCGCTTTAGGTAGACCGCAGTGGGCGCATGCCCGGACTTCAGTCGGTAGAACCTGGCGGCCAGCGATTTCACGCTTGTCAATTTCGGGATTTAGGAAGGCGGTAACTACATCCAAGTGGTCCATATTCCATCCATATCTCCCAATGAGAGAGATGAGATACCGAAACGTAGTTCGCTTGCCAACAGGGGCATAAGTCTCACCGAAATCCATCTGCTTGTCGCCTTTTATGACTAGCCGTGCTTTGTACCGTGTGGACTTGTCAGGATTGTATTCAGTCTTATAAACCCACTTAGAGCCAATTGGCTTAACTGGCAGTTGCCGTGCTTCCCGGGAGTTGAGAGCGGAGAAGGTGTTATTGAGCAGGATCAATGTGCTTTCTTCATCCATGCCTCTTTACCAGTGATCTCGTTGAGGGCTTTCCATGGCTTCCACGTAGGTGTATGGATCTTCTGCGGATGCTGTTAATGCTTCTGTGGAGGCTTTACCTTGACTTCTTGTGACAGGGCTCCCTATCGGCGGAGCTGGAGCTGGATCTGGAGCTGGATCTGGAGCTGCTCGCAGTACTTGGCTTGATTTCTTGATTGCTGCTGCCAAGCGCCGGGCAGTCTGATCCTCTCTGCAGAGGCGCCGGCTGTGGGCGATGTTATCTGCATTTGCTGGCGAATGCTGGGCAGTCTGATCCTCTTGGCAGAAGCGCCGGCTGTGGGCGTTTTCTGTTTCCTCGTCAGGAGCTTCATGCATGTGAGATTTGGATGTCTTACCTATCTGCGTAGGTTGACTATCTCGGAGAGGCTCATGTCCGGTATCTGTCTCTTCGACATATTCCTCATCTTCTGGTAATCCAAACATGTCGATCTCATTGCTTCGATGCTGACACGACATGTGTGCATTTCTCTCTTCGTCGAAGACGACTTCTGATTGGGTTTTTACCCTGTGGAATTCGGGATCCCATATCCTCCACAACGACTTTGAATCGTGTGTGTAGCCTACCATTATGCAGGGCTTTGATCTCGGGCCGAACCTGCCTTGGCGGCATTGAACTTCGGGAATGAGTCTACTGACATAGCATCCAAATCAGTGTAGGTTGTGGAGAGGGGCTTGATACGATATTTCGTTGCCGTCGGCATCATGTGTAGGTTTTCCAAATCAATGCAGTATTTTGTATGGCGTTTCGTACGGCGCTTGATAGCCATCGCGGACATTTTTTACTTTCAGGCCTTCATTCGGTGATCTCTGATGGAGATTGACTGCCGTATTAACTGCTTCTCCCCAGAACTGAACTGGAGCCTGGGAGTCAATTATCATCGCCCGGGCCTTTTCAGTGATTGTACGGATCATGCGTTCAGCAACCCGATTGTTATGGTGAGCGTGTGGAGGACATAGCTTGTATGTTGTAACGTGGGCCACGAGGACATATTGGAGGGTCGTATTGTCGTATTCTCCTTGTCCATTTTTGGATCTGAATCGCTTGATCTCGTATCCCATTGAGTCTACTCGGGCCCGAAATGACTAGTAGGCGGAGGGGCAGGTCTTGGCTTTCTTATTTGGGAGCAGCCATACGGATGTGTACCTCGTGTAGTCGTCGATGAATAGTATATAGTATCGATTGTCTCCCAAGGTCGGTGTAGAGAAGGGACCACACACATCCGAGTGTACAAGTTCAAAGGGCTTTGTAGTGCGCTTGATTGGCACTTTGATGAACTTTTATTTGTGCTTGGCCTGGATGCAGACTGTGCACATTGAATCATCGTTTGTATATCCCTTGACTAGAGACTTTATGGCAGTAGGATGTATATGAGCTAGTCGTCGGTGCCAAATTCTTGACTCTGAGATTGTGAGAGACTTTCGAGTGGACTTAGTTTTGGCTGCGATAGGTGCTCTTGATGATTCGATTGTAGGCTCAATTGTAGGCTCAATTGCAGGCTCAATTGTAGGTGAGCTGTCTCTCTTTCTCTTTCATCCGTTCTCGGTAGACGATGATAGGAGTGCGGTTGCGGGGACTATGATATATATGCCATTGTTTAGATTTCCGGCGAGACTGCAGGAAGATGGCGAAGTTATGGAGCATTTTCCGTTCCGAAATATAGTCGTATGCCCGCCCAAATCCAATTGGTTGATAAATAGAAGGGAAAGTCGAAAAGTAGGAGTATGGTGGGCTTCAACTTGATAGCTTTGTATGACGTCGACAAATCCGTAGTGCGTGGCGGTGACTGAATTGTTGTCTCCAAGCTCGATTGCTATAGGCAGTGAGAGTTTTTTGTACGTTGAGAAGCTGGTGCGGTTATTGCACATATGGTGTAACGCTCCGGTATCAATGACCCACTTCGGAGCCGCGGCGGCGGCGAGAGCATAGGGGGTTAGTCAGAAGGGTTCGCAGTCTCCAGTCATAGCGAGGGCTGCTGTAGCAGTGGCTTTGTTCACTGTCCACCACTCCTTTATATGTTTGTAGGAGGCGCGATCGACTTTGAAGTGTCCTGGGAGCCCGCACTGGAAGCAAATGCGCTTGTTGTTTCCTCCGTTGTTTCCTCCCTCCTGGGCGCGTTTCCACTTCCTGCATGCATCTGTGGTATGGCTGTCAATTTTGCAATAGGTGCACATACTTTCATGGCTGTCTCCGGTTCCACTGCTTCCACCGTGTCTACTGTGTGCACCGCGTCCTCTGCGTCCTCTGCGTCCACCACGCCCACAGCCTCGGCCACAGTAGCCGCCTCATTGAGTGAAAAGGGCCGCTCCCGTGGATGCATCTCCAAGTTCTTTGGTGAGGCTGGCTGTAGTTTCTTCCTCTATGAGGTCATGCATGGCTTCTTCGGGTGTAGGTAAGGGCCTTCTATGCTTTAGGACCATTAATATCATCGCATATTGAGATGGCAGTGATGTGAATATTTGCGTGCGGAAATCTCGATCGGTGACTGCATCGTCGGTATAGTCCAGTTGTATGCGGTAGTTACTGAGCTTGGTGAAGTATGCTTTAAGTGGTTCGTCCTCCTTAGGTCGGCAAGCTCGGAACTGACAAAGGATGTCCTGTCTGCCGATATAAGATCCGGCGGTGTCCAGACTGGTTTCTAGTCCATTCCACATTTCATGAGGATTTCGTATACCTTTGACGATGCGCCGTACTTCCGAGGAGCAGCAAAGTCTGATCATAGACGCAGCTTCGGCTTCCTTAGCCTTCGAATCATCATAGTTGTCATTGTGGTTGAAGTCAAGTGGCTGCGGTTCAGGATCCTCTCCGGTGACGATTGCATATGCTTTCATGGCTGACAGGATGAGAATCATGTCGTCTTTCCATTCGTCATAATTGTCGTGAGTGAGCTTAGGGATGTCGCCCCACCTGGTCTTGTTGAAGGCGGGTTCGGAGGAAGTCATCATGAGATCATGGAGATGGCTCATGATGGTGTTGAGTTTTAGTGCTGTTTATGTGGCTGTTGCTACGGTAACAAGGTATAGGGTTCTTGAGGCTCTTTTGGAAATCGTGAAGTAGATCGTAGGAAAGATTGTGACATTTTTAGATAGTAGTGATAACACGACTCATTACCTGTTGAAATGTACTGATTGCTAGAAGCTTGTATTCTAAAGTACAGGTAGATTCGTGGACTTATATACGCGGTAGTCGGAGTATGTCTTTGTATGTCTTGTACGCATGCATGCGCACTCAGCTGGCATCCCCAGCTGAGTGGCATCTCCAGCTGAGTATGGAATGACCATCATCTTAGAGAGATTATGCATCAGCCCAACTGAAGCCATATGACAGGAGATAAACCATATATGCAACAGAAATCACTCAAAAAAACCAATTCAAAATTTGACAGATCATCCTGAGCTTTCCACATTCGACCCTTTACAACCTCTTGTACCTTTTCAAAAAGTGTGAAACCAATTGCCCATTTCATTCTCCGAGCTGCATGCCATTACTCCAATTCAAATCTTCAATCTCCTTCTTACCAACTCCATTATGGGACAACTTGTAGCCAACACTAATTCCTATACCCAGCAGCAACTTCTTGGCCCTGAGAAGGAGTGGCAGCATTCCTGGCAGCCAGTTACTGCTCAGGAGCTTTATCTCTGGCGGGCAATTCAAATTCATATGGGTCTTATTGGAGTTCCTTCTGAGAGGTACTGGATGAATGATGGAGTTTGCCTTCCCAAGGATGGATTACCACTAGCAGCCTACCTTGCCAAGTCTTGCTTTCAGGAGATCCGCTGCTTCTTCCATGTTTCTCCATACAATTCCCTAACTGAAACTCCTGAAGACTTGCCTTGTTGGCATTCAAAGGTGGATATTCTGCTGGAGCAGCTATGGGTTTTCTCGCAGCAGTACTGAGTACCTGGCAGCAATGTTAATGTCTACAATCCACCCTCTAAGTGGTGAGGATTCACTGGTGCTGAGAATGAGAAAGCATCCAGGCAACAAGAGTACCAATGCAAGTGGAGCAAATTCCACATTTCTTCCTGGAGAACACCAGAAAGAACTTGATATACCAGTCATTGTTGATGCCTACAACAAGCACAAGGTGGGTGCGGATGTGGCTGACCGGTATCGAATCTATTCTGATACACAGCTCATATCCAGATGCAATTTGTATCCACTGTTCTATTGCATTCTGGAGACAGCTCTCATCAATAGCCTTATAATCTATCGAGATCTTCCAGTAAACAAAGAGCTCACTTTGGAGCACTTTGGCTTCCATCCCTCCATTGTGAATGACCTTCTGCAAGCTGGAAGTCCATCAACAATGAAAAGTTCCTCCCACATTCTGGCTTCAGAAAAAATCTCTCGGTTGGCTCCCATCACACAATCTGCCTTGCCCCCACTGCCTACCATGCTAGTAACCAAGCACACCCCTCTTCCCCTCTGCCGAAAGGTGCCAGAAATGCATTCCCCACTTTGGATGCAGAGTAGAGTAGATTGTTTCCTTTGCAGATGGAGAAGAAGTCAGGGTGGTAGTGGAGAAGGCATGAAAACCAACATAAAGTGCGAGAACTGCAATGAGGCTTTGTGTTGCACACCCAAACGAAATTGTTTTTATGGATTTGACCATATGTAGAGTATTTTTAGGTATTCTGGGGGCATTTGGCTGGATTGTGGTTGTGTGATGTGTATTTTAAAAGCAGGCCCATCTATGGGCCCAAACCCGGTTACCGGCAAAGGGATAGTATTCTTTACATACATCATCTATACTACACCCTGAGTTGTGCTTACATCTGTACTATATAATATAGTGATTATTATACATTTACACTTGGAATGTAGACTGTATAAAGCTGTATCATATATTTTACAATCTCTAATCCAATTTGGAATGCTTGTGTCCTATGTTGCAGAGTGGTTACAGCAAATCCTCTACATTATTATCACCATGGCAAAAGCTGACTGGAGATTGAAGCAGGCAGAGTTGATTTGATTACATGAAAACCTATTTATCATAGTACAATTGGTAGCAGCTTTGCCGCCTCCAGGATTTGAAAGATTGAGCATAGTGAAATTGTTATGATATCCGGCAGATCAACTAGACTTCTACTGTGTATCCACCACTGTGTATTTTGATATGGTGTTACCATGAATCTGTCACTGTATATCTGCGACTGTGTATTTGCTGCAGTGTATTCTCCACTGTGTATCTGCAACCCTAACTACCATGTTGTACATCCACTGCTGAATCTGCTGTTGTTCATCTACCTCTGTGTATCTGCTGCGGTGTATCTATCACAGTGTATCACCCACTGTGTATATTGTACTGCGTGTTACAAATGTAAAGCAGATGAAGTCTATTCTACAATCTAAGGAGAAGCTTGGTCTTTATATACATGAGAGCCTGGAACACCATGGAGGTGCATGGAAGCACATGATTGCAAATACCAGTGGCGGTGGCGAGTGAAGACTCGTGGATGAGTGTACGACTCTGTGTCTGTAGCCTGTAAGTCAATAGATGATCTCAGCACCTGTGACTTCTTTACAAATTGTATAGTAATACTGCATATCTTGAACTACTTCTGTATATCTGCCACTGTGAGTGTGTATTCTGACCTGGTACTGTAAATCTGGCTGTATATCTATCACTGTATATATATCTGCCATGGTGTATCTGCCACTGTCCCCACTGTGCTGTATATCTGCTGCTGTATCTGCCGCTGCATATCCACTACTGTTTATCTCATGCTGCTGTCCACTGCTGTTTATCTAACCCTGGTATCCGCTGCTGTGTATATGCCACGATTTATATGCCACTATGTATCTGCTGTTGTGTATCCACCAGTGTGGATCTGATGCTGTTTATCTGCCTCTGTATCTACTGTGTTGTATATCTGCCACTGTATCTACTACTGTTTATCAACCACTGTATCTGCTGTGTTGTATATCCACTACTGAATCTGCTGCTGTATATCCACCACTGTATATTTACCTCTGTATATCCACCATTTTGTATCTACCACAGTGTATCTGTTGCTGTGGATCTGCCACTGTATTTGCTGTACTGTATATCTGCCAGTGTTTGTGCGATTGTATATCTACCACTGTGTATCTACCGTAGTGTATCTGCCCCTGTGGATTTCTATCTTGATCCGGTACTGTATATCTCACACTGGACCTGCCACTGTGTATCTGCCGCTATACATATATCTGCTACTGTATATCCTCCACTGTATAACTGCCACTGTATCTGCTGTATTGTTGAGAGTGAGTGAGTACAAAGAGAGATTGAATTATCTATCGTACAAAAGTGATAGTCTCTCAAACTATCCAATAGTTGAATCCATGTTATTATATTGCTATGAAATTTAGGATTTGCTGGAGATGGTCAAGTGGCACCCGTAGTGGTGAATGGCAGGTAGTGAGTGAAAATTCGTGAATGAGTCTACACAAATGACTCAGTGCATTAGCAAGCACTCTCCAATCCTTTCTAGCAGCTTTGATGGTGTTCTAAATACTTATAGGTCTTCCTGATAAATCCTGAGTCAACATGTGGATATCCACCACTGTACCCACCACTGTATCTGCCACTGCCACATGCGCCACATGGCGAGTTCACCCGACCAATGAGAATGCTTCGAGCAGACAAACCAAGTGTATAACTATTAGATTGTATGGCTGAATACACGACTTATGCTGCGGGGGTGGAGTATTATTGGTATTATGTAATAGAGATCTAGAAACAAGAAAGCTAAAGTACAGTACAGTTGTGATTATTCCCCCACAGTGCGATTATCATGTATCTCACCCCTTATCAAACATTATTATTACGCCGTAGTATCCACCCTCCCCCGCTCATACATTTCAAGTATTCACCAAACTCCCCCTCCCCATGCCCACCATCTTCACCCCGCCACCCAAAACCAACGCCCTCTCAGGGGTCTCTCCCATTCTCTCCATCCGTCCCCCGGACTTCACTTTCCACCCCACCCCGTTAACCCTAACCTCAACCAAATGCATCCCCGCCACATCCCCCTCTTGGACTAATTGTTCTGCCCTCCGTCCCTTCTCCTTCCCCTCTAAACCAGCAATCCAAACTCCCACCTTTTTTATCCACCTCAACATCGCAAAAGCTCTCACAAAATCACCCCACTGAGCGCTAGTGACAGGGAGTTCGAGTTCGGCTAGCGAACACCCGCTCAAGAGGAACTCGTGGAGTACAGGCGTGGGTAGTATGCAGGATGGAGAGAGTATAAGACGGTGGAGTCGGAGTGTGTTTTTGAGTAAAGATGTGATATCGACGGGGACAGAGGGGATAAAAGAGATATCCTTCTTCCCTCCATGTTCCACGGCCTCGACTGCCAAGTATAAGAAATTTGCGCAGTCGGTTGAAAAGTGGTAATGTTAGCCGTGGTGAACTCGGGATCACCCGCGCAATTCAAGAGCGTCAGAGTGTGCACAGTTGACGGAAGAGAGGAGATTGTGAAGCCGCGGAGTGTTAGTGTATCAAGGGCTAGAGGTGGGAGAACTAGTTCCTGCTGTATCTCCGCCGAAGTTTCGAGTGCCAGATTTCGTAAGCTCCCCGCCACCGCAGCGACAAGCGTATGCACCTGCCCTCCCACTTCACTAAATCCATATAGTCTCAGATCCTTGAGCGGCAGTACTCCCCAGCGAGAGATCGCCGGATTGTACTTCCCCTGCTGCTGCGGAACAGTATCAGCCGTGTCCCGGTGTCTTGAAAAGTTTAACGGCGGCTGGGAGAGATTTAGGTGCAGCTTAGTAAGGTGCGGAAGAGTTGCCAGCTTTGAGGTGGTGAGGAAGGTGTTGATTGGAATTGGCGAGTCGCAGTGAAAGCTTTCGAGCTTGCGAGCAAGACGTACAAGTCCTTGTAGGACCAAGTTGAGCTCGCGGACGCCACCGTCGGATTGTCGGGTGGTTGTTTCGTAGCTACGGCTTGATTTCGAGGGGTCGATCAATGTTACCGCGTTTTGGATCCAGCCGGCCGGGATCACGATTCGCCGGGTGTAGAGTGTGAATTTGGCGTTGTTGTTGTGATTTTTGATGAGCGTCGTGATGCGGCGGGTCAGGTGTGAGTATGAGACAGCATGTGGATACAGTGGAGAGAATATCAGGGTGTGATAGAGGTGCGACTCCGCGATAGATTGCGCGTATTGGCAGACGCGAGAAAAGTTACAGGTGTCGGAGTTGCAAGTCTAAGGCGATAATTAATTGGGTGAGGGCGGTTGAGAATGACAGGATACGCACATATTGAAGGATCATCACCCAAATCCCGTTGTGTTGCATCTCGCGCCAATAGAGAGGGGGAATACCGCGCTCGGGAAGCTTGGCAGCTCTGATGGAGCGGACACTTGGTGGGCTTATAGAGGCGACGGAGGGCGAAGAGTCGACGTTAATTCCTAGCAGATGTGCCCGTCGAAGCATGTCTGGATCCAGAACTGGCGTCCAAGTGCTGGATTCGATGGACGAGGAGATTGTATTGGGAGTTGCAATGGTGATATTGACTGGTGGATTTGCGTCTCCGCCAATCTTAGACCTTGAATACGGAACAGCTTCTCCCGCGAGGACCCTTGATCTTGGATACTGAAGACCGGCGGCGGTGACCTTCGATCCCCCGCCAATGCGCTGAACATCATCCATGTTCCCTCCCCCAACTCCCATTTGCAAAAAGATTTGTCCTCCCTCTTGTAACCCCACATGCCTGATCCTACCTCTCACCCGCGAACTCTCAGCCGGTGCACGTACAAACAACTTCTTGACGCCGAACGAATAATCTTCTTTATCCACTATATTTTCCTTCGCCGCAGCTAATAGCATCCCGCCTTGCACAGGCACCATCTCGCGCAGCACTCCGAGCGGCGGCGCCGGGGGTGGTCTCGGTGGGGGAGCACCAGCAACATGTTTCTTCTTCTCAGACGAAACTGATCTGCTCCTTACCGGCCTCGGTAGTGGAGTTCCAGCATACATCTCAGGGGTAACTGATCTGCTTCTTACCGGCCTCGTTGGCGGAACACTAGCAAACTGCATCATCTTCTCCGGTGAGATTGATCTTTCCCTTACTGGCCTCGGTAGTGGAGCCCTAGTAGTATGCTTCTCCTTCTCAGGCGTAACCGATCTGCTCCTTCCCAGCCTCGGCGGTGGTGCAGCTCCAGCTGCTCGTGGCACATACTTCTTGGTCGGCGAGTCTTGATATCCTTTCGTCGGCGAAGAAATCTGAGGGGAACTGGAAGGGGTGTTGGGCCATAGCGGACTCCCCGAAAACTCCAATTCCGGCAGTTCTGCTCCAGATCCGTAAAAAAACTTGCGCGCGCCGCTGTGGAAGCTAGGCGACGACGGCGCCAATACTACGCGCTGGCCGGGGTGTGGGTCAAAGGAAGAGATGGAGGTGACGGAAGTGCTTGATTGAAGATATGGGAAGGACGGGCTTGGTTGAAGATTCCGTTTAACCGGAGAGGAGCCTGAAGCGAGATGCGGTACTCTACCACAGTCAAAGTCTTCAGGAAACGTTACGCGCTGGCCGGGGTGCGGGTCGAACGTGGTAGTTTGGAAGGACGGACTTGGTTGAAGGGATGCGAAGGACTGGCTTGGTTGTAGAGATTGGAAAGACGGGCTTGTATATAGGACGAAAGAAGTGTCCGGCTGATGTCGGGCAAGATGCAACGGGCCTGAGATTTTTGGTGGTGGAGGCTTCGGTTTGCGCGAGAACATAGCGAGCGAGAAGGAATTTCTCCGGCGGCGGAAGGAGCGTTTGTGCGGGGAAGGGGGCATTAGTAAATTGGTAATGTGGAAAGAGGAGAAGCGAAAGTTGCGTGGTGTGATAGATGCTTACAGTTGTAGGAAATGGGGTTTTTGATCTGTCTAAAAGTGCTATCAATTCTGAGAGCTGTTAGAATAGTAGGTATGAAGGGAGTATCTGAAAAGATGACTTGAGAACGTCTGTACAATCTATGTAGCACTTTAATATGATAGAGACCCTCTCCCTTTCTTGCAAGGGAACAGGTGCCAAGATAATCTCAGTTATGAGTGATAATACATGATACCCAGGTGCGGGTCATGCAAATATATGAGGTTTGAGGCACGAAGCATAACCATCATTTGCAGTCTACAGAAACACGGAGGAAACTGCCGTAGAGACAAACGTCATACGTAAATCAGTTTCTGCCAACATTTAAACTGCTGTCCTCCCTTGTATTGGAACTGTTTTTGAGTGGATCTTTCCCTGACCGCCGATAGCGGTGTGTTCACGTAGCAGTACCACCTCGTGTGCAATACTGCCTACGAAAACCATTTTGATGGCTTCGAAGTGACCCAAGTTGTATCGGTGTAAATCCGAGCTAAATGGCGACTATTGTTAGTTTGAGGAGTGTTCTTGTATTAGAACAGAATGTATATGGCAGAACTGTCGAAACTAATGATTATAACTTGTGCACTCATTTTCTACTCAATAACTATTGATACCTATATACAATGAAAGGTTAAACTCACCGTATGATAAGATCGTTACCACAGCACACGATTGCCCTAACTACTTCAACCGAGTCGAAGAGTAGCCGGATATGAAGAATCACCCCCGTAGGATGCATTATCTGTCGACTTTAGCTTCCGAAATTATGAGAAACTGGCGGAATAGCAATTAAAAGCTTCGGATGCGGCATGTGGCGTACCTCGGCTTTTCAAAGACCTTTAGAAGCTGTCGACAATCGCATGAGTTCTATCTGGTTGATGTCGTCCATGCCTTAGCTCAGCTCCCCAAGGATATTTTGGCTGTACTAAGTTTCTGATGTGTTATGTGCGTGATTGGGATTGAACATTAGCTAAAATTCAGCATTGCGTCGGAGAGTTGGGGAGGGATATGAGCGATCATTGATGATCAACGGGAGATGTCCTTGCACTATCGTTCGGATTACTAGCAGATTCGTTTGTATGCTCGGTGGTAGTGGTGGTGTATTGGGGTGGTGTATTGTGTATTATGGTGGTTTAATGATGAAGTTTCAGAGGTTGAACAGTACAAGTACATACACGGTTGTGGTAAAGTTAAAGTTCAACCCCAACCCATAGCGCCGCCAGGATCCACAAAGCTCCGACCAGCTGTCGAACACTTCTACTACCCCGCCAACACCAACGCCAACGCCAACGCCAACGCCAACAACATCACCACCACCATCACCACCACCACCATCATCATCCACTGCTCTCGCATCTATATTCTCGCATCGGCTCGCTCGTCATCGTGATCATGGTACGCAACTCAACGAGGTCGCACGACCGCCTAGTCCCACGCAGCCTCCCCGCACCTGCCACCTCCAGTCCATCCTCCGCATCTGATGACGACAACCCTGTCATATCGGTCCTTCCTTTCTCGCCTCCCGTTCGCACCGTTCCCGCCGATAAGTTCTACAACAAGGCTAGCTCCTCGCGTTCGAAGCTAAAGACTTACGGCAAACACACGGTAAACCCTAGGCATCTCTACCGCTTATCCAAAGACGACCACGAATCCCCTTCGGTGCGTCGCGTCCAACCCCATCGTCCTAAGCGCGACGAACCAAAACTCCTTGGCCTGAAACCCACCGACTTTGGAATATCTACTAGTGCGATCAAATTCCACGATCCACCTTGGTATACGGAGGAGTCGGATTCACCCGACGATACGCTGTCGCCGGCAAAGCATGAGCCGAGAAAAGAGAAGCAGACGCAGTTAAGATGGGATACTCCGACACCAAAGAAGGAGTGTAGAACACTCTGCGAACCGGTTGAGTGTCCGTTCTGTTGGGCTCCATATGTGAGGGTTGAGAAATTGTGGGAGACAGATGCGTTTGTTGAGTATGTCTGGATTTTGAGGGGTTATCGATGTGTGCGGGGCTAACAAAGGAAATAGGCATATGCGGTTTGTTCATAAAAATATCGTTACGGAAGGGAACCAGAAGTATCAGGAAGCTTGGGATGCAATCGCGCTTCTGGAGTATGACCGCGAGTTCCATGAGCAGTTGATTGGTATTGAAATGATGGAAGCCAGGGAAAGGGCGAAGAAAGTGTGGGCTGAGACTACTATGAAGAGGCCTGCGGCGAACGCTACGATGCTTTCTGCGGAAGACATGGTCCAGTTTGGGGATGCCGCCGTGGACTTTGCGGCGATGATAGCTGACGTAGATAATATGCAGATGGAAAATGAAGATATCGTAATGTTGGAAAGCAATAGCGATGACGAGGTTTGGGATATCTGGGCTGTGAATAAGAACTTGGGGGGACATGACACTACCGAGATTTCAGAAAAGAAGGAGGAGAACGAGGACAATAGCATGCTTAAGCTTGATACCTGCGAGAATGTGCTCAAACGCGTTATTGATGATGCAGAGAAGTTCCCGGGCAAGAGGCTTTGTGAGGGATTGGATATCGACGCGGCTTGATTGCGATCCTATGGCATCTTGGATCTCATTAACTTCAGGAATAGAAATCACTAGGGTGGCATTTTCGTTTTACCGTTAAGAAATCAATACACTTGTGGTCTCTTTTGTGGTCTTACAACTGGACCCTTTTATGTTAAGGTCTATTCGTTAGTTACATGGAAATAATGGCAACGATGGACTTTTATGCCCAATAAACTACAGCGCAATAGTTTCTATAGACTACCACTGTGACATTCGCGATTTCACAATAATTTTGATCCATCTGTGTCATGCAACAATCAATACGATTCTAATTCGCCATCCACCATGTCCAGCGGTAGCAGAGTAGGTCCTGACTATGAAGGGAGGGGATCAGATTTGGGAAACAGATACGCCGGCTACGATCATCAGTTACTTGAACTTCCGATACCGCATCTGACATATCGCACCTCGTTTCACAAAATTCAAAACTCATTTTCCTCTAGTTTCCTGAGCTGAAAAGTCTTCTCGGATGGCATGGCTAATACTTGGTTTTAACTAGAGTATTGCTTTACATAATTTTAACCTATCACACGTGCTGAGAAGCAGGTGCGATAAAAGTTAGTTCTGTCTGGGGCCGTGATGATTTGACTTTGAAAATAATGGACAGCAAGTCGGCGCTATTGCATACATGAATCACTACCCTTTATAAAGCTTATAGGCTGATTAAGATCATGATATCATCGGGCTGACGGTTAGTCGGCGCTCAGCTAGAGATGCCAGCTGAGTGTGCATGCATGCGTACAAGGCATACTCTGAATGCCGTATATAAGTGTGTACAAGCTCCCGCGTAGATAGACTCTATTAAGAAACTAAGCTTCTCGATCATCACTATTGTAACAGGCGCACCTGCAGGCATGCGAGTGACTGCTTCATGATGCGGGTGCTGACCAAGTGATAATGTCCAGCATGGCTAAAAGCCACCTCAATCGTGTTAGACTACGTTATACCAATTGATGAAGAATAGGAGAGCTCACCTGAACGAATTTACTGCAAATTCGCTAACATTGGCACTGTCAACCAGTCACCTTGAGCAGGCCCTAGCCTTGGGATATCTTGCCCGAGGCAAGACAATGATGTCGGGTCTTATAGGGCCGGCGGGCGGATGGACAGTTTCCACTCCTGACGAGAGGGGGTTGCATTCCCTGAACTACCTCAGCTTAGTACTGTAACGATGATTGGGAAGATCAAGGGTTTCCGTGCAACCGGCAAGCACAAGGATTCCGACAAAGTAACTATTCGAAAGATAATCCGGGGGTCGTCTTTCGGTTGTCCTTGCAGGGGGTGGTGGTATTAAGTTCTTTGTCTATTGTTTCCTTTTTGTTTTAATTATACTGCATTTATCTAGAGATCTAGAATATGGCAGTGCCTGCTTGCCCTCAGGCTCTTTGTCTTCCTATGCGGTAGAATCAGTTCAAGATGAAGAACCCGGATAGAACCAACCACTTTAGAATGCACCAAGAAGGGTGTGCTTCCCATCCAATCCCACCTCTCACTAACCCGAATTTATCTACACGTCGTTTAGTCTTATTTTCTGCGCCATCAAAGTTCTCCATCTACTTTGTTTTTGCTGAACGAATGTTGTTTATTAGTCTTTTCTTTAACATCGCCATCAGACCCCCGGCTGCATTATCCATTTCATTTATTTCCGTTCGAAAACGGAGATTTCTATTCGGGCGCAAGTTCTCGGCCTCTGCACCTGACGGCTGATATAGCTTGGAAAAAAGAACCAGATCCGAGTTGCATAGAAGACTCGGTGAATCCAAGGTTCCGCGTCGTATTGCATTACTGTCAGTGAGCGTGAAGTTTTCGGGGGTGTAGTTATTTTGTTACACCATCGTCTGACTGAAACGGCATTACCGGCGGTGGGTTGGGTTAAGGGTAGTAGGAGGAGTTATCGATTATGCAGTACTTGATGGAGTAGCTCGAGACTGCCAGTATTTTTTTAAGAAGGCGTTATGTCTAATTGGGATTGGGGGAGAAATGGAATAAAGGAGGTGTAGACTGGAATAAAAGTACATGAACAAGGATAAATTATCAATCCAATAAAACGCCATCCATCACGAGTGTTAAATCATTACAAACACCTGCTTGCGATAACTGGACTATTTAATTCTCATTCACAAAAGTAACACTAACTTGCACATTGTTATAAATACAACAGTGAATTTTGACGCAAGAGTTGGGAATTGTCCAACTCTAACCGCTCTCAATACATACTCCTCAAGCCGTACGCAATGACTATAAAAACGTGGCAGCCAAACAAAAGTAATAGTAAATGCGGAACACAAACAAACACAAACCTATCAACTTGAGGCTTGCTACGTTTCATACGCAGAACATTATATTTAAGAAACTCGTAACCTCCACGACATCATCCATACTCTCAACATCAGGCACATCCAGATTACTATCTCCCATAATAAAAGCAGCAATACCTTCGACCACTTGGCTCTTCTTCATCTTTGCTTTCAACCGCCACAATCGGCGGGGGTTGACCGGTCGTCACAGAACTATTAAGCCATTGTCGGATTTCCTCCCGTAGACCCTGTTTCACAGGAGGATTCAATTCGGACTCAGCCTGGGCCTCTTGCTCGGCCTCGGTTAGGGGGATTTCCGGATCCGAGACCGCAGGTTTCTTTGCTCTAGGCTTAACACGACGATCCAGCCATCCTCGAATGTCTCCCCGTAATGTAGATTTGGTGGTGGGGCGTTCAGCTCTCGAAACCTCTAAATTTTCAGTCACTTTTCGAGGGTTTTGCGTAGCTTGCGCGGACTGCGATGCGGGGTTGGCAGGTGCTTCAGTGATCTCATCTCTCGGAGTCGGCATTCTCGGGAAATAAGGGTTCATATTTCCTGGTGCGGGATGTGGGGGGAGGGTTATAGGACCTGGGTGGGGACGAGGAGTAGCATGGGGAGTAGTGTGAGAGGTAGAGCGAGGAGTGTTTTGATCCTGTGGGAGAATCTGAGGCTTTGGAGGAGGGGCCGTTACAGATGATGCATTATGCGGCCGGGGGGTAGTATCTCCATCTCCGGTGGTAGGTTGGTTTTCAGCGGCGGCTGGAACTGCATGGCAAGAACTATGGTCAGCCAGCATTCAGAGTATTCGGAGTAATCGAAGCCTTAGTCCCAGAGACACTTACCAGCAGCAGAGGCACCCGGATGATGATTAGGATCCCGTGAATTAGAAACATCAGTGGGCTGCGTCTGAGTCAAAGAAGACTGCTGAGTCGGAGACGACATAACTGCGAAGGATTGGGATATGATGCACTGGCCAGACGGAGGGTTTTCAAAGGAAGGGAGATTATTAGAACCACTTTTCTGCCCAGTAAACATTAATATTCTGATGGTAGTTTATACACTTGGCTGTGAGAGACGTACATAGCTCGGGTTGAAATTCCAGCAATATCGAAATCAGCAAGGGGTGATTGAGGAAACAAAAGGAAAGCGAGTGTGTGTTGATGTGTACTGTATTAGCGAAATCGACAAAACAGCAGATTTTGAGGAGGAGCCAAGACGTTCTGGCAACTTTGCATGAGTAACGGTTGTGTACCTCACCACTTAACAATAGTTCATCAATGCCATCAATGGGCTTAAAAGGTAGCCAAATGAGAATCTCATTCAACTCTACTTTCACCTAGCGTAAAGAAAGGGGTTACACAGCAATTAAATTCTGCGTGCGATATCAATTTTCTTTAGTGAAAATAAGAACAAAAAACCACCGCCATCCGGTCTTCCACCACTTCAGGGTACTGTAACAGCTACAAGAGTAATGCCAGCGGTCATACAGAAACCATAGGTCATCACAGCCATAAGTCCTAAATGCAACTGTTTAGCATCCACCATTAACGAACATCAATCTATGCTTAGCTCCTCTGGTCAAAACCGAACTCAAACATGGATCACCCAACATTCTCCAAGAATATTCTGTAACTATCCACCTCCTCGTCAGACTACAACCCTCGCAGTCTTTCTTTTCTGTTGCTCCTGCAACGTTTCCCTCGAAATCCCCCCTATAATTGCTGTTGGCCTCATCCGCATGGTTCCCTCGTCCGCTATGAGCTGGCGTCTTCTCCTCATTGGATTCCAATTGAAGACACAGTATTATCTATACCACCATCCCAAAACTTCGATTCTAGCATCCCACAAAAATGATTTCCGCTTAAAGTTTGCATGGTATTGGAGCGGAGGTCTGCAGTGTTCTGCAGTGTTCTCGGGACAATTGAGGTTTCTGAGCTGTGGATTGTACCAATGGGTACCGACCACGATGCTGCGATTGGGAGCAGCTCACCGATGAGAAGGAGGGTTCCAATGAAGTAGCAGTTTTACTACATTTCTGTATATTCCCTGTGGATTGAATGTTATATCAGATAAATGAATAGCAGTACTGACCCCAGTGGACGAATATCTGAATGGTAAGAAGAGACATAACACACAGTTTCACTAGGTGTTGATGAGTAGACGGAGATCTTGGTGAAGGTAGTATGTAAAGTGGTAGACGTGCACTTCAGCTTGCGTTATGCGGCGACAAAGAAACCACAGAATTACGTTTTGTGAGGTGTTGAATAATTATCAATTAAGACGAGAGTTGAGTAGACTGTCATAGATTATTGCGAAATAGAGACCGCTTATCCATGGAAAATTGCTGTTGATCTATTAGCATAAATTCATAATCAAAGCCAGCTCATTAACCCTTGATACTTATCGGTGCGCATGCTTGAATCCACTACTTTCTTCAATACAGATAAGCTACCCTATCCCCTTATCCTGCTCTTCAATCCCCTAACTCCCCGTATCGAAATAACTCTGAAGTTGGCGTTTCTAAGAACAACACTTGTCAGTTGAAGTACCTTGAAAATTGTTATCCTGTGATACACCGGCTACTGGTACATGGACATTCTATTCCCGTCTCAGTCGAAAGCAATCGCTACCGTTTACTTCTCATCTTATTCTAATCGAAGGCAGTGTTCCTAAGCGGCCCGGCCGGCTTGCACTAGCGAAGATCAGGCCCGGCTTCATGCAGAGCGGCCGGACCGGGCCGCTTAGGAACACTAATCGAGGGATCATTGATTATAACTACACATTATCTGCTCATGCAACTCCGACATGTTGCGTAAAGTTCCTCTGGTCCCTCATTTTCAGCCAGATGCATAGCAAGGAATTGTCAGAAGGAGCCACCATTGAACAGCGTTACTTATGATGCTGTTGCGCATATATACAGACCTGACACGAGCTGGCTGTAAGCGAGGCTGATGACAAGCCAGAAGGTACACTAGTTATTCTCTTTTGTATATATCTTACATCTCGCTCCTTTTCTCTGCTCTCTGTACCTATATTTATGCACATGGTTCTCCCCATATCGGAACAGTGTCATCTTGCATGCAGCCCCGTAAGATCAGGAATGACTGATCAAATCAGAAACAAGCACATGCTGATCTTAAATATATCTTATTTTCGCATACTGACAATAACGACGCAAGCAACGCAATGACAGTAACAGCGATAGCCGTAGTTCGAATAGCTATAAGAATCACCCCTCTCACCTGGCACAGCCGACACAAACACATGCTCCATCTCAGTCCATATTTTCACTCCTCAGTCCTCCACAAAATCTCTGCATCACACTCCCTAGGATAAATACGTACACACGGGTTGCGAAGCAGGAGCAACATCAACAACTCCGTGGATCGCCACCGTGATTTGAAGGTGAGAATTTCCGTTTACATGGTAATAGGTGCGATTGTATTTGGCTAGTAATGACGCTTGTTTGATATGTTTTGAATGAATAATGGAGTGTGGTAGTGTTGGCGTAGTATATGCTTCAGTGTTCCTAAGCACTTAGGTATATTAATTTGCTCCTCTCTCTATCGATATCATTCATAAAAGGTGGTCGCCGTTAGCTTACATGGATTGGAATATCTGTACGGCTCAATGAATCTGTGGCTTATGTCCGGAATTAATATAAGTAAATGTTGATGTAAATGTAATAAGATCGAGACAGACGGTCACAGACTGCCTTAATATATCGCACCCCAACACTCCAGAAGCCACTGCGTTCTATGGCGAACGTTGACGACTGCATGTAACACTTCATAGGGGCACATTTCATTAATTGAAGAACGCATTATAATTCCTGGTTGACAAAAAGTTTCAGTTTGGGGTTCATACTGATAGCAAAATTCAAGTTGTGATAGCCAAATAAGTACAGTACATATCCACTTGATTTGTTCTACTGTCGAAACTGACAATGCTAGTCGCTCTTGGAGACTGAGGTGCTAAAGATATCGAAAGTTGTTGATCTTGTAACATTAGTATCTATAGTCCGGCTACCTCGATCGTAGCACGGGCTTTGTTGCGTACTGGTTGCAAGTGTATCTAATCGTGTCTGGAATCAGACTGAGGTATGTGATGTGTCGAATGTCTGTTGTGGACTAATCATTTCGCGGCACTTATATTGACCAAAGTAGCATCAATGGTGAGCTAGCGAGTGCAGTTGGAGGTATTTATCAACGTACACGGGTAAGTTGGTGGCTAGAACAACCTTTCATCAGGATTAGATGGTAAGTAATGATGAAGGATAGTTCTAAGAAGAGTGGGTAGAAATGATCAGTGTTCTAGTCCAGTCACGGAGGATGTCCCTCCGCGGAGAGACCGGTCCATTCACGGAGTCCCACCCTCCGTGACTGGACTGGTTCTTTCGCGGAGTGTACCCCTGCACCCCACCTCCGTGAATGGAC